>LSQX01370393.1_pt2 | contig 11431 bp, 12 predicted proteins | sample 654561 | NCBI WGS metagenome assembly LSQX01 (sample SAMN04489861, study PRJNA283612) | anaerobic digester metagenome | isolation source: 4 biogas reactors fed with cattle manure at either 37C or 55C with and... | place: Denmark: Kongens Lyngby | collected 2014 | reverse complement strand
CGTGTGTCCCCTGGTTGAACAACCATGCATTGAATTCCGTGTGGCTTCATTTCATTGGCGGTTGCCTTCATCAAGGCGGAAACAGCAGCCTTGCTCGCAGAATAGCATGCCTGATAAGGAATGGGTAGAAACCCTGCAACAGAACCGATCTGTATGACTGATCCACTCTTCTGCTCACGCATCTGCCTGAGCACGGGGGAAAGGACGTGGCAGACACCTAGAAAATTTGTTGCCATCTGTGACTGGGCTTCATCCGGTGTCATCGCTTCCACAGCGCCTGCCAGCCCGAAACCGGCAGCCAGAATGAGGATATCAATACGCTTTTCCAGTTGAATAATCGCTGACAGCACACGGTTCACAGCATCCGGGTCTCGAACATCCAATTGCCTGGACTGCATATTTGATTCTGAATCAGATTCGCTGTCTGTCAGGCTTCGCGCCAGAGCGTAAACGCGATCACCTTGTTCTGATAACTGTTCTGCAATCGCCTTGCCGATTCCGGAACTGGCTCCTGTTATAACGATCACCCGTTGCTTTGGCATGATGTCTTACCTCATATTCTTTTTTTGCTCAAATGAAACATCTTAAGTTTAGTCTGTCTCAATCGCGCATCCGGTATTTTTTGAATCAGTTGTCCATAGAAGCGATTACTGTGATTCAATTCTGTCAGATGACAATGTTCATGAACAATAACCAAATCCATCAGATCCTGTGGCAGCAAACTGCAGCGTCTGTTGATTGAAATGGTTCCACGACTGCTGCAGCTGCCCCAGCGGCTGACAAGATCGCGAATGATGATTTTACGAGGACTGGTCAGATGATGGGCTGCCTGCAAGTGTTCAATACGAGCCAGGATCAACTGGTCAGCTCGCCGGCATTGCTCTGGCGGTAGAGGTTGTATTTCAGTCAATTGTTTGTTTAATGTAAGTTTCTGTTTGATCCAGGTTGATTTGCTGTATATGGCCTGATCAATTTCATGAAAGGATGTCGAATACGGTACATGCATTTCCAGGGTATTATCCGGACGGATGATCAGTGACATCGAGCGACGATCTGAGCGCACCAGTTTCACATCATATCCGGAAATTGTTCGGGTCTCAGTTTTCCGGGCCATGATGCTTCTCCAGATACAGCAAGGCACGCTCCGCGTTTCTTCCCCCCGCAGCGATCTGCTGCCGAATGAATTCTGGATGTTTCTTCATGAAATCAGATTGATAGCGGATCGGATCATGGATGAAATGAATGATCTGGTTGAATTGACCCTCATCGATCAAACCCATTTTGAGCGCCTCATCGAAAAGATCGTCCTGAATCGTTAACAGTGCTGTGAGCTGTGTTCCTTTTTCTACGAGCTTTTCACGTCCACCCTGATTTCTATTTACGATGGTCATCGTGTTGGGCATAACGGCACCAAGATGTTCAACAGCTGGAATCCAGGCACGAAAATAACTGGAGGCTTCAGTCACAAGGTCTGATATATGCAAGGCTTTTTGACCGGCACATTCATTTTCAGACAGCCGTCTTGCTGCCATCTGCTCCGAACTGATCCACGCCTCCCGGTTTTTAAAAAGGCTGATATGCGGTTTGTTCAGTTGCTGAGCGACACTGAATGAAAAGAAAAAGTCACGTCGCTCGCCACCGGAAATAAAATCACACGGAATAACTCTTGCCAGGCTGACAACCCGATCAATCAATGAACTGTACAGTGTCGATGAGCGATACTGTGCCCTTGATTTTTCAGTCAACAGTCGTATCAAATCAGCCGGCTGATCGAGATTTTGATCGATCGACTGAAGCAGTCTGTTAGCTTCAGATTCACTGCCAAACAAAAAATGCGTGTTGATATAATAAGGACCAATCGTCCCTGATGTATACCAGAACGGCTGATGTTCAGGTGCTGCGCGAAAAGCACGTGTTTCAAAGAGCCACTGGATCAACTGTTTCTTCATCGTGATTTCGTCCATATTGCCTCCAAAAGCATGAAGCAGATGAGCCTAGTTTACCATAAGCAGTCGCTTGTGAGAAACAGGTACAAGCCGTTGACGCGTGATTGTGCATTATCAGCTCTCACCAGGCGATTAACGTTCCCGAATAATCTTTTAATGAATCAACACCATCCGATTCTGCAATCGAGATCATTTCGTTTTGAACGTCCAGGCAGGCAGACGGTTTCAGGAGCGTTGCCGTTCCGATCTCCACAGCTGACGCTCCGGCAATCAAAAATTCGATTGCATCAGATCCGTTCATGATACCGCCGACACCGACAATCGGGATGCTGACAGATCGAAAAACATCAGCAACCATGCGGAGCGCAACCGGTTTGATCGCCGGTCCGGAAAGACCGCCCGTGTTGTTATGCAATATCGGACGTCTGCTCGTTCTATCAATTGCAAGTCCCATCAAAGTATTGATCAACACAACAGCATCTGCACCAGCTTCTTCTGCTGCACAGGCCATACGGACGATATCTGTGACGTTTGGCGTTAATTTTACCCACAACGGTTTGGTCGTCATCGCTTTGGATGCGGATACGACTTGTCTGATTTGTCTCTCATCACTTCCGATCATCATACATCCCTCACGAACATTGGGACAAGAAAGATTCAATTCGATCACATCCGCCTTGGTTGTGTCCAGGGTCCGGCAAAGGATCTGATAGTCCTCCAGACTATTACCTGCAATGTTAACGACAATACGACATCCCATTTGCAGCATGTTCGGCAGCTCATCGCGAATAAATGAATCGATACCTGGATTCTGAAGGCCAACACTGTTAAGCATCCCCGAGGCGGTTTCAGCAACACGAGGCGGAGGATTGCCTGACCGCGAATCAACCGTCAGCCCTTTGGTACAGATTCCGCCGATCTGCGAGAGATCATAGACAGATGATAATTCCCGGCCAAAACCAAATGTACCGGAAGCCGCAATGACCGGGCTTTTCAATCTGACTGAACCAAGATCAATCGTTGTGTCTACCATTGGACTACCTCCGCATTAAAAACAGGACCGTCAACGCAGCACCGTTTGTAGCGATCCGACGATTGCTCAGAGTCAGTTTTCATCTCACAGGCGCAGACAAGACAAACACCAATCCCGCAGGCCATTCGTTCTTCAAGAGAAACCTGACAGGGTAATTGAAAGGCTGCGGCTAATTCAGCAACAGCCTGCATCATCGGTCTGGGACCGCATGTCAGGATCACCGTACCTGGTTCCTGTACTGCGGAATCCAGCAATAACCGAAGCGCGTCGGCGGCACGACCGTTGACCGTCAGATCTCCACATTCAGATGCAAAACAGGTCTGACAGCCCAGCATCGCATATTCATGTCGAAGAATACTGTCTTCTTTTGATCGGTAACCACAGACCGCTATCGAGTCAATTTCTTTTTCCCGGCATATTTGTTGGACAAAGTACAGGGGAAAAACACCCGTTCCGCCGCCGACCGTAATGACACGTTTAAAGCCATCCAGGTTAAATCCATGTCCCAGCGGTCCCAGAACTGAAAAGATCGTTCCTGGTTTCTGCTGCGAAATCCAGCGTGTCCCCTCACCTTTTATCTGAACACCCAGCGTTATGCAGCCACTTGACTGATCAACCGACATGATACCGATTGGTCGTTTTAAGAACCGATCGCAGGACAGATTGACAAACTGTCCCGGCTGAGCACTGTCCGCAATTTCTGGTGCATAAAGTTCAAGGATGGCTGTTGTCTCATTGAGAAAAATAACAGCGTGCAGCGGAGCCTGAAGCTCATGGACCTTTGACATGTATTGCCTCCGATTCTGGCACAAATGTTGCCGCCGTGCAGGACGTCAATTTTACCTTTGCCTGAGGGCTTGCTGAAGTGCGTCCCGCATGGCAAGAGCCTCAATCCTGGCCGCCTGATCAAAAAGATCAGGCTCCATATTGTGTTTTTTCCATGCTGTCATGAGGCTTCTTGAAGCGTTAACCAATCCACCCAGTCCATCCCGGCCGAACCCGCTGACTGCGTCTTTGGCTGAACCGCCCTGAGCGCCGTAGCCGGGAATCAAGAACAGCGCATTTGGCATCCGAATTCGCAGCGATTCAGCCTCACTGGGCCATGTTGCCCCGACTACCGCTCCAACAGATGAGTAACCGCTTTGTCCGATCAGATTCTGTCCCCAGAAATGTACCCGGTCTGCCATTGCTTCAGCGACCGTTCGTCCATCTTCCAGAACAAGATCCTGCAAATCACCGGCTGACGGATTGGATGTTCTGACCAGAATAAAGATCCCTTTACCCTGTTTTTCACAGCTGTCGATAAACGGTTGTATGCCGTCAAGGCCAAGGTACCCGTTGACCGTCAAAGCGTCTGCATTGAAGGCAGACATGACTGTCCCGTCAATCAGTCTGGATTGATCCAGGTAAGCATTGGCGTACGCCTGTGCCGTGCTGCCGATATCGTTTCTTTTTCCATCAAGGATGACCAGCAGGCCTTTTTCATGTGCATAATCGATCGTTAACCGCATGGCACTCAATCCAGACAGTCCGTATTGTTCATAACACGCACTTTGCAGTTTAACGACAGGAATGATATCGGCCGTTGCATCAATCAGACGTTCGTTAAACTGAATGATAGCCAGTCCAGTTGCCTGTTCAGGATCATCAGTCAAATAAGCGGCATTTTCTTTGAGTGAATCCGGTATATATGTCACGATCGGATCCAGCCCCATGACCGTAGGGTTTTTGTAAGTCCGGACAGCATCAGTCAACCGGTCAGCAAAATGATTCATACGTAATTTTTCCTCCACAGATTGTAAGATCAACTCGTCCATTCAGAATCATGTCATGAAAGGGAGTGTTTCGTGATTTTGAAAGCATCTCGTCGCGGTCGACGCGCCAGGACTGATCCAAATCGACCAAAACCAGATCGGCTGAACATCCTTTCTGAAGCGTTCCCAACGGCAGTTTGAACAGTCTGGCTGGATTGATTGTCATGGTCTTCAGCCAGTGTGACAAAGTCATTTTGCCTGTCTGGACCAGTCGTGTATAACCAAGGGCAAAAGCTGTCTCAAAACCGATTATGCCGTTTGGTGCAGCATCAAACGGAACCTCTTTTTCATCCGAATGATGCGGCGCGTGATCCGTTACAATGCAGTCGATGGTGCCGTCGGCAATCCCTTCAATGACCGCTGTTACGTCATCATCTGTACGCAGCGGCGGATTCATTTTGGCCATCGTATTGAAGTTCAGGCAGTGTGCTTCAGTCAGCGCAAAATAATGCGGACAAGTTTCAGCGGTGATGCGGACACCACGCGCCTTTGCCTCGCGGATGATTCGTACAGATGATCGACAGCTGACATGAGCAATGTGGACAGGAATATCGAGGTATTCTGATAAAAGGCAGTCTCGGGCAACCATGATCGACTCGGCCGAATCAGGAATTCCGGCAAGGCCGAGCGCTGTCGATGTCAGTCCTTCATTCATCGATCGACCGGCAGCCAGGCTCAGATCCTCACAATGAGATATGACGCTTAAGCCGAATTGCCAGGCATATTGCATTCCTTTACGCATCATTTCGGAAGATTCAATCGGCCGGCCATCATCGGAAACAGCAACAATCCCCGCCTCTTTCATCAGACCCATTTCTGCCAGTTCCAAACCTTTCTGTTCTTTACTGACTGAACCAATCGGCAGGACGCGTGCATGTCCGACACGTGCGGCTTTCTCCAGCATATAGCGAACGACCGCTTCGTGATCACAGACCGGACGTGTATTAGGCATACACGCAACTGTTGTAAAGCCACCTTTCGCAGCGCTTTTCGTTCCTGATTCAATGTCTTCCTTGTACTCAAATCCGGGATCACGCAGATGGCAGTGCGCATCAATCAACCCTGGGAAAACAGCTCGTCCGGACGCGTCAATGATCCGGTCCGGGGTTTGCGTCAAATGGTCGGTGAAGTGTCCATTTTCTATAAAAACTGAGCCCCCCGCAACAGGTTCCTGATCAACGGACGGATCCAGGACAGTTGCATTTCGTATCTCTATAATCATTGAAGTTGGCTCCTTCTCGATGTGAGCAGATACAGAACAGCCATGCGAATGGCAACGCCATTTGTCACTTGCTCCTGAATGACCGATTGTTCGCTGTCATAGACAACAGTTGGCATCTCGACACCGTGATTGCATGGGCCGGGATGCATGACAATAGCGTCCGGCCTGGCTAGACGAAGCTGTGATTGATCAACAGCAAAGAAACGGGCATACTCTGCGATTGACGGAAAACTGGCCTGCTTCATTCGTTCAAGCTGAATGCGCAAGCCCATGACTACGTCAGCATCTCGAACAGCATCCTGAATCGATGAACAAACAGCTGCTCCCATCTTATCCAGTTCAGGCGGCAAAAGTGTCGCAGGCGCTGCCACGCGTACTTCTGCTCCCATTTTGATCAGTCCCCATAAATTACTGCGGGCAACGCGACTGTGCATCAGATCACCGACTATCGCCACACGAAGACCGGAAAGCCGACCTTTCTTTTCGCGCATGGTAAATAAATCAAGCAGCGCCTGGGTTGGATGCTCATTCATGCCATCTCCGGCGTTAATCACTGATGCTTTTAAATGCGGAGCAATGAGGTGTGGAGCACCGGATTGCGGATGCCTGATAATCAGCACATCTGTTCCCATCTGATCAATGGTTCGTGCTGTATCGATCAGTGATTCCCCTTTATTGACACTACTGGAACCGGCAGAAATATTGGCGGATGAAGCACCCATAAATTTTGAAGCCATCTCAAACGATAACCGCGTTCGTGTGCTGTTCTCATAAAACAATGTAATAACAGATTTCCCTTGCAGATGTGCCGTTTTTTTGCTGGTCGCCGATAAGACCTGCTTCATCATCTGAGCCGTGTCAAGAATGCCTTCAATTTCAGTGCGGCTGAGCGTCTGGATGCCGAGAAGATCTTTATGATTGAGTATCATTGATCAGCCTTTCTGCTCTAGTTCACTGAGCTCTACTCCATCTTCACCGTCAACTTCACGCAGCTTCACATGGATGACTTCTGAGCGGGATGTTGGAACGTTCTTTCCAATATAATCTGCGCGAATGGGCAGTTCACGATGACCTCTGTCGATTAGAATCGCCAGCTGTATCAACCGTGGCCGACCGAGGTCAAACAGTGCATCAATGGCAGCCCGACAGGTTCGGCCGGTGTACAGCACATCATCAATCAGGATCAGTTTCTTGTCCTGAACCGAGAACGGAAGTGATGTATCGTTGATCACCGGATGCTCAGCCAGCATACTCAAATCGTCGCGATAAAAAGTGATATCAAGAACGCCTGTTCCGGGGCGTCTGGCTTCGATCTCTTCAATTCTTGATGCAATCCGGTTTGCTAAAGGAACACCGCGTCTTTGGATACCGATCAGATAAAGATCGTCCACGCCTTTGTTTTTTTCAAGTATCTCATGAGCGATTCTGGTTAAAGCCCGATCGATCATCGATGCGTCCATCAGGATAGCTTTGGGTTGCTGCATGCTATTTCACCTGCTTTCAATTCAATTATTCTATTACGCAAAAAAACCTTCCTTTGTCTGGTGGAAGGTTTCTAAAAAGCATCTACAGCCTGACCGAAATCAGTCTGCTTATTCACTTAGAACCCTTCCAGCCTCGCAGGACCTGTTTAAAGGTATCCTTTTAATAAGCATAACGGATGAATTGACAGAATGCAATAACCTTGTTAAGATAATCCGGTAACCCGCCAAGCTATTCGGGGATGTGGCGGAATGGCAGACGCAACAGACTCAAAATCTGTCGATCGTAGGGTCGTAAGGGTTCAAGTCCCTTCATCCCCACCAATTGATTGCCAGCTGGAAAGACCGGCTGGCCATTATTGTCTTCCTGGCAGCGCGCACATCACTGTGCCTGTCAAAAGCCCCGGTTGGATTGATAAAGATGATAGACCAGATTTTTCAAATCGCATTCTCCAGTGCTTCTGTCGCCATATTCGAAGTCGGCTCAATTATGGCTGTCCTCATGTTACTTTTCGGCGTGCTTGATTATAAAAAAGGCGACCAGCTCAGACTTCAAATTGAGCAGAAAAAACTGGATCAACCGATTCTGATGGCAGTACTGGCCTTGATTCCAATCGATGGGACCCTTCTCTTCCAGTACAATATTTACCGCAGAAAAAGCATCCGTTCCGGTTCCTTGCTTGGCGGCATCATCGGCATCGGAGAAGAAGCGACCTACTTGATCCTGTCCTTTAACCCATTGTCATGGCTCATGATCGCAGGTATTAAACTGATCACTGCACTGGGCCTGGGAACTCTGTTCAATCGATTTAAATTTTTTCAACAAAAAAGCCACCAGTGGCTGACATCAGATCTGGCCGACGGCGAGAATCCGGATGCTGTTCAAGCTGATGAAAATTTTCACGCGTTACCAGATCGCTTTCGCCACCAGCTGCACCACTTCAGATATCATAAACTCGGGAAAGCATTCTGGATTTTTTTCGCAGGTGCTTTTATCCTGCACCAGACGCTCCATCTTTTAGAGCGTTTCGATGTGGTAGCTGCCAGCCGCCTGCAGCCATTAAGCATTCCTTTCACCTCATGGATTGCCATGGTTGCGCTGTTCTTTGTCTTGATTTACCATCTGGTCGTTCGCACGACCACACGAGAGTTTGGAAAAATTTTCGAGCATGAGTTTGAAGACACGGGTGACGCTGTCGGTGATCTGGCGGAAGGCTGTGCCCAGATCATTTTGTATATTTTCCTGGTCTCTTTTCTTGTTCAGGTTCTGATTGCCTCGATCGGAACGGATTCACTGCTTTCCTTTTTCGCCCTGAATCCATCTCTGACGATCATCATCGGAGCCCTGGTCGGCTTGATACCGGGAACCGGCGGATCCTTAGCTTTTACAACCTTGTATTTCAGCTTGTCAGGGACAGGAAGTGCAATGCCGTTTGCTGCTCTGGTTGCCTGCTCTATCGCTTTGATCGGTGATTCCCAGTTTGTCGGGCAACGCCAGATTAAGCGAACACAACGCGTTCTCCATCTGATCGCATTTGCTGCTGCCCTGGTGATCGGCTTCTTGATCTGGACGATTGAACGTGCCGTCACTGCCTGATATTGATTTCTAATACGGAATTGTGGTCCGGTCAATTGCTCGGGAAATAAGCAAGATCAGTCTTTCTCATTGGTAAAAGTTACCCTTGACAAGACGCAATCACATTGACTATAATTCCCTTTGTCGCCTCGCGCGCTTTATCGCAGGCAACATTGGGCCTTTAGCTCAGTTGGTTAGAGCAGCCGGCTCATAACCGGTCGGTCCGGGGTTCAAGTCCCTGAAGGCCCACCACACATTCATATGGGGGAATTCCCGAGTGGCCAAAGGGGGCAGACTGTAAATCTGTTGTCGACGACTTCGGTGGTTCGAATCCACCTTCCCCCACCAGAAAACGCATCCTATGGATGCGTTTTTTTTGATATGTCTAACGCGCATCAAGCGCACTCATTTCACATATTATGTCATTTATGACCTGCAGCGCCGGATGCCAATAAACAACAGAAAACAATCACGGCTAATCAATCTCAACATCGCAAATGGCACCATTATAATCAAGTTTGATCATCCCCGTAAACAGATCTTCACTTTCAAAAACAAGCGGAGCCAAACAAGAATAGAACGCGCTGATGTCTTGTGATTTAAACGACTCATCGATCGGGCACCATCTTAGCGTTCCTTCGCTGGATTCTGTCAACGTGCCTTCAAATTGATCTGATTCAAAGTAGAATGCCAGCGTTTCTGTTTCAGAACCTTGTCGGCAGATTGATAATACGCCTCGAAGATGTACCGTTGTAAGCCGCAGGCCGGTTTCTTCCAACACTTCTCTTTTACAGGCAGCTGAAACACTTTCGCCTTTTTCTTTTCTACCACCAACAATGGTCTCTTGATTGTTGTTCGGCTCTTGACGTCTACGAATGAGGAGGACATCGTCACCTTTTCTCAAAAAACAGAAAACAACGATCGTGTTATATCCATAATCACACATCAAAAAACCTTTCAAATAATTCGGATCGCTTGTTCATGGGTCAAGCAAACTGATTTTATTGCGGGTCTGTCTGTTCCGAATAGGTTTCATGACAGACGATCGTATCCAGCGGTTTCCTGGCCGGTGGCCCCGGGATGACCTTCGGATAACCCAGTGGCGTTATCGCAACAACCGAAACAGCTTCCGGTATTTTCAATAGTTTTTTAACACCTTCCTGGGAAAATGCACCTAGCCAGCATGTGCCAAGACCTAACGACCAGGCCTGAAGCAGCATGGATGTCATAGCGATTGATAAATCAACCGTCCCTCTTGGATGGCCACAGGTCATCAGCGAATCAGGTCGAAGACTACAGGCAACCAGCAACACGGGTGCCTGGGCAATAAATGTCTGTCCCCGGCAAACATCGATCATCTGTTCGATTGTTGTCTTGTTCTGTATAACAATAAACTTCCAATCCTGCCGATTATTGGCAGATGGTGACCATCGGGCCGCTTCAAGAATCTGTTCAATCTTCTCCGGTTCAACTGGCAGATCCCGGTAGCTGCGAATACTTCGCCTTGTCGCTATTGTTTGAAATACATCCATAACAGACTCCTTTCCATATATCAATTCTGAATTTATTATATCGTTTCTACCAGGCTGTTTCTACCGATGCGAGGCAAACTGCTGTTTCGTATCCTACCACACAGAAAAACAATGTATCACATGAGATACTTAAGAGCGGATTACGACCCTTTACTTATATGGGAGATGATAGGTATGGCAAAGTTGAAAATGCTTTTGACCAGCAGTGTGTGGATAATCGCAGCCGTGCTCTTTTTATCTGGCTGCCTTCCTAACAGCGCGGAATCAAGTCGAGTAACGGATCGGATGACCATTGAAACACAAAGCACGTCTAATCAGTCAGAGTATGAACAGATCATTTATCTGGCCGGTGGTTGTTTCTGGGGTGTCGAGGCTTATATGAGCCGGATTGATGGTGTCATCGACGCTCAATCCGGATATGCCAACGGTCAAACTGAGAATCCAACATACGAGGATGTTCTCTACAAAGGAACAGGGCATGCTGAAACCGTGATGGTTCGTTACGATACACGAGCATTGACACTTGAGGAACTTCTTATTTATTATTTCAAAATTATCGATCCAACGTCCCTGAATCGTCAAGGCAATGACACAGGCACACAGTATCGGACCGGGATCTATTACACGAATCCAACAGATCTCCCTGTCATCGAGCATCGAATCAAGGACGAACAGAAAAGGTTTGAAAATCCGATCGTTGTTGAAGTTGAGCCGCTGAGACACTTCTACAGTGCGGAAGCGTATCATCAGGATTATCTGGAAAAAAACCCGTATGGTTATTGTCACATCGATTTATCCAGGGCAAATGAACCTGTCATACGCGTCAG
>LSQX01264905.1_pt1 | contig 11431 bp, 7 predicted proteins | sample 654561 | NCBI WGS metagenome assembly LSQX01 (sample SAMN04489861, study PRJNA283612) | anaerobic digester metagenome | isolation source: 4 biogas reactors fed with cattle manure at either 37C or 55C with and... | place: Denmark: Kongens Lyngby | collected 2014 | reverse complement strand
CATGCTAAACGGCGCCGCTCTGCTGACGGTCGACCAGGGGCTGGCCCGTAGCGCCAACAGCATGCCAGAGCCTTTGGCGAAAAGCTGGGCCGACAACATTCGGAAGGCCCTGGCGAGGCCGTACGTGATGATCGAGCCGCGCAGCCGGATGCAGATTCCCCTCGGTGAAAGGCGTACGCTGCGCTGGGGCGGCAACGCCACTGCCGATCTGAGTTTCTCATCGGCGAATCCCGCGGTTGCCAGTGTGAAGCTTGATGGCAGCGGACAGATCCTGCTGGTCGAAGGGACTGGGATTGGCGCGACGGCCGTCACTGCCATGCTGGGTCCTCAGCTGTTGACCGTTCCGGTCGAGGTGAAGACATGGGCGGCGCGTTTGAAGCAGCCGGTGGTGGCGGAAATAACCAATCCCCCGCTGCCCGCCGATGATCTACGCCGTACGCTACGCAACGCCATCCTCTATGCCACGCAGCCTGCCCCTACGGCCACGATTGAACTCGGCGAGCCGCGGCGGTCGGGTAACAGCTACCTGGTGGAACTGCGCGCGACGGGGCAGGATTGCTTTGCCGTGAATCAAACAGTGTCAGTGACTCTGAAGCCAGTGACTCGCCCGAAACAACGCGTCCAGGAGTTGCTCGTAAGCAATGCGCCGGAGCGGATCACGGAGCCGGCGACTCTACTGCGCGAGCGCCTGCTGGGGGCGGACCTCGCCTGGGGCGACCCGGTCACATGCGTCTGGGTCTTCAAGGCCGATGCCCTCATCAGCGCGGACCTCGATGCANNGCATGTCAACAGCAGCACTCAGCCGGTGAGGTTTGCGGTGCGGGTGGCGAACTTGGGGAAGACGGATGCGCGACTTCATGTGACGGAGGCGGCAACCGGTCCGCACAATGATGAGATATTCGTCGGCCACAGCGCGATGATGCGATACTTCGCGCTGACGGCTCAGGGGGAAGGCTACTATCTCAATGTGCCGGCCGGACGAATACTCGACCTGTATGACACGCGCCTCGTCCCTGACAGAATCGTCAGCGGACTGGCGACGCTGAGTCCGGGAGCGGGTTCCGATCTGATCATCGAAGTGGTGGCTGAGAATGTCTGGCCGACCGATGCTTTCTTCATTCCGGTCCCGACGCGGCTGACAGATGATCCACCCCTAACGCCCTATCGCTTCGAGGCAAGCAAGAATGTGGAACTGCGCCATGAGGCAGGGGGGGCGTGGACGTTCTACCATATCGGCAAGGAATATAGCGTCAATCTACAGGGGCAGAAGCTGTTTGGAGACTATGGGGTTCTTTACTCGATCGAGGCCACCTTCGCCAATCCGTCGGAGAAGCCGGCGAAGTGCGAGATCGGTTTGCGAGCCAGTGGCGGCGTGGCGCGGGCGACTTTGGTGTTGGATGGCGAGCTTACCGAGACCGGCCTGCTGCGGGGTAGCAACGAACAGGTGATCTACAAGTATGACTTGCAGCCGGGGCAGCAAAAAGTGGTCAAACTGCTGACGATGCCGGAGTCAGGCTCGAACTATCCGCTCACGCTCACGATGCGCAGTTCGCAATGAGTTGAGCAAGACGTTTCGAGACCATTCAGGACTTTGCCACCTCAAGCTTAAGCGTCTCTGAGGTGACATAGCCACGGGCATCATTGACTTCAACCTTGACCTCGAAGGGGCCGGGCTTAGCGGGGGCCGTGACAGTTGTATCGAAGAGTCCTTTCAGGCGGAGGGGCACCGGCTGATTGGCGATGGTCTCCTTAGCGCCCAGCTCAGCGCGTCCCTTGATCGTCACCTGACTGCCCGCAGGCACCGTCGATCCGGCTGCCGGCTCGCTGATCGTCAGGTTGGGGTTCGCCACGCTGGCATTGCTTCGCCACAAACGATCCTCCTCGGCCGCCAGCGGCTGCACCTGTGCTCCAGCGGCGCTGGCCGTGGACATATGCCCCTTCTCGACAAGCGATTGCTGTCCTGCGGCATCCAAAGCCACGGCGCCTTCTACCACCGACACCGTCGTCTTCCCCTCAGGTGACACGGCCACCGAAAACACCGTTCCGCGCACGCCAGCCGTTGCGGTTGGAGTGACGACCTCGAACTTGGACTTCTGGGACAGCACTTTGAGGACACGGATCCAGACGCGCCCCAGGTCGAGCTTGAACATCGTGGTCTCGGAATTGCTGACTGTGTTTATCTGGCACTTTAGCACTGTCATCACGGTGTTGGGGCCTATCCGCATGCGTGTGCCGTCGAGCCAGGACAGCACGAGGCCTGCCTTGTCACCGGTTTTGACAACGTCCCCGGCGTTGACCCGAGCCCGATCTCCGAGCAGAACGAACTCCTCCTGCCCACGGGGCTTGACCTCAATTGGCCCCTGGGCGTCACTGACGGCGGCTACTCGTTGCAGGATGATGACTGATTGGGTTATAACTGCACCAACGAAGATGCAGATGACGGCCACTAATATCAAAAGCGTTGCTGCCTTGCGCATGAGCGGCTCCTCGGGTGTCTGGCTGAGTATATCCTTCGCCGCAGGGGCGATCGCACCTGCCGAAACCCTGTCGTTTCAAGTGGCGTTACAGACCCAATATCCTATACCCGTCGCCGCCGAAAGCTAAACTGCCCCCGGCTCGTCCGGAAGGACCCTGCATGCCCTCCTCCCCACCCCGCACTCGTCATACGCGCCTCACGCCGCTTGTTGTGGGCTTGTGGGGGCTTATAGTCATGGCTGCGTACTTCTGGGAGGGTAATACGGTTTTCGACCGCATGGAGTGGCGCACGGTGGACTGGCGATTCCAGGTTCGGGGTCCGATCCGGCCCAACCCGGATATTGCGATTGTTACTGTTGATGAAGAAAGCATCCGGGAAGTTGGACGTTGGCCGTGGCCGCGTGAGCGTTATGCACAGTTGATCGACGAGTTATCGCGCCTGGGCGCCAAAGCCATCGTCTTCGATATCTTCGTTACCGAACCTGACAACACTCCCGGCGGCGCGTCTGCCGACAAAGCCCTCGTGGCTGCTACGCGCCAGGCCGGCAACGTCTACCATCCCGGCTTCGTTCTTCCTCCTGGCACCTCCCCCTGGCCGGCCTCACAACAAGTGCGCAAACATGCCTGGAGCGAGGTTCCGATGGTGCGGGGAGCGGGACTAACCCAGGTGGCTGAGTTGATTGCGCCCCAGTCAGTCACCTTCCCCTTACCCGCTCTGGCGGCGGCCGCGCAGGGGGTCGGAGTGGCCAATGTGCTGGATTCAGGAGATGGCATCTACCGTCACCTTGTCCCTCTCATCCGCTACGGAAACACGGTGTATCCGTCGATTAGTCTTGCCGTTGCAGCGGATCTGCTCGGAACCTCTCAAAGCAACATGCGGATCACGCCGGGGAAGTACGTTGACCTCGGGAAGGGACGCCGCGTCCCCCTCGACACGCATGGGCGAATGCTCATCAACTTCGTGGGCAACCCAGGCCACGCCTACNNCAGATACATATCTGCCGCCAGTCTTCTGAATGGACTGGAGACGGCAGAGACAATCAAGGGTAAGCTCATCCTCGTCGGCGTCACCGCCCCGGGGATCTACGACCTCCGCGCCAGCCCGTATGAAACCAACTTCCACGGGGTGGAGAGTGAGGCCAACGCGATTGACAATGCGCTAAGCGGCAACTTCCTGCGGGAAGTTCCGCCGCTGTTCACGGCGCTACTGCTGGTCGGGATCGTCCTCGCCTTTGGCCTCCTCTTGCCGCGGTTGGCTACGCCCGAGCTCTGCCTCCTGTCCCTCGGCGCAATTGGGGCCTATCCCTGGCTGGCAATCTGGCTTTTCTCGCGGCACTCCATCGTGATCGATCTTGTTCATCCTATGGGGGCAGCGCTCGGTAGCTTCGTGATTGTGCTGATGCTTCGGCTGCTGGTTGAGGAACGGCGGCGGCACCGGGCCCAGACAATGCTGCGGTATTTTGTTCCACCGCAGCTTGTGGGACGGCTGGTTGAGGACGAGGCGCTGACGACCATGCGCGGGGATCGCCGCGAGATCAGTGTATTCTTCGCAGACCTGCGCAATTTTACCGCGACTGCCGAAGAACTGGCCCCCGAGGACACTGTGCTCTTCCTGAACCGCTATTTCTCCCTCATGAATGAGGTGATTTTTGAGCACAGTGGCACCCTTGACAAATACATCGGCGATGAGATCATGGTCTTCTTCAATGCGCCGGTGACGCAGTCGGATCACGCCCGGCTGGCCGTCATGGCAGCCATCGACATGCAAAGGCGCATCATGGCCAACCAGGCTGAGTGGGAGTATCTGCAAGTTCCTGCCCTGCAGGCCGGGATCGGAATCGCCACCGGGCCAGCTCTCGTTGGCTATGTGGGCTCGGCCGAGCGGATGCAGTACACAGTGATTGGCCGTACTGTCAATCTTGCGTCCCGCCTCCAGACGCTGTGCAAGCAGCTAAAGTGCCGTATCTTGATCAGTGATGCCACTTACCGGGCGGTGGCCGACATGGTGGAGGCTGAGGATCTGGGTGAGATGCCAATTGCAGGTTTCGCTCAGCCGGTGCGCGTCTGGCATGTGCTAGACTACAAAGACGGCGAAATGCGCGGGCACTGGGGGCCGCTCGACCAACCCATCCGCGGTCGGGCCGAACAGGGCGGAGACACTGAGGGCCTCTGAGCGCCGCCGTTCGCTCTTCCACAGCACTTCACAGTTGCGCTCGAACTGGTATAATGATGGCACTTGATCTCGCTGTGACTTGGTGCACGGCTGCGCAGTTGCGTTCCCTCCGGAGGCTTTCGTGGAGTTTCAGCTTCGGGACAAGATAGACAACCAGTATCGCGTCACCGAAAAGCATCTTGGTGGCATGAGCATCGTGTACATCGTGCTCGACGAGTTCTCCCAGCGTCGCTTCGCCGTCAAGACCCTGAAGGAAGAATTGCTGAGCGATCGCACCGCCATCAGCCGTTTCTCGGCTGAGGCTCGAACGTGGATGAACCTTGGCCGGCACGACAACATTGTCGAGGCGATCATCTACCGGGAGATCGAGGGGCAGCCATTCCTCTTTCTGGAGTATGTGGAGGGCGCGAATCTGCAGACGCTGGTCGATGTCGAGCACCGGCTTTTCCCCCCGCAACTGACACGCTTCATGATCCAGGTCGCCCAGGCGATGATCTTCGTCCACAACGCCCGGGTCGGCCCCGGTGAGATGGGCGTGATCCACCGCGACCTCAAGCCCGCGAACATCATGCTCACGCGCGAGGCGGTGGTGAAGATCACCGACTTTGGCCTGGCGAAGACCTATGGGATGCCGAGCGGCCACACTGATGTAGGCGTGGGGCTGGGGACTTACCTTTACATGCCGCCTGAGCAGCTTCTGGACGCGTCCTCGGCCGACAAGACGTCAGACATCTACGCCTTCGGTGTCACGTTCTACGCCGCTATCACCGGGCGCACACCGATCCAGGGCAAGAGCGTCGGCCAGGTCGTCCGCAACATCCTCAATCAGGAGCCGATACGTCCAGGACAACTTGTGGCGGGCGTACCGCCTGAGCTTGAGGATATCATTATGCGCTGCGTCGCCAAGCGACGCGAAGAGCGTTTCCAGACCTTCGAAGAGCTGCTGCAGGCCCTCCTAACCGCGCAGGAAGTCGTCAACGCCGTCCATTCGGCGCGCGACGGCGTGCGAACCTGCCGCGGTTGTGGGTATGTCACCACCCACAGCCACCAGGCCTGTCCCATCTGCGCCAACAGCTTCGAACTCGGAGGCTGCGCCACGGTCTTCGCGGCAAGTACCGAAGATACCGGCTCAGCGGAGCCTGCCGAGCCGTCTCCGGAGCTTGAGGCGGTCGCGGTGCTGCTGGAGACAGCGCGACAGTGGCGCGGACAGGGTGATCTGCAGAGAGCCGTTAACGTGCTGAGGCAAGCGATGGCCATCGCTCCGGGACATGTCGAAGCGCGGCGGGAACTGGACGAGTTGGTGCTCGAGGTAGCTCGCCGCAAGCCCAAGGGGCCCACGAGAGCCTACAACTGGCCGATGTTCCGCGGCAATATCACCCGCACTGGCTACACCCCTGAGGTTCTGGCGCCGCCGTTGCAGCGCCGCTGGCAATACAAGGTCGGCGAATGGGTACTGGCCTCGCCCGCAGTCTCCAACGGCGTCGTCTACGTGGGTGGCCGAGTGAACCGTCCGGCGCTACAGGGACGAGTGGTGGCCCTGCAGGCGGATCGCGGGGAGCTGCTCTGGGATCTGGATACGCCGAATGAGATTCTGCTGAGTCCTTGCGTTCTGGGCGGCAACCTGCTCTTTGTGGCGTCCCATGATTGGCTGATGGCCCTCGATACGCGCACGGGTCGGCGTCTGTGGGACTTTACCGCCTCTTCGCCAATCACCGCCAGCCCCGTCGCCTGGCAGAACATGGTCTATCTGGGGACCGAGAACGGGACGGTATACGCCCTGCACGCCCAGAGCGGACAGCGCATCTGGACCTTTGGCGCGGAAATGGGGGTCTACTCGTCTCCGCTGATCTGGGAGAACTCCGCGTACTTCGGCTCGGGCGATCATCGGCTGTACGCCGTGGACGTCGCCAATGGCAGCCTGCAGTGGGAGTTCATGAGCGCCAACGAGATCAGCGGCACACCGCTATTCCATCGCGGCCGCCTCTACGTCGGCTCAACTGATTACCGCCTCTACTGCCTGGACTACACCACCGGCCGCCGGGTCTGGGAGTTCGCGACGGCGGGGCCGGTGACGTCCTCGCCCGCCGCTTGGCAGGATACCATCTACGTCGGCTCGCGCGACCGCAACCTGTACGCCGTCGCCGCCGATACCGGCGCCCGCAAGTGGCACTTCACCACCGGGGACTGGATCGATTCATCGCCTGCTGTGAGCGGCCGGACAGTGTATTTCGGCTCACACGACAGCAAGCTGTACGGTGTCGAAGCCGAGGCCGGAATTCTGCTCTGGGAATATGCGACCGACGGGGAAATTGCGTCGTCGCCGGCCATTTCGGGCAACCGGCTGGTTGTCGGGAGCAATGACGGGAACGTCTACTGCTTCCGTCCGGTGGCGTAGCGGGCGTGCGGGGGCGGGACAATTCGCGTGTACCATCTGGAGGCTCCAACTTATGAGCATACTTGTGCGTTGGGCGACGCGCTGGGATCGAACGGCACTGACTGAGATGATTGGCGAGTTGGCCCGGCAGCACGGCGTACTCGCCACTTCCGACACCATCAGTGCCGCGTTCGATTACGCGCTCAGTCACCCGGATCGCATCCGCATCGCGGTCGCCGTTAATGATGACAAACAGGTGCTGGGAACGGCCTCGCTCCATGATGCGTACAGCACTTGGAATGCCTCATCGTACGGCACCATCGAGGACTTCTTTGTGCTGCCGGAACAGCGCGGCACGGGCATCGGCACCGAGATCATGAAGCTCCTGACGGAGGAAGCCAGGCGCCGCGGGTATTGCCGGGTGGAACTACAGGTTCAGGAGGACAACGACCGCGCGTGGAAGTTCTACGAGCGGTGCGGCCTGAGCTTCACGGGGTATCTTGTCTATGCTCAGGAACTGGCAGAGGATCAACAACCAGACGGCTGAGGGTTAAGGCTCGGCTATCTGCATCAACAGACGAAACGAGCCCGGCAGGCTGCCGGGCTCGTTTCGTTCTAAATGGCTATATTGCCGTCTCTATGCCGAAACGGTGAGAAGCTGCTTGCAGATGTTGGGATAGTGGTAGATGAGCCACAATTCTTCGCGCGTCAGCGGGGCCTGGTTGTGGAGGTTAGCCAGTTGGCACAGGTGCAGGGTCTCCCGCTTGTGATCGTCATCGCGGAAGCCCAGGTCGAGCTGGTTATAGACGTACTCGAGGCCAGAAGCGCCGCCATGCGCGCCGGTAGTGATCACGCGGCCAGTGGCAATCTCGATTTTCTCGCCGCGGCCGAGGGTCTCGTAATCGTACAGTTCATAGTTGTGGCGATCTTTGAGCGCTCCGTCTGCGTGGATCCCTGACTCGTGAGCGAAGGCGTTGGCGCCGACGCCAGGCTGGTTGATCGGGATTGGCAGGTGGAAGGCATCGGCCACATAGTTGGCGATCTTCCAGGCCTTGGTGAGATCGATGCTCTCATTGCCAAAGCCGCACTTGCGGTACTGGGCCGCATAGCGCAGAGCCAGCACGCAGGACACGAGGTCAGCGTTGCCCGCGCGCTCGCCGACTCCGTTGATCGTGGTGTTGATGAAGGCATCGACGCCATTCTCACAGGCGGCGATGGCACCGGCGCAGGAGTTCGCGACTGCAAGGCCGAGGTCATTGTGGCAGTGCAGTTCAACCGGAATGCCGACTTCCGCCGCGATCTTCCCAATCCGCTCACTGATGGAGCTGGGATCGTCGTGGCCAAGCGTGTCGCAATAGCGGAAGCGGTCGGCGCCGGCCTCCTTGCCAGCCTTCGCGAAATCAACCAGGAACTGCAGATCGGTGCGCGAGGCATCCTCGGCATTGACGCCGGCAGTCTTGGCGCCGCCTTCCTTGGCCGCTTTGACTGAATCAACCATGGTCTGGATTATCTCGTCAGGCGAGAACTTGCCGCGGAACTTCCACTGCAGCATCTGCTCGGAAGTCGAGATCGACAGGTTGAAATGCTCGATGGCGGTCTGAGTCTGGGCCTTCTTCACGTCGCCAGCCACTGCGCGTGACCAGCCAGAAAGCTGGATCTGCTTGAGCAGCGGCAGATGGTCGTTTTCACCATTCTTAGTCAGCGCGACATTGGCATTGATATAGCCACGCTCGTGCGGGCTGAGAGGAAAGCCCATCTCACTTTGGTAGACGCCCATATCGTCCAGCATCCAGTTGATGACGGTCTTTTGCAGCTTGGAAAGGCTGATCCGGGCTGTCTGTTCACCATCGCGGTTAGTTACGTCTATGAATTCAATCTTGGGCATAGTCATTCACCATTTCATGGGACATAAGGAACGAGGGTGGGACTGAGCGGCACAGGCCGTGGCTGGAAGCGGTAGAAAGCCACGGCACTCATACGGATCGGGTAGAGAGCACCCTCTCCATCGTGCCGTCGCCTGGAAAAGTCATAGATACAGGGCTGTAGTGGTATCAACATGAACCTGATAAAAGCCAGCCTGCTCGGTGGCAGAAATCGCCTCGGGCAGGCATAGTGGGTTACGACCGGAAACCGACACACTTACATTTGTCAGCCCAGATAGTACCCGATTTCACGATGGTTGACAAGGGGAAGAGCGTCGGGGATCGCGCACAAACTGATGAGCCGCAGAGCAAAATACCGGGGAGAAAGATGATCGGCGCTATGCGGGAGGTTCCACCGGATGAACCTGCTGCTCGCGATAGTGTCGCCGCATGCGCGCCAGGCTGATGGTCGCAGCGCCACAGCCAGCCCAGATGGCGAGCGTGAGTGGCGGCAGCCACATGATCGCGGCGGCATCCCTTAGCACCCGCGGAAGTATCACGTTGGCGAGCAAGGTCACAGCCAGGATGATCAGGATGCTGTCCCCCGCGGGGCGTACCGGTGAGATCTCGGGCTGCAGGCAGCAGCCGACCACCTGGATGGCCAGCAAGAGACCCAGGATGAAGCCAATCATAGCGCCCGCGATGTCCATCAGAGGCAGGCCGGCGGCATCTATGCCAGCCAGGCCCGCGAGGTCGGCGGAATACGCCCCGACCCAACGCAGCGAGTACGCGCCCAGGAGAGGAAAGCAGGTGAAAGCGAGGATGATGCGTGCGAGCTTGGAAAACATGAGTGATCTACATTGCCTGATATTGAACAGCAGATGGCGTGGGGTGATTGATGGGCTCAGTTGTGGACGGGCCCAAGCGAGCACCCCACGCCAGGTGGGTAACTAACGAACGACCTTCGCCGGGATGCCTTCTTTGGCCGAGCGCCAGGTGGCTTCGGAGAGCTGAATCACCTTGAGCGCATCATGACACGTCGCGGCGATCTCTTCCTTGCCGCGGATGGCGTTGATGAAGTTCGTGTCCGGGTCCCAGGTGCGGCCGAGATCGGCGCCGCTGATGATTTCCTTCTCCTGGCCCTTGTACTGCCACACGTCATTGTCGCGGATGGCGAGACACATGTTGTCGGTCCAGAACGTGATCTCTTCGAAGAAATTCACGGCGTGGCCGACGATGGACATGTTGCACATCGCGCCGCCGTCGAACTTTACGCTCATCGCCGTCAGGATGTCAACCTCAGCCTTCAGGTTGTCCTGGTACGCAAAGACCTCCGCGGGCTGCAGGCCGCTCATCCACAGGATGATGTCGATGAGGTGGCTGCCGGAGTCGTTGAGCTGACCGCCGCCGGACAAGGCCATCTTCCCCCGCCAGTCCTGCCGCTCCATTCGCCCGTTATACCAGTTCTGCGACTGCAGGGCACTGATCGAGTGGACCTTGCCGGCCTCTCCACTGGCGATCAAGTCATGAACGAAGCGGTAGGCAGCCGTCGTGTGCCGCTGGTAGGAGACGCCGAAGGTGAGGCCGGTCTTCTTGACCTGCCGGATTACCTTCTGTGCATGGTCCACCTGGCAGACCATCGGCTTCTCACACAGAACGTGCTTTCCCGCCTTGAGGGAAGCCATGATTTGATCGTAGTGACAGGTGTGCGGGGTGGAGATCTCTACGGCGTCGCAGTCCACGTTCTTGAGCAACTGCTTGTAGTCGTTGAACACAGGGGCTTCTGCGATCGAGGCGTCGAGCTTGCAGGCCTCGGAGACAGGGCCTTCGGCATTGTCACACAGGCCAACGATCTTGACGCCGGGGATTTGCAGCAGGCGGTGCATGTGTCCGCGCGCATTGCCGCCGCAGCCGATCATTGCGACTTTGATGGTCTTGGGGGGCATTGTCAAAACCTCACTTGAGAAGACATGATGAGGGCCCTGTGACAGGGTCGTTAGGCCGTCATTCCGCATGGAATCTCTGGTACCTCCTTGCCGCTGTTCACACGCTGCCGCAGGGAGCCAATTTTGTAACACTCTGTCAATATTGGGGCGTCGGTAGTTGTACAGGGAGCGGCTTCGAGGGGCCTGAGACTGAAGCCTCCAAAAGCCTGCTTTACTTGACTTTTTGCCCCTTTTCGGATATAATCTGATCACGTTAAGTATAACCGTCGCACCCCTGTTGGAAGCAGCCTGCGAGAGTTCTGAGGATGGTCCTTCCCGCTCTCGAGATTGCAGCAATATTCCCTCTTTTGCCCACCTCGCAGGGGATTGTCCCGATCTGTTAGCGTCGCTTTTGCATCATGCATGTGAGGCGCGGCCGCTGCCTACGGGTCAGGAAAAAGGAGCCACTGGTCTCATGTCTCAAGACTATAATGCCGCACAGATCACCGTACTCAAGGGGCTTGAAGGCGTTCGGCATCGCCCTGCGATGTACGTCGGATCCACCGGCAACCGTGGCCTGCACCACATTCTGACCGAGGTCATCGATAACTCGATCGACGAG
>LSQX01241630.1_pt1 | contig 11432 bp, 9 predicted proteins | sample 654561 | NCBI WGS metagenome assembly LSQX01 (sample SAMN04489861, study PRJNA283612) | anaerobic digester metagenome | isolation source: 4 biogas reactors fed with cattle manure at either 37C or 55C with and... | place: Denmark: Kongens Lyngby | collected 2014 | reverse complement strand
ACGCCTTCCGCGACCTCCAGATCGCGGCTGTCAACCAACTCGCCCTCCACTGCGAGGCAATGGGCGTCAACGTCTACGACGTCCGGGCGGGGATCGACTCCCTGAAGGGTGAGGGGATCACCCGGGCGGTCCTCTGGCCCGGGGCCGGGGTAGGTGGCCACTGCCTGACAAAAGATTCATGGCACCTCGAGCGAGGGGCAAAGGTCCTCGGCGGCGATCTCTGGTATCCACACGGAACCGAATCGATCTTCGGCGTCGCACGGGCGATCAACGAGTTCATGCCCCGGCACATGGTTCACCTGACGTGCGAAGGGCTTAAGCGGGCAGGAAAATCCCCGGAAGATGCGAAAGTTGCGCTCCTTGGATGGGCATTCATCCAGAACTCGGACGATGCGAGAAATACACCGGCAGAGTCCTATCTTGCGGCGATGGCAAAGGCGGGTGCAGAGGTCAGGGTTCACGATCCGTTCGTTGAGGACTATCCGGGCATCGAGATCATGCACGACCTGGACGCGGCCCTCGTGGAAGCGGATGCCATCACGATCTTTACGGCGCATCACCACTACGCCACTCTCAACGCAGGCCGGGTAAAGGAGCTCTCGGGTGAGGAGCACCCCGTGATCGTCGACGGCAGGAACGTCATCGACCCGGATGCTTTCATCCGGGCGGGGTTTATCTACAAAGGCATCGGCCGGGGCGATAAGAACAACCATCCGATCGCCTGGAGCGGTTCATCGATTCGGGACACTCCGGGCACCGGGCAATACTCTTATGTATGAGAACCGCCAGTCAGTCGATACGTCTACCGGGAGTAAAAAGGCTGCCGTAAACGCGATCCCGGGCGATACGATCCAGCGGTGCACCACCGCCTGATCAGCCGGGATCAGGGGGTCTACATTGATTGGAATAATTTTAGCAGCAGGAAGAGGGCTAAGATTAGGCAAGGATATCGATCTTACGAAGGTAGGCCCCAAATGCCTGCTGACCGTCAATGGCTATACGTTGCTGGAGCGGATGGTAGCAGATCTGGCGTCCTTTGATGTGGATACAATCAAGATCGTTGTTGGATATAACGCTGATGCCGTAGAGGGGGCCCGTTCCAAACTGGAGAGCAAATACGGTGTTGATCTGATCCTCGCCTACAACAACGAGTTTCTCTCCACCAACACAGCCTACTCACTTAATATCGGGATATCTGGCGTAGACGATGATGTTGTCATATTTAACGGGGATTTACTCTACGATTATGCCATACTGAGTGATCTACTGAGCATAAACCAGACGGCAATCGTGGTTGATGATAAGAAAACACTCACAGAGGAATCATTCAAATTAAGAATCGTAAATGGCCAGATAGAGGAGATTGGTAAGTTTATCCCGATAAATGAAGCGACAGGAGAGTTTATCGGCATCTCAAAGATCGCCAGAGGTGACGTAGAGGAAGCAAAAAGACTTCTGAGATACAGGATCGCCAGTGATCCGAATAGTTATTATGATGAAATATACAAGCCCCTATCGAAAGATGGGCGCTTTGCATACTCTTTTACGAATGGGCTGAAATGGACCGAGATCGATGATATCCACGACCTGATATATGCAAAAAGCATCGCGAGTGTGTCTGACAGTACACGGAGGCATCTGGGATGATCTCAAGGGTAGGAATCATCGGCGCCGGAAGTATGGGCACCGCCCTTGCACAGAGGATATCCAGCAGAGCAGAAGAGGTTATCCTGTATGGACGCAAACAGGAGGTCGTCAATTCGATTAACGATGAGAGGTGCAACCCCGATTACTTTCCGGGTCTACTGTTAAACCCGAATATCCGTGCAAGACTGATCGCCGGTAATCATGGTCTTGAGGATTGCCAAGCCGTGCTAATTGCCGTACCCTCCAGCGAGGTCCGCTCCATCGTTCATGCCATCAGTCACGACCTTGCGAATAAGGTCATTATCACCGTATCCAAAGGCCTCGAGTATCCCTCACTCAAGACAATGAGCGAGATCATCTTCGAGGAATCAAACAACCCAAATATTGTCTGTATATCAGGACCGAACTTCGCCGACGAGATTGCATACGGGCACATTGCCGGCGCTACAATCGGTGCTGCCGATCCATCGCTTTCGACGATGCTATCCGATCTATTCGGAGGATTCATCCTCGATTTTTCAGACGACCTCAGGGCGGTCGAGTTGTGCGGAGTACTCAAGAACGTGTATGCCATCGGCGCCGGAATGTGGGATTCGGTGTATGGCAACTACAATGAACATTACACCTTCCTGAATATGTGCTATAAAGAGATGTGCCGCTTCTTGAGAGAGATCTCATCCGACAGGGAGATATTCACGAAGTTCTGCTGCTTTGGCGATTTTAATCTTACGGCGAACGTGGATAAAAGCCGCAACCGGACATTGGGCCTGATGGTTGGAAAGAATATCATAAAGACACCCTACCTGGAGCCCGGGGTGACATTTGAGGGGTCTAAATCCGTTGAAGGCATAATCGAGCTTGGGGCGAGACACGGCATTGATATGCCCATTGCAACGCTTATCTCAGATGTATTGAACGGCAGGAGCAGTATCCGGAACACTGTTGAGACCCTTATTCGGGGACCGCCCCGGCGTACTTCCAGGCGGGTGGTGCGGGCCGGGTGAGTTGGCCATGTCACTCGTAACGAACCTTCTGTAAAAGTAAAACTCCAGAATCTCAAAGAATGGAACTTGCCGGGATTCAATTGGTGACTCGGATGATCATACCAATACTCAAGAAGGCGACTTTAGCCGTCTTCTTCTATGTAGTGTTGGCTGCTTTTCGGTATTCCCGAGAATTCAGCCATTTGCAAAACCCTGGAGTCGCGGTTCCATCCCCATATGCTTCCATCAGACCCTCTGCAACATCATTCTGATACAGCCGGAGAATATTTCTGAGTGCCACATGGATATAGTGAACAAAGCACACAGGATAGATCTTCGTCAGCTATGTATGATCAAACAAGGAGACAGAATTCAGATAAATTGCAGAAGATCTGAGATGTTATCTTTTTTTGGGATAGAAAGATTAATTTTTTGCCTCAATTCCATCGATTTCTGCCAGTTTTTTACTGCCACTCATTTGCTTTATGAGATATCTCCAAATGATGGATGGAAAGCAGATGCCAAGGAGTAGTAATCCATGAATACCCATGTTTCCCCATATTACCTTTATCCTTTCAAGATAATTTGTTATAATCTGGTTCTCACTCTCTCCCCCTTTCAAATAGTATACTACAGGTATACCAATATACTTCATACTTTGTCCGGATCCAATTAAGACCCGGAGCAACCAATCAAAATCAGCGTAAATTTTATAATTTGTGTTAAATCCCCCATATTTCGTGAAAGTAGATCTTTTAGCAAAGGTGGTTTGGTGACAATATCCTCTGCGGATCAGATCCTGGATACCAGTACGGTAGCTGGAACACCGCTGCTCATCAACCACATCGTAATAGATATAATCTCCATAGAATATGTCATTATCCGGGTCAGCACAGAATCTTTCAGCGATATTTTTCAGTACATCGCTATTGTAAAGATAGTCTCCCGCATTTAAGAAGTAAACAAGATCGCCAGTCGCGTATTTCAGCCCTTTATTCATGGCATCGTAAATGCCATCATCCTTCTCAGATACCAATATTTCAATATACTTCTCGTATTTTTTTACAATCTCAAGGGTTCTGTCAGAAGATAACCCATCGATGATGATGTATTGGATATTTGTATAACTCTGTTCTACAACACTTTTTATTGTTCTATCTATAAGTTCTTCGCAATTAAAACATACAGTAATTATCGATATTTTGCAATCATTCATAGCATCATCCTTTCAAAGACCACAAAAGATCATAGGTATACCATTTATGATGCCACCCAGTTATTAACATTAGGTTGCAGCATTAGGGCGAACAACCGGGGGCCTTTGAAATCTCATACCTCTTCAGAACTTTGCGATTTCCTGCAGGAATGAACGAAGCAGAACAAGTGTTCTTGAAATTTTCGCAGTTCGGGCTGTTTCAGGGTTTTGCTATTTGAGGATGGCCCGATAAAACGAAAGATATTCGCCTGCCATCCTCTCCAGNNTCATGCCGGAGTAGAGGAGTTTTTGTAGATCCGTGGATCTTGCATACCACCGGACTATGACACGGTTCTGTGGGTTTATCATGAACGTATTCCCGATCCACCATTCAGCGGAAGGATTTGCATTGTACGCTTCGCTCACTCTCTGCAGGGTCCCGGGCAGGTATACATCATCGGAGTTCAACCAGGCGATGATATCTCCCGTGGCCATATCGAACCCCTTCGCTATTGCTGCCGCCTGACCACCGTCGGGTTCGCTGACCCAGTATGCGAGAGAATCTTTGTATCGTTCAATGATGGAGACGCTCTGATCGGTGGAGCCCCCATCCAATATGATATATTCAAGGTTCGGGTAATTTTGGGCGAGGACCGATTTGATTGTCTGCTCCAGGTACTGCCCCTGGTTATATGATGGAGTAACAACGGTAATTTTCGGATAGGAATTACTCATGACGGATATAGTTTTTCCACTGCGGGATAAATTAATTTTGGTAGGATCTGGATTTTCTGTAATCTGGAGTCTGTTGAAACCCTTCCGCCGACATGCAACCCTGCCCTGGGGGGGACTGATCTCTGAAACTCCTGCTCCATGTATCAACGGCCTTTCATGTCGACGAACGGGTCAACCAGTCACTCAACGATCTTTGCAACCGTACGGCCATCCCGCTCACCTGATTATGTCCAGCTGCTCACGGTAAAACGCAAGATACTCACGTGCCATCCTCTCCAGCCCGAACCGCCGTGCCGCATCCTCGGCGGCCTCCCGTCCCATCCGCAACCGGAGCTCCTCATCTTCGAGCAACCCAAGGACCCGTCCTGCCATCGCCCGGGCATCTCCCACCGGTACGAGACAACCCGTCCGCCCCTCTATGATCTGTTCGGGGATGCCTCCGACCGCACTCGCCACAACCGGGGTGCCACAGGCTAGGGCTTCAAGGGTGGTGTTCGGGAAGGTTTCGGCACGGGCGGGGTGGAGGTAGAGATCGGTCGCCTGGTAGTATCGGGCGACTCTTTGGGGATTCTTCTGGTAGGGGATGAACCTGATCTCGATATTACCAATCCTTTTCGGCGGGGCGGCTTCGCCGAGGGCAATACAGAGCACCTTTGCTCCGGTTTTTGCAATCATCTCAAGGGTTGACTGCAGGGTCCTGTAATCTTTCCAGATATTCTTTCGGATGCCGTTTGCTGCAAAGAGGAGGATCTTTGCATCGTGTGGGAGCCCGAGTTCCCGTCGGGCCTCAGCCCGGTCAGCCGGGTGGAAGATACCTAAATCTACGCCGTTGGGGATTACCCTCGATGCCACGATCCCCGGTTCCAACATCGATTCTTCGACCTTATCCATGAGCCACCGGCAGGGGGTGACGACGTACAACCGGCTCTTCCTATAAATATCCGCCTTGAGCTGCCAGTTGTAAGCCGTCGCATCCCTTCTGATCGCCGGATAAATCGTGAGATCCGGGCAGTTTCCACATCCTGTCTTCCAGCGCTCGCAGTCAAAGGAGTGAGCGCAGTGACCGGAAAGGAGCCACGCATCGTGGAGGGTAAGTATGGTCGGGATCTGGCGGCTGAGATGAGGAAGGGCACGGAGGTCGAAATAACCGCCATGGAGGTTGTGGCAGTGGAAGATATCGGGGGATTCAGGGTTCCGATCAAGCAATTTCCAGGTTCCGGGGTGATCAAAGTCCTCATAGCCTTTAAGATAGGCACCGATCCGACGGGGGGTTGTCAGGAAGTCAACCAATTTCACGACACCCGGGGTGCGAGGTAAACTCCGGATCCTGGCTGGAACGAGTTGAAAGATTTTGTTAAACCTGTTTTGAATAGGAAAAACATCTGGATTTTGCGACTTTTTTATCCCTACTGCCAACCATGAGTGGTGGCCATGAGCACGGTAAGCCGTATGAAGATCCCATGCAATCCTTTCGGCACCACCGGCAATGTCATACGTGCTTACCTGAAGGATGCGGAGAGCTGATTCACTCATTAAACCAAGCCTTCATTCTGGATGAAAACGACTCAACATCCCAGTCTCTGACCAGCGCCCTGGGGAGGCGATATGGGTCTGTACTTCCAATGAGGGTTAAGCCATAGTTGGCGCATGCTGTAGTAATACCTGCCTCCTTCACTATCTTGACAGTTTTTCGATTGAAGTCCACTCGGCCGCCGAAGGGATACGAAAAAGTCTGCACTGGGCGACCAAGCGTCTCTTCAAGATATTCTTTACCCTGAATAACCTCAGTCCTTTGTATACCTACTGGCTGCATAGAGAGCATTGTATGGGTTGCCGTATGTGATCCAATTTCTATCAGCCCTCCCCGAGCAAGTTCTTTTAATTCGCTTACAGTGAGAGACCGGTGAGTCTTTCGCCCAGTTCTTGGCATCTCGGCCCATTGCGCGATAGTGGAAAGGATGAACTCTTGCTCTTCATGGGAGAGAGGCTTGAGAAGTCGGTGGAGATCCCGGTAAACAGCGTGTTGCGGACCTGGATCAGATGCCATGGTCACGTTCCAGGATTTTGACTCGATCTCATATCTCTTTCTACTCTTGGCCCCTCGGTCCCCGGACAAATCCCAATTCCATTTTCTTCCCTTGATGGCGAGTTCCAAGCACTCAGGGAGTTGATCCGGCAACAGTAATAATCTCTCCAGATCATCCCACCAGAACTCTTTGTCGCTGCCGACGTGGCTGGACGTTACAAAAACAGTGGCTGGGATTCTATATTTCTCCAAGAGCGGTTTGGCATTCCAGAGATTGTCCGCATAACCGTCGTCAAAAGTTATGACGACAGATTTATCAGGAATTTTTCCTGCTTTCAATGCCTGATACAACTCAGAAAGGCTAATGGCGTTATAATGTTCGGAGATATATTCAAGATGCTCGGCAAAATGCTCTGGAGTTACGCTGAGAAGCTGCGGATCAGTATCCAGAGTTACCACGCGGTGATAAAGGAGGATTAGCCCTTGAGAGTGAAGGCCTTTCCAGATTCGGTCTGGTAATTGTATCAATCTGCGGATGCCCATTATTATCCCTAGTCAGTTGTCCGTTTTGGACTTCACCGCGCGTACGGTGATAAGCACTTGATAATCAGGATCTTGGTATTCGAAATATTCGGGTTTGAGTTCTTCGGCAGCAAGACCATGTAAAAGGGAAATTGCGACGAGTACGTTTCCATACGCATCAACTTTGACATTTTCTGCTGAAAACTCTTTTTCAAAGAGCCGCTGTGCTGACTGTGTGGTGAAGCGCCAAAATTCACCCCAGCGATCCATGTCATAACGAGATATCTGGCTAATCCCCGGAACCGTTACCAGGAGAACACCACCCGGTTTCAAGATGCGATAAAGATGGCTTACTGCTGAAGGGAGGTCGTAGACAAACTGGAGAGTCTGGGTCAGGATGATGCAGTCAAAGTAATTAGATGGAATATTATCGGCGTGTGCGATATCCGCTACAATCGTTGCGGATGGGTTCCCCTTAACTGCATGGAGTACATCGGACTTTTTAACGCGGTTGCCACCAAATTTTTTTGTGTAGGTGTTGTCCCCGACCTCCAATACTCTGCCATGGATGTCATTTTTATGCTGCAACAGAAAGTTCTCGATATAATACCGATCAATAGGTTGCCCCCGGTCGTAGCCGAAGAGGGTACTGATTGGGCTAATCTTATCAAGTTTACCCAGATCTACCTGAGGTGCCCATTGTTTTTTCAAGCCGAAGAAGATTTTTGCTTTGATTTTAGAAAATATCGCCGGGATCATATTTCTTAAATACACATCTCACCTTATGTTAATGATATTACCTATTTGATTGTATTATAAGCATCAGATTTAATTGAAGTAAAAGAAATCTAGTCGTATTATCTACCTCTGAAGAAAGAAAAAGTTATACATAGTTGTCCCATATAAAAACAGATTGTTTCCGAGATATTATCACAGATACCTTCCAACAATTTCTATTAATTCTTCCATTCTCTGATGATATGTATGTTCTCTGATAGTGCGTTCTTGGCCTGCCTTAGCAATCTTTTCTCGCTCTTTGTCATGATCAAGGTAATATTGAACAAGTTCAGCGCATTCTTCTGGGGTTCGGTAGACCACAATCTCCTTATCAGGTTCAAACATATCTGTGATATTTTTCTTCCAATCGGTGATTAATAGTGTTCCAACACCTGTTGCTTCATAAAGACGCATATTGTTGGCATAAGGAGGGATGCTTCCATGATGATTAATCGTAATCTTTGAGTTATGAAGTATCTGGAACATTGAACGTCCCCAAACCTCTCCAACGTACGCTTTCCGGATAGGTGAATTCTTTGAGAATTGATGAATATCAGGAGTCCATATTTTTATGGAATCTATTTCCCTGCATAATTTATCTAACAGATCTATCCTATCCTTATGAACGCCCCGCATGAGACTGCCAATAAAGGATACATCATATTTTTTGCCTTCATCTCGCAATGAAGATAATATCTGGGGCTCAAATCCAAGTCGATGTAATTCGGCGCGGACCCCTCTTTCGCGGAACCAGTCGACAGTTGGCGGAAAGGATGAAATAATCAAGTCATATACATTCCAATTTTTAGATCCATCTAATCTGGTAGCAGCATGTTGCCCTACAAGCAAACCTACCTTTGACTTTATTTTTTGCATAAAATGGCAATTAACGGCATTTATGGCTTGATTAAGCAATACGTCCGGTTGATAATAATCTATTTGGGCTTCAAGAATATCATAGAACCATGAGGAGCGACTATCAAGGAATGATTTTAATTGTAAAGATGATACTTTAGAAAAGACTTTGTTAATTTGCTTTAATGCAACCAGATACTTTTTATCATCATCTATATCAACACCATGTTCTGTTGCCCAAGCCTTTTGCATATATTCATTGTTCGCATATACAGGCCAAGCACTATGTCCAAGATCTCTAAGATTGTTAGTATAGTTGTTCGCGATTCCAAATAGACTGTCCGCCCTCACTTTCATCTGTGTATCATAGGGGGCTTCTTTTAGTCCTTGATTTTCTTTATACAGATCGTAGAGGAACTTGGGATAGTCTGTATCGACAACAAGGATTTTCATGTCTTTTACCCCCTTTCACCTTGAGGGCAGGTCTTTCCAATCCCAAGGTATACAATCCCATCTTCGTCCGAAAACAAATTCTTCCCATCTACGACCACCGGCGAGGCCATGAGTGCCTTCACTGTCTCCACCGAAATCTCCCTGAACACGTCATGATCCACGAGGAAAATCACACACTCCGCTCCCCGAAGTGCCTCTTCGATACTTTCAACAGAGGTAAAAACCCCAACCTTCGTCTGAATCGCAGGGATATACGGATCATACACGCGCACGTCGGCGCCGAGGTTTACAAGCTCCTCAATGATTTTGATGGCAGGTGATTCCCGGGGATCGTTTATGTTCTTCTTGTAGGCGAGGCCCATGACGGCGACCTTGGCCCCGTAAAGGCGCTTGCCAACCTGTCGAAGGCCCCGTTCGGCAAGATTGACGGTATGCATCTTCATGAACTCATTAATCTCACCTGAAGTCTCAATGAAGCGGGGGATGAAGCCATATTTCTTTGCCCGATACGACATGTAGTAGGGGTCGAGAGGGATGCAGTGACCGCCAATGCCAGGACCCGGATAGAATGGCATGAATCCATAAGGTTTGGTTGCCGCAGCATCAATGACTTCCCAGGCGTCGATGCCCATTCGTTCGAAGATGAGGGCCATTTCATTGACAAGAGCGATATTTACGTTCCTAAAAATGTTTTCCACCATCTTCACGGCTTCCGCCGTACAGGCATCGCGAACCGGGACAACCTGATCCATGACACTCCCATAGAGAGCGGCGGCAATTTCAGTACATTCGGGGTTGATGCCGCCGACGACGGTCGGCACTTTGTTGATAGGAAAATTTTTGTTTCCGGGATCCACTCGCTCAGGTGAGTACGCGACACCAAAATCAATGCCTGCTTTTAGTCCAGTCTCCTCTAAGATCGGAACAACCACTTCCTCGGTCGTTCCGGGGAAGGTAGTGCTTTCAAGGATTACAAACTGGCCTGAGTGAAGAACTGTTTTTATAATCGTACAGGCGCTTTTGATATAACTTAGATCCGGAATCTTGTCCTCAGACAGGGGGGTCGGAACGCAGATAATGAAAATGTCACACTTGTGGAGGTCTTCCGGATCAGAAGTTGGATAGTAAGTCTTCCCGAGGTATCGAGCGAGTTCCTCACCACTCACATCCTGAATGTGGGATATGCCCTTTTGGAGACGCTCTATGATTTCTGTGCTGACATCATATCCGAAGACAATAAATTCCTTTGCAAAGGCCATTGCTAGTGGGAGACCAACATACCCTTGACCAATAATGCAGATTTTTGCACTTCGATCCGCAATCTTCGATAATAGAGTCAGCATGATCACTCCATGTAGTTGTAATTGGATGGCTAACGTTTTAGGTCTTCTGTAATTTCACATTGAATCCAAAGATAACGCTGCCATTGAGGCTGAGTATATTGAAAATAAAGAATACTCTGTTGCGGACAATATGGGGAATTGATTAGTCAATCCCGCGAGGTTATCCAAAAGGGATCTATGAGCCTCTGGTTCACCCAGATTGGAACATCTTATGTTCATGATCTACTGTCTGAGTTATATTCCAGGCTAGTGTAATGAAACAACACTCCATTGGCATTGGAAGTCATACCTCCGGGTTCCAACTTCGTTTCGATCCGAGCGTTGCTTCTCGCGCCTCGGAGAGGAGCGCAGGGAGAGCTCCCCCCTCGAAGGATTTTGGACGAGACTCCTATAGGGCCATCTCATGAAGACACTAATGCAGTCGAAAAGATGGGGATACCCAGTATCTGCTCTGTCATCTAGGGAGATTAGATTAATCTATGTTGCTACTCAGGGTTTATAGATAAAGGAAAACTCTTGTAAATTATCTGATACGTAAAACAACTTGTACCCATTATCCATCCATATTTCAATTGAAACTTTGAGGAGATCTTTGGGCTGAATACAGTTCCACTTGCGTATTAATCCAATCTATTCAACAGCATGACATGATATAGTATACAACTCCCCCCACGGGGGGTTACCTTCAGTTTCCACTTAATTTTACTACTAGAATTCTAGAGATCAATTCACCCCAATTCATCTCCTATAACTTTGTTGATTTTCAATTTACCTCATGTAAGTAATTTGTCGTCTGCTAATTGGAAGATTTACATATCACACAAGATGTTTCTTATACCACTCAATCGTCCGCTCAAGCCCCTCACGGAAATCGACCTTCGCCCGGAACCCGAACT
>LSQX01130717.1_pt1 | contig 11432 bp, 12 predicted proteins | sample 654561 | NCBI WGS metagenome assembly LSQX01 (sample SAMN04489861, study PRJNA283612) | anaerobic digester metagenome | isolation source: 4 biogas reactors fed with cattle manure at either 37C or 55C with and... | place: Denmark: Kongens Lyngby | collected 2014 | reverse complement strand
CGGTGCGTGAGTATGCCCACACGGTTATACTCAGCGGTGAAAAGGCATGGCGTGTCTTCGGTCCGCTGTACAATCCAAACGTACTGGCTTCATATCTGATAGGGCCACTGCTCATCGGCGCTGCGCTGTTGCTATCCCGACACCAGTGGATGCGACAGTCCGCGGATGGAGATGACAGACACGTCCATGATGGCAGATCCGAGGGGCCAGCTCAGCGGCCGCGCTACGGGCTCATCGCGCTGGGCTTTTCCCTGCTGCTTATCGGGTCATCCATACTGCTGACCGGGTCACGCGCGGGGCTCATAGGTCTTCTGGTAGGGCTGATGGCTTTCGCTTTGCTGGCTGTCAGGTCAGGTCGAGGACGGCGGATGTCAGCAGTGCTGTGTGTAGTCCTGGCCGCGCTGGCACTGCTGGCGGTGCTGCTCGTGCCACCACTGCACAACCGCGTGCTGCGAGGTTTTTCGCTGGATAACCACTCCGTGGCGTTTCGCTACTACACGTGGCTTGGCACGCTGCAAATGGCGCATGATAGGCCGCTGCTGGGCTTCGGGCCGGGCAGCTTCGAGTATGCGTACTCAGCTTACGCGCAGGCGGGGTACACTCGATCTGCACATCAGAGCTTCCTGCAGATAGCTGCCGAGGTCGGTTGGCCGGGGCTGTTCATAGCCCTGATCGCAGGTGCGGCGGCACTATGGTACTGTGGGCGCAGAGCACAGTGTCACGGCGTTCCCGGCGCGGCAGTGGCTGCTGCAGCGGCGGCCTGGCTGGTCGCTCTGGCCGTACACAACCTGGCCGACTACAGCATGTACATCGCGGCAGTGATGGTATCGGCATCTGCTTTGCTCGGCACAGCGTTGATGCCCTCATCGGCGCTGCAGGCCAATCGACATGACTCTTCTGCACGAACCCACGATCCGGTAGCATTGGCCTCCACGTCGAGGTGGATTGGCAGTCTGGCACTTCTGGCTATCGTGCTTTTGGTAGGGCTGTGGCTGGCCGTCGGAGAAGGGCAGACTGTGCGATCCGGGGTCATGCTTCAGCGCGGCAACTACTATAGAGCCGAAGACCTCGCGAGGTCGGCAACCCGGCTCATCCCATTTTCCGCAGATGCATGGGAGGCGCTTGCTACAGTCTACGAGGCGCAGGCGCGCAGTGCTGACAGCCCGTTTTTGCCCAGGGCTATCGAAGCGCGTCTGCAGGCCGTGCGCCGGGCACCTACGGCACCTCGATCGTATCGTGCACTGGCCCGGATGTACACGTATCAGGGTGATATGGAGCATGCGCTCGAGTACGCCCAGGCAGCGGTGGAGCGCTATCCCATCGGTGCCAGAGAGCTGGTGGAGCTGGCGCAGGTGCAGCAGCAGGCGGGTCGAGATGCTGAGGCTAGAGACACATATCAGCGTACGGTGGCCCTGCTCGATGGGCCTGCCGGCAGATATGCGGCGGTGCCGGAGCTGCCCGAAATCAGCTATGTGTGGGCCTGGGCCTACCTGGCAGAGACGGCCTATGCTGACGGCAGGGTAGCAGATGGCCACCAGATGGTGTACGAGGCGCTGATGCTGCTCAGGCGCCGTCTGATAGGCGAAGAGCTCCGCTTTGAGCTGGAGCAGACGGTGCTGGGGCGACGCCCTGCCGAGATGGCGGAGATGGAGGCCATGGCTGATCGGCTGTATGAGGTGATGCGAGTTCAGCCTGATGCGATCAACCTGCTATGGCTGGCAGAAGTGCGCAGGCGCCTGGGGCAGTGGGCACTGCAGGAAGCCGCACTGCTGCAAGTGGTCGCTGAAGCGGAAACGCTGGGCGAGAGTGGCCGGTTGCTCGCCGGCATGGCACATCTGGAACTGGGGCAGCTCTACCAGCAGCGGGAGCGTACACAGCAGGCGTCGGCGGCATACACTCGTGGCTTGATGGAAATCGAGCAAGCCGGCCCGAACGCGTCGAGCAATCTGACGCAAACTGCAGGACGTTCGCCGGTGGACGCGGAAAGACTCGATAGTCTGATCCGCAGTGCCAGGACACAGCCTGAGCAAGAGTGATGTAGGTCAGAGTGAGACGGGCCAGAGTGAAGTAGGCCAGGGTGATGCGGGTCAGAACGCGACGGGTCAAGAGTGGAGTAGGTCAAGAGTGAGATAGGGCGTAGTGGCGTATGGGAGGAGTGCGATGACGAGAATACTGGTGCTACACGGGCCGAACTTGAACCTGTTGGGCGATCGCGAGCCGCAGCTTTATGGCGACGTGAGTATGGAGCAGATCAATCAGATGCTCCAGCGCGAAGCCACCCAGCTCGGCGTGGAGCTGCGCATCCACCAGAGCAATCATGAGGGTGAGCTGATAGACATCATCCATAGAGAGCGGAACTGGGCGCAGGCCATCGTGATAAATCCGGGCGGCTACACTCACACATCTGTAGCGCTTGCCGACGCCCTGCGAGCAGTGCGCATACCTGCCGTCGAGGTGCATTTGAGCAACCTGCATGCACGTGAGGCGTTCCGCACTCAGTCGGTGACTGCGCCGGCGTGCGTCGGCCAGATAAGCGGATTTCGCGCTTACAGCTACGTACTGGCCCTCTATGCCGCTCACCGGATCATCAGAGAGGAGCTGTCGGACTGATGCAGTATCTGCAGCGACAACAGCATGTTCGCCGCTGGCTGGAAGAGAGCAGCCTCGATGCTTTTCTCGTCACATCTGCTGCCAACGTCCGCTACCTGAGCGGGTTTGGCGGCGAAGGCTATCTCGTGCTAGCAGGTCAGGGGGCGGCACTGTGCACCGACAGCCGCTATACTCTGGAGGCCGAGCAGCTTGATGTGGAGGACCTTGGTGTCATCATCAACTCCAACGGCTACGTGGATGGGGCGTTGCAGTGGCTGGGCGATCAGAACGCTTCACGGCTGGCTTTTGAGGAGCACCAGGTCACCTACGCACAGTATGCCAAGCTGTGTCAGGTGCTGACTTCGGCCAACCTTGAGCCTGTTTCAGGTGTGGTGGAGAAGCTGCGGATAGTGAAGGAAGACAGTGAAGTGGCGCTTGTGCGGAGCGCGGCGGCGATTGTGTCGCAGGCGGTGGCCGAACTGTTCGCGGATCTGGAACCCGGCCTGACTGAGCGCGAGATAGCGATGGAGCTGGACCAGCGTATGGTACGGGGAGGCGCAGAAGGACCTGCGTTTTCGACCATAGCCGCTTCCGGCCCCAATTCTGCCCTGCCTCACGCCCGCCCCGGCGGACGCCGACTCTCTAGCGGTGAGATGCTCAAGATTGACGCCGGCTGTTGGGTGGACGGCTACTGCAGCGATCTGACGCGGACGATCTGGGTGGGCGACGATCCCACTGAGCAGTTCCGCACGGTGTATAGTGCTGTTCTGGCAGCCCAGGAAGCGGCGCTGGCGACTGTGAAGGCGGGTGTAGCCTGTGCGGAAGTGGACCGTACGGCACGGCAGGTGCTGACCGAAGCCGGCTTTGGCGACAACTTCACCCACGGCCTCGGCCACGGAGTGGGCCTGGAAGTTCACGAAGGGCCTCGGCTATCCTCGCGCAGTGATCAGTGGTTGCAGAGCGGTATGCTTGTGACGGTCGAACCGGGGGTCTACATTTCAGGCTGGGGTGGAGTGCGCATAGAAGACCTGGTGCTGGTGACCGGCGATGGCTGTGAGATACTCACCGATGCACCCAAAATCCGCTACTAGATTGACAGTGCTAACCATCGGCAGGCGACACGTTCCCCCATAATACTATACTGTAATACTATACTGTGCGTAATTCCGTTTTGACTTTGACCATGCTTTGCAGTAGACTCTAGCACCGCATCCGAGTAGGTATAGATAGGGTATAGAGGTCGGTGGCGGGCGCTGCTTGATGCAGAGGCGGTGCCCGATGTGAAGCCGGTGCAAGCGAAGGTGATGGCAGGTTGATATCAGTAAACGATCTGAAGTCAGGTTTGACCATAGAGTTGGACGGTCAGGTGTACCAGGTGATCAGCAGTGAGCACCATAAGCCGGGCAAGGGCCAGGCAGTGGTGCGCACTCGTCTGCGCGAGGTGGAAAGCGGTAAGGTTTTCAACAAGACCTTCACCGCCCAGGTGAAGGTGCAGCGCGCGCGTGTGGACCGTCGCGACATGCAATTTTTGTACTCGCAGGGCGATATATACTACCTGATGGACACTGACAACTATGAGCAGTTGGAGGTTGCGCACGAGCAGATTGCCGAAGTGGCACAGTGGCTTAAAGAAGGCGAAATTGCCCACACGATGTGGCATCAGGGCAGGCTGCTGGGACTGGAGCCACCTCATGTGGTTGAGCGTGCTGTGACCAGGACAGACCCGGGCGTGCGTGGTGATACCGCCCAGGGAGGTACCAAGCCGGCGATCGTTGAGGGTGGTGTCACTGTTGTGGTGCCGCTGTTTGTCAACGAGGGCGATGTGATAAAAGTGGACACGACAACCGGCCAGTATCTCGAGCGAGTCACCAACTGACCGGGGGTCACAAATCCCGATGAACCGGGAACGGATACGCGAATTGACGGCGATGCTAAAAGACTCTCGTGCGGACGAGTTAGAAGTCCGTGAGGGAGACCTTCGGGTGCGGCTGCGCAAGCAGACAGCAGTCCTGGCGGTAGCAGAAGCGGGCCCGATTGCCGCAGCTACAAATTGCCCGGAGTGCAACGGTGAGCAGGTGGCCCCACCTGAGCAAGACAATTTTGTTCAGGTCAAGTCGCAGTTGGTGGGGCTGTTTCATCGGGGCCGCAGACCGGGAGTCGAGCCCCTGGCGCAAGCAGGAGACAAAGTCAGTGCCGGTCAACTGCTCGGCACTATCGAGGCGTTGCGCAACTTCACTGACGTAACCAGCCCCGTGGACGGCACTATCGTGCAAGTCATCGCCGAGGACGGGCAACCCGTTCAGTATGGCGATCCCCTGATGGCCATCCAGCCGTCGGTGTAGTTCAGGCCGACAGGCGCGCATCTCAGGAGGTAGCCGAGATGAGCAGACACTCCGGTTTCACACTCATAGGCATGGTGGTCGTGCTGGCCATAATCGGAATGCTTGCAGTCACTATGTACGGGCTGGGAGGCAAGAAAGACAGGGATGGGGGCCAGGCGGAGGGTAAATCCATCCCCGCACGTGCGATCGAGATGGCCGAGTCCGTCGAGTGTCAGAGCAACCTGAACCAGTTGCGCCAAATGGTATCTACCTATACGATGGTAGGCGACCCGGCTCCGGCATCTCTGGCCGAGCTGCGTATGGATTCCATCAGCCGCTGTCCCGTGAGCGGCAAGCCATACAAATATGACCCATCCACTGGCCGCGTGCAGTGTGAGACGCACCCGAAATACTGATGATCAGAGTTGAATCCGAACTCGAGCGTCTGCGGTTGCGCCGAGTCATGCGGATTAGGAGAAGTTGATGTTCAAGAAGCTGCTCGTAGCCAATCGCGGTGAGATTGCCTGCCGGATACTCCAGGCCTGCCGCGAGCTTGGCATCCGCACCGTAGCGGTGTACTCGGAAGCCGACGCAGATGCGCTGCATGTACGACTGGCCGATGAGGCTGTGTGCATAGGCCCGCCGCCCAATTCAGAAAGCTATCTGAATGTGGCCAACCTGATAAGCGCAGCAGTCGTCACCGGGGCTGAAGCGATACATCCGGGCTACGGCAATCTGGCCGAGGTGCCGCGCTTTGCGGAGATTTGTGAGGCCTGCAAGATAAACTTTGTTGGCCCTCCGGCGGGCATCATCGCTCGCATGGGCGATAAGGCACAGGCGCGTGCCACCATGATGGAGGCCAACGTACCGGTAGTGCCCGGCTCCGAAGGGCCGGTTGAGGACGCCCGCGATGCACGGTTGATTGCTGATGAGTTGGGCTATCCGGTGATGCTCAAGGCAGTGGGCGGCGGTGGTGGCAGAGGTATTCGGGTCGTCCACAGTGGCGACCAGCTGGATCAGTTGATGGGGCAAGCTAGCTCTGAGGCGAAAGCTGCGTTCGGCAACGGACAGATGTACCTGGAAAAATTCATCGCCGAAGCGCGTCATGTCGAGGTACAGGTCCTGGCTGACAAGCACGGCAACATGGTGCATCTTGGCGAGCGCGACTGCTCAATCCAGCACCGTCACCAGAAGCTGCTTGAGGAGGCTCCTGCTCCCGGCGTAAGCAGCTCCCTGCGTCGTCGTCTGGGCGAGGCTGCCCTGGCGGCAGCAAAGGCGGTCAACTACGTCAACGCGGGTACTGTGGAGTTCATCCTCGACAAACGGGGCCGCTTCTACTTCATCGAGATGAACACACGCATACAGGTCGAGCACCCGGTCACAGAGATGCTCACTGGCGTAGACATCGTGCGCGAACAGTTGGCAATCGCTGCAGGTCAGAAGCTCTCATGTGAGCAGGGTAAGATCTGGTTCAACGGCCATGCCATCGAGTGCCGGATTTTGGCTGCCGATGCCGATCGGGGCTTTGCGCCCTCACCGGGGAAGATAGATGAGTGGCGGCTGCCACTTGGGCCCGGTATCAGGGTGGATAGCGGTGTCGGTTGTGGCAGCGTAATCTCATCATACTATGATCCGATGGTAGCGAAAGTGATCGCCTGGGATACCGACAGGCCCCAGGCCATCCGTCGGATGCAAGCCGCGTTGCGGGGCATGAAGGTGTCTGGTTTGCGCACCACCATACCCTACCATCTGCGGATCCTGGAAAACGCTTTCTTCCGCCGAGGCGATGTAGACGTGAACTTTATCAGTCGGCGGATGTCATCTGTGTAAAAGGAGCGCGACTAACATGAGTGCAAGCGATGTCGCACCGTTCTGTCGAGCCGCAGTCGGAGCGTTTTTCGGAATGGTAATCGGAGGTACGTGGCTGCTCAAAGGATTTTGGGCAGCACTGCTCATCTTCATTTTCATGCTGTTGGGCGCACTGATTGCGGTGTTGGCTACCGGTCCAACGGAGTAGTCCACACTCAAGCCGTACTGGCTTGGAGGCATGCATTGAAAACCGGATCACGCCGCAAGGGTCGGGAATTGGCCCTCAGCATCCTGTTTGCCGGCGATATCGGAGGGCAGTCGCTGGAAAAGGTCATGGAAGTGATCGACTGCCTGCTGTCGGTACTGGTCGAACAGTGGGAGTTGGGCACCGAAGAAAAAGAGCGACTTCTGCCGGATATCCGACAGTTCGGCATCAGACTCGCTGAGGCTTATGATGAGTATGCTCGTGTGATAGACGAGCAGATCGAAAACTTCTCTCACGAGTGGGCCCTAGACCGCATGCCCGGAATCGACCGCAACATCCTCCGACTGGCCATCGCAGAGCTGATCCATATGCCTGAAGTGCCTGTTGGCGCCACCATCAACGAAGCTGTGGAGCTGGCCAAAATCTACGGAACCGAAGAGTCCGGCAAGTTCGTCAACGGCATTCTCGGGGCTCTGGTGCGTAGCGAACAGATTCCGGTGAAGCTGTCATGAACCGCGGCTTTCTGATGGCGGGCCAAAGTAGTGCGGGCCGACCGCCAGTTGGGCGGCATACGTCTTGACGCAATCACAGACGCCAATTTACACCGTGACCGACTTGACTGCCTACGTCAAGCGGCTGATGGACCACGACGAGGTGCTGTCGGATGTGATCGTTCGTGGTGAGATTTCGAACCTGCGCAAACCCGCTTCAGGGCATATCTATTTCTCGCTAAAAGATGACAAAGCATTGCTGCATGCCGTCTGCTTCAGGGGCCATGCCTCGACGCTGGGGTTTGATCCGGCCGATGGCATGAGCGTGGTCGCTGGTGGCAGTGTCACGGTGTATGAGCCCCAGGGCCGCTACCAGATAGTGGTCCGGTTCATGCGACCTGACGGTGTGGGGGCCCTGGCTGCTGCTTTCGAGCAGCTCAAGGCCAAGCTAGAACAAGAAGGCCTGTTTGCCTCGGAGCGCAAACGGCCACTGCCGCGCTTTCCCAAGACCATCGCGTTGGTGACCTCCGACTCGGGGGCTGCCGTGCGGGATATGATCTCCATCTTGACTGGCCGTTATCCTCCGGCCCGCATCAAGCTGGTACCTACCGTCGTGCAGGGAGAGGATGCGGCACCGAGTATAGTCCGATCTCTGCGCGCGGCCAACGCAGTCAGTGCAGATGTGATAATCCTGGGGCGTGGCGGAGGCTCGCTGGAGGATCTGTGGCCGTTCAACGAAGAAGTGGTGGCACGGGAGGTCTTCGCCAGCCAGGTACCGGTCATCAGTGCTGTCGGCCACGAAACTGACTATGTGCTTACCGACTTCGTAGCCGATGCACGGGCTGCTACGCCTTCTCATGCAGCTGAGATGGCAGTACCTGATGCCGCAGAACTGATGGCTTATGCGGGCACTCTGCGCACGCAATACCACCGACGGCTGCTCGGGATGGTGCAACAGTATTCGCTGCGACTGCAGGCAGCTGCGGGGCATCCGACGATCCGCCGCCCCGCAACGCTTATCGAGGGCAAGCTGCAACGGCTCGACGACCTTCGGCGCGACTCTGCAGGTAACATCGCTCGGCTAGTGCATTTGTACTCGCTTCGGTTTCAGGCAGCATCGGGCCACCCGGCACTGCGGCGGCCGGAGACGATGATCCAGATCAAGCGGCACCGGCTCACTGATCTGCAGCGCGTTTTGGCCGTAAACATAGGGCAATTGGTACCACTGTACTCACTTCGTTTGCGAGTGGCATCCGGACGGTCGGCACTACGAGACCCGAAGGCGGCGCTGGATGCGAAGCTGCAGCGACTTGAGGCTGTTCGGCGCGGCATGAACAGTAACACCCGACAGTTCATGTGGCGACATCGTGCACGGCTGGAGACGCTGCAGGCCAGGCTATCGGCTCTGGACCCGGATGCAGCGCTGCGACGTGGCTACAGCATAGTGCGTAGAGCCGATGACGGGCGACTGATCGCTTCTGCCGCTGCTGTCGCCGAGGCCGATGAATTGCGTATATCGCTCAGCGATGGTGAAGTGGCGGCACGGGTGTTGGGCACCGTGCTCGATAGTGCGTAGGTGATAAAACCCGGGTGCCATACCGAGTAAGTAGGTACAGTAGGTACATAGGTACACATGCATACCACGTGGGTACATAGGTGCACGTACAAGTAAGCACACGTAGGAGCTCGTATGAGTAAGGTGAAAGTGGATTCGCTTTCCTTCGAAGAGGCGCTGGCCAAGCTGGAAGAGTTGGTCGAACAGATAGACGCAGGGGATCTGCCACTGGCTGAGGCGTTGGAGACCTTCAAACTAGCTACAGAGCTAAGTAGGCACTGCGAAAAGCTGTTGCGGGAGGCCGAAGCTGCCATAGAGCAGATAGATGCTGGTGATGTGCTGGATGAAAAACCCGACGAAGACACCGGCTCTGGTAGTCTTTTCGACGTAGATGAGTCCGAGGCGTGAATGGAAGCGGTAGCATGGACTGCCTTCTCGACAAGATAAAATCGCCACAAGACTTGAAGGGCCTCAGTGTTGAGCAGCTAGAGACGCTAGCCAAGCAGATACGCACGCGGCTTATCACCACGGTATCCGCAACTGGCGGCCATCTTGCGCCAAACCTGGGCACTGTGGAGTTGACTATCGCGCTGCATACGGTTTTCGACTCCCCTCATGATAAGCTCATCTGGGATGTCGGCCATCAGTCGTACACGCACAAGCTGCTGACTGGCCGCGCGGATCGGCTGCACACCATACGGCAATTCGACGGGCTGTCGGGCTTCCCGCGCCGTGACGAAAGTGAGCATGACGCGTTCGGCACCGGTCATGGCTCGACCTCGATATCGGCGGCACTGGGCTTTGCCAAGGCGCGCGACTTACGCGGGACCGACGAAGCGGTCATCGCCATCATCGGCGATGGGGCACTCACCGGCGGTCTGGCGTTTGAGGCGCTCAATCAGGCGGGGCACCAGAAGACCGACCTGACGGTGGTGCTGAACGACAACGAGATGAGTATCAGCCCCAACGTGGGCGCGATGTCGGCATACCTCTCACGGTTGCGACTCTCTCTGCAGCCCCGGATCAATCAGACACGAGCGGACGTGGCACGTGTCCTGGAGCGCTGGCGGCTGGGCGACACCATGCTGCTGGCCATGGATCGGCTCCGTGACAGTGTCAAGCACCTGGTGGTGCCGGGGATGCTGTTCGAGGAGTTCGGCTTCACCTATCTGGGGCCGATAGACGGTCACGACATCGAGCAACTGCTGGCGATACTGCGCCACTCACGCAAAGTGAAGGGGCCGATCCTCGTACATGTGCTCACGACTAAGGGCAAAGGTTACCGACCTGCTGAGGCGGATCCCTCCCGCTTTCATGGCACCAGGCCTTTTCAGATCTGCAACGGTGAGGCTGCAACTGGCAAGCGCAAGCCCACCTACAGCAGCGTCGCCGCTGCATCGCTCATCGAGTTGGCTGAAAAGGACAAACGCATCTGTGCCATATCAGCTGCCATGCTGGTCGGCACTCAGCTAAAAGCATTTTCCGAGCGCTTCCCATCGCGCTGCTTCGACGTAGGGATGGCGGAGGGGCACGCAGTCACGTATGCCGCAGGCCTGGCAGCAGCCGGGCTTCGGCCAGTGGTGTCCATCTACTCGACCTTCCTACAGCGCTCCTATGACCAGATAATCCATGATGTGGCTCTGCAGCGGCTTCCGGTGGTGCTATGTCTGGATCGGGCGGGCCTGGTCGGCGATGATGGGCCGACGCATCACGGCGTCTTCGACCTGTCTTACCTGCGTTCGATCCCCGGGCTGGTGGTTATGGCCCCGAAGGATGAGCGCGAGCTGAAGGACATGCTTGCTACCGCGCTAAGCCATGATGGGCCCAGCGCTATCCGCTACCCTGCCGGAGCAGGACCGGGGGCTGACTACAGTGAACCCGCCGGCCTGCTGCAGATAGGCGCGGCCGAGCTGCTGAGCGAAGGCAGCGACATAGCGATCGTGGCGGTTGGTCGCATGGTACAGAACGCCTCAGAAGCGGTACAGCTACTGGCTGAACAGGGGGTGTCAGCGCGGCTGATCAACGCGCGTTTCGTGCAGCCGCTCGATGAGCAGACTCTGCGACAGGCTGCCCGAGAGTGCGGATGCATCCTGACGGTGGAAGAAAACGTGTTGGCCGGTGGTTTTGGAAGCGCTGTTGCTGAGCTGCTGGTACAGGCAGGCATCAGGGCCAGGCTGGACTGTGTGGCCTTGCCCAACGAATTTGTGCCCCACGGTAACATCCAGGCACTGTGGGAGCAGACCGGGCTGACCGCACCGGCTATCGCACAGCGAGCACTGAGGCTGATGTCAACCGAGGAACCCGTAGCCTGTGCCGCTGCTGGAGACTCCAGGCAGGAAGTAACTGGGGTCATCCGGGAGGAGCAGTTATGAAGATCAAGCTATACCTACATGTGATACTACTGGTCACGCTGACATGCTGTCTGACCTCACTCTCATGGGCTGATGAGGCCACGGTGTTCG
>LSQX01116854.1_pt1 | contig 11432 bp, 10 predicted proteins | sample 654561 | NCBI WGS metagenome assembly LSQX01 (sample SAMN04489861, study PRJNA283612) | anaerobic digester metagenome | isolation source: 4 biogas reactors fed with cattle manure at either 37C or 55C with and... | place: Denmark: Kongens Lyngby | collected 2014 | reverse complement strand
TTCCGCCCGCCCTTATAGAGCTATGCATAATGGCATCGGCGGTTACATTTTCCTTGCATTGAACATAGGAATTCTCTATATATTTAGCCGTTACGCTCTTTTCACTGATTATACTTCCCTTGGCCATACCATTGACCCCTTGTCTTATAATTATATCACCTTTGGCATATAATTTTGCGCCCTCCACCACACCATATACCTCTATGTTCCCATCACACCTGATTGAAAAATCCGTCAATACATTGCCCTTTACCACAACATTGCCGATAAATTCAATATCCCCAACGGAGTTATCCACATTACCCGGAACTTCGTATACGGGGTTGACGGTTATACGCCGGTTAACGATATCAATCTGTCCATTTGTTGAGGCAACCAGACTTAAACCGTCCTCTGATATTTCTACATTTTTACCCTTGGGAAGTCTAATCTTGCGGCCTTTTTTACAGGGAATTTCTTCACCCTTTACATTTATGCCGTTAACGCCTTCGGTGGGTAATGTAATGGTAGCCAAAACTTGACCCTTTTTAACATTTTCGATTAAATCCAGCTTATGATAATTCACCCTGCCCTGATCATCTATCGTGGGTTTTCGTTCTCTTCGCAGCTTAAAATGATATGTAATCGTACCATCCTTGCCGTCTATCGGTTTTTTGCCACGAGCGATTAGTATCTCTTTGTTATATTCCGGCTTCCTCGCCAATTCATGAAGGGCTTTTTCATCTATTCCATAAACTATGCCATCATCATTAAGGCGGCTCAACATTTGCTGGTATTCAAGATCTTTACCGCCTTCGGGTGGTGTTAATACTACATAAGCCTCCAAGCCGTCATCCGAAATCTTGCTTGTTAATTGGGCATCTATCGGCTTTTCATCTTGCGGCGGCGCGATTTTAATTTTGGTATCCCGAGCCCTTAATATGGCATCATATATGTTTTGTAATTCTACCTCCTCTATGGCTTTTTTCTTTATCCTGTCCATAACCTCAGTTTCATCCACAGGCTTGCCCCCACCCTTCGGTGCCGTGATTTCTAAAAAAACACCCTCTTCTTCATATAGTATTTTATATGACCCATCTACGATTTTTTCGAAGGTTTCCTCGGAGGTTTCTTCAGAATTGTCTAAATCTTTTTTTGAGATATGAAGTTTGACAGGCTTTAACATTACGCCTAACACTCTCTCACCCGGATCTATTACATTTACCTTTGCATCACCCTCCTTAAGACCGAGCAGTTTCAGACCTTTTTTTAAAGCTTGATTATAAGTACTGCCCTCTACTATTATGCTCTTTTTTGGCATTTAACCACCTCTATTAAAAAAGATACTTTTTTAGATCCATGGATAGTCCTATCATTCACGGTATATTGAAGTTAATCGGCCTTTGAGTCTTAGCAGTGCTTTAGAATGTAGTTGTGAAACCCTCGATTCGGATATATCGAGAACCTTGCCGATTTCCTTCAGTGTTAGGCTTTCATAGTAATACAATGAAATAACGATTCTTTCCTTATGCGGTAATTCTTGTATGGCTTTAGCTAATATATCCTCCAATTCCTTTTTTTCGAACTCCGCTTCAGGGCTTACCTGGTTGTTTTCATCGTATAATAATAATTTTTCCTTGTTTTGGGCTATGGTTTCATTCAAAGAAAGAATGTGATAACTACCCATTTGTGCTAAAATTTTATTTAATTCGTCGACAGACATATTTAAATAATTTGCCACTTCGGTATCCTTTGCCATTCTGCCCAAACGGCGCTCCAGTGTCTTGTATGCATCTTCCACCAGCTTATATTTCTGCCTCAAAGTTCTGGGCACCCAATCCAAATTCCTTATGGAATCTATGATGCTTCCTCGTATTCTCAAACTTGCATAGGTTTCAAATTTAACCCCTTTAGTTGAGTCAAATTTTTCTATTGCGTCTATAAGACCGAAAATGCCAAAGCTCATTAAATCATCCGGTTCCACAAACTTACCATACATTACGGATAACCTTGAAGCCATGTATTTTACTAAGTAGGCATATTTCTCTATAAGCTTATTTCTAATATTTTTATCCTTTGTATGCCGGTATTCCTTCCATAAATCCACATCAATTTGTTCCAGTTGCCTAGCCCGTGTCATATTCTCCCTCCTTCCAAAAGGGATGCATTGCAACAATAACAGTGGCTATATTGTTTTTATACCCCGTCCAACGGTCTTTATAACTACTTTTCCATCATCTAGATGAAAAACTATTGATCGTCCGTATGTGCCACCCGTATCTTCGCTTATCAAAGGTATATCAAAACTTTTAAGCACCTCTTTTGCTGCCAAAACATTTCTATCGCCAATTCTTAAAATGTCATTGCCACCGTTTTTAAAGTTGAACATACGGGCACCGCCTGCAATTTTGCCGGTAAGCTTCTCGATATTGGAACCCGCTTCCTTCATTTTATATAAAAGCTTTTCCACTGCAGTATCAGCAAATTTTAAGGGATTACTGTTATTTTTGAACTCGTTGCTGTAGGGTAACATAATATGAGCAAGGCCACCGATTTTGTTTTCGCGATCATATAACGCTATGCCTACACAAGAGCCCAGGCCTAATGTCGTCAAAAGGTGCGGGTTTTTAGCAACTTTCATATCAGCTATTCCCACCTTTATAATTTTAGACATATTATTCTACCCCTAACGCTTCCAGCATTAAATCAAAGGAGTCATACTCGGGAATTAGAAATATATTAACTCTAATGCTGTTACTCTTAAATAAGAGATCCGTCTCAATGAATAGTGCCCTATCACCCATTTGTCCAATTTTAATTACCGGAACACTCAATATTGCCCCTGCNNAAATCTCGGCTGAGTGCTGGGACATCAACAACAGCATACAACCCCGAATATCCTCGGATATTTCCACATAAACCCCTACCACCTCTTTTTCAGCGCCACCCATTATTTCAGGAACTTCATAAAAATTTAGAGTTTTTACCCTGGGAACTTCCATGTTGACCTTTTTATTTATAAGTTTTGAAAGAGAGGTGGCCGCATTACCCGCACCTATATTCCCTATTTCCTTAAAAATATCTAAATAGAAACTGTTGATATCGCCCACATCAAACATTTGTAACACCTCAAATATTATTTAAGCCTAAAACCGTCGGATAATCGGGAAAATAAACTATGCTACCGTTATGTTCGGTAATACCGTCTATCAGATCGCCATACTCGCCGCTTACAACCTCTGTCGCCCGTTGTATTCTGTCTTTTTCTACGTTTGTTATTTCCAATACACTGTCTACCATTATCCCGACTTGAAAATCGTTAACAATTGCTATAATAATCCTGTTTTCATCATTATGTTCTGTCTGCTGCATGCCAAAACGTTTTTTTAGGTTAATAACGGGAATAATTTCGCCCCTTAAGTTTATTACTCCTTGAACAAAGTATTGGGCGTTTGGCACCCTGGTCATGGGCATTATCCTTTCAATGGATATAACATCGGTTACATTAATTCCATGGACTTCATCATCCAATGTATATAATACAAATAGATCAGATGTTTTGCCTTTTGACATAATTACACTTCCTTTTAAATTAAGTGATTTGTATCGAGTATTAATGCTACCCTACCATCGCCAAGAATAGTAGCACCTAATATGCTTTTGATATTTGACAGATAATTGCCAAGGGATTTTATGACTATCTCCCTTTGACCGAATAATCGATCCACTACAAGGGCAGTTAATTTTTCTCCCTTTTTTATGATAACTGCAATTAAATCTTCTGAAGTTTTTCCCTCTCGGCCTTCGTCATCCACATCAAGCAGTTCCTTCAAATATAACAGGGGGACAAAATTGCCTCTATAGTTAATGGCCTGCCCGCCCATAACGGTTCTGACATCCTGATCGCCTAACTCCAGAATTTCGGTAATGGAGCTTAGGGGTATCGCGTACTGTTCCTGTCCGACACCAACCAATAGGGCTTCCATTATTGAAAGGTTAAGAGGTAGTCTTATTATAAACCGTGTACCGGCATTTAGTTGGGATTGTACCTCTACTGCTCCTCCCAACGATTCTACCTTGGTTTTTACAACATCTAAGCCTACTCCTCTTCCCGAAATGTTAGATACCTTATCGACGGTTGAAAAACCCGGGTGGAACAAAAACTCGATAATCTTATCTTCATCCATGGCATCCAGTTCTTGTGCATCGGCCAATCCCTTATCAATTACTTTTTGTCTTATCTTTTCGACGTCTATTCCCCTTCCGTCGTCCTTTAATTCAACAACCACGTTGTTGCCATCATAATATGAAGAAAGGTAAATATTGCCTTCGCCCTTTTTACCGGCTGCAATGCGTTCTTCCTCCCGTTCTATGCCATGGTCAGCCGAATTTCTTATTAAATGTATTAACGGATCTGAAATTTCATCAACGATGGTTCTGTCTATTTCGGTATCCTCACCTGTTAAGTGTAAATTAATTTTCTTTCCCGTTTCCCGGGCCAAATCCCTGACCAACCTTGGAAATCTGTTAAATACCAATTCTATAGGCACCATACGTACCTTCATAACCAGCCTGTGTATATCCGACGTCACCCTTGCAAGATATTCAATGGATTCACGAATATCCCCGTCGTCTGTCGATAATTGTTCTATCCTGTTTTTTATTATTATCAATTCACTAACCATGTTCATTAATTTGTCCAGCCGTTGTATGTCAACCCTAATTGTTCTGATAGCAGAATTTTTCTTGGTTAATGCCGCATTTCCGCTTTTTTTATACTGTTTGGCTGCACTGTCCTTTTGTTGCTTGTCCGTTGTGCCTTGGATTTCAAAATCGCTTGCTTTTATTAGCTCTATATCCACATGTTCAATCTCTGATATGGACATAATATCTTCGAAAATATTTTCCTTTTCTTCTTTAGTAATGATAATTAAGGTAAATGCACGGTCAAAAGATCCTTTTTCTATGTCCTCCGACGGAGGATCGGAATATACAATTTGTGAATGTTGCTCCAGGGCGTTAAATACCATGTACGCTCTGGCCCCTTTTAATATACATTGGCTGCTTAGCTGAACATCTATCTTAAAAATACTGTACCCTCCATCAGCGGCCTTGGTCAATACATTTGTTAAGAACTCATCGGCTAAGAACTGATTATCCTTTTTTACCTCCGTCTCGCCACTGTCTTGGGACTTCTTTTGGGCAGACAATTCCTTTAATGTGTCTAACAAATCATCTATATCCTCACTGCCTTCGTCCGCCGTCTGCTCGATATTATCCAACATTTGTTGTAAATAATCCAATCCCTGAAATAGGACATCTACAATATCAGGTGTTAACTTTAAAGATCCATCCCTAACCTTATCCAAGGTGTTTTCCATGACATGGCTTAATGTCATCATTTTAGAATACTGCATAGACCCTGCCATACCTTTTAACGTGTGTATGGATCTAAATAACCGGTTTACCGTTTCTTGATCGTCAGCATCCTTTTCCAGAATCAATAAACATTGACTTACTTGCTCTAAATGTTCCTTGCTCTCATCTATAAATATTCCCAAATATTTATTGTCTTCCATTTATATCCACCACCAGTCTTATTATTTCACCGGGTATATCGTGAATATCCATCACTTTATCCACTACCCCTAACTTTACGGCCATTTTTGGCATTCCATAAATAACTGATGTTTTTTCATCCTGGGCAATAGTGAAGGCACCCTTTCGTTTTAGTTTTTTCATTCCCTTTGCACCGTCGGAACCCATACCGGTAAGGATGACACCAATAATAGGCATGTTTTCGTCCACCTCTGCCACCGACTGCATCATTATATCGATGGAAGGCGTATATCCCCATTTTTCTGTAGGTTCTTCCAAGTTTATATACAGTTCCCCATTTTTCTTTTTTACCTTCAAATGATAACCACCCGGAGCTATATAAGCCGTACCCTTTACTAGCTTGTCTTCAAACCGGGCCTCCTTCACCCTTATATTACATATATCGTCCAGTCTTTCCGCCAATGATCCGGTAAAACCGGGGGGCATGTGCTGTGCAATCAAAAATACCGCATTGATATCTTTCGGCATAGCTTCCAAGATAGTTTGAATCGCCTTAGGGCCGCCTGTAGAGGCGCCGATCACTACCAATGTTGGTTTGTTTTGTGCTATCAATCGTACCATCCTTTGTATAATGTTTTTTATGTATTCTTTAGTTTTCATATATTTTCCTCCAAAGGCCATATAGCAAACTACCCATTCGAGGTTTTCCCAATATGTTGCTTCATCGACGTCCTAACAACCGTTTAATAAACGTTCCTATGCCGCTGACCCTTATATTTGGATTGTACCGTCCATCAATGAGATTGCCGGCAATTGTTTGGATACACTTCGAAGCATAACTATTGGGAGAAGCTATACAAAAGGCCTGCTGTCGTTTTACTGCTTTGGTAACTGCTCCGTCAAATAGAACATATCCTAGTTTTGTTACGGTAATACCCAGAAACTTGTTGGCTGCGTCGGCAAACCTGTCGATAATTTCCACAGCTTCTTTTATATTTTCAGCTTTATTAACTATTAAGTTAATTCTTACCTCTTGCTTCAATGTCGATATGGCTTTCATCAAAGCATATGCATCGGTGATCGAAGTGGGTTCAGGCGTAGTCACCAGTATGGTTTCAGATGCAGCAACTGCAAATTTTATAACATTGTTTGATATTCCCGCAGCGGTGTCTATTATTATAATATCTGCCCAGCCATCGAGTTTACATATATCCTCCACTATTCTTTCCAAATGAGTACTACTAAGGTTAACCAGATCATACATGCCCGATCCGCCGGAAATAAAGCGTATACCACATGGTCCTTCGGTTAATATATCGGTAATACTCATTTGACTTTTTATAAAATCCTTGAATGTGTATTTGGGGATAATCCCCAGTAGAACATCAACATTTGCCAGTCCAAAATCAGCGTCTATTATAATTACTTTATATCCTTGCTTACTTAAACTAATAGCCAAATTCACCGATATGTTTGTCTTACCCACCCCTCCTTTTCCACTGGTTACCGCTATTACTCTAGGTCCTCCCCGGTTTTTGTCCCATTTTTCCCGCAGAGTCATTACCATTTGTCTTAATCTTTCAGCCTGGTCTTTCATACACTACTACTTCCCATTAATATTTGTGCAATTTTTCCGGCCTGGAAGACCTCTATATCATCAGGAACGCTTTGGCCAGTAGTTACGTAAGCAAAGGGATTATCTGTAAAACACCTTATATTTAGTACATTTCCTAGTGAAGTACATTCATCAATCTTAGTCAATATAATTCTGTAGTTGGATATAAAGCTGTAACTTTCAATAATATTTGATATGGTGCTAAAACTGGTAGTTGCACTTATTGCAAGAAAAATCTCACCCGCCTTACTTAGGGTAACAAGTTGTCTTAATTCGTCAAATTGTTGCTTTTGCCTTAAATTCCTTCCCGGCGTGTCTATAAATATTAAATCTTTATTACTGTGCCGATTTATGGCTTCACCAATTTCTTCGGGCGAATAGATTATTTGTAAAGGTAAATCCAGTATTTCAGCATATGTTTTCAGTTGTTCAACGGCTGCTATTCTATATGTATCCGCTGTTATAAGTCCTATTTTCTTGCTTGTTTGGGTGGAATATATCGCTGCCAGCTTGGCTAGGGTGGTAGTCTTCCCAACGCCGGTGGGCCCAAGCAGCATTATTATCTTTCTTTCATTATTTATACTTAGTGGTTGAGCCTCACCCAACATACTGACTATGGCCTGCTCAAACAGCCTTTGATATGCCTGATTATCCTCGACGGCAGGGCCATTTAACACCCTTTGGACCAATTGGCCTATTATTTCTTTGGACACTTCGTTTTCCCTTAATCGTTCTACCAACGGTTGTATGCCTTCGGGATATTTATTATCATCCCGTAGATGATTTATCTTATTATACAGCTTGTTCAAAGTATTGCTCATACTATCCACCCTTTTTTCAAGGGAGGATATATATTGCCATCCGTTTCCGGGCTGTACACCACTTCCCCACACTGGGGTATCTTTTGAAACTTTTGTAGCAATGTTATTGTCAATGGGACTATCATCGCTGGCAGCCAAAATTTCCACAAGAGGCTTGGTAAAATATTTGAACAATCCTTTGCCCTTACGAATCTTTCTGGTATGTAAAATAATGGCGTTATTACCCAGTTCCTTTTTTATTTTATTAACCGCTTCCTGAGTATTACTAGCTATATATCTTTTCACCTTCATGATAATCGAACCACTCCAATTGATTGTATTTCCACTGCCGGGTCAAGTTCGTTGTAGGACAATACAATAAGGCTGGGCATTGTTTGTTGTGTCAGCTTCTTTATATGCATCCTTACCACCGCTGAAGTCAACAAAACAGGTTGCGCACCCATGGACACCAGTTTGTTGACCTGTTTTGATATTTCGGTTACTAAAGCCCTGGCCACTGCAGGTTCCAAAGTTAAGTATATACCTTGCTCAGTTTGTTGTATGGCATCGGTTATGGTTTCTTCTACCTCCGGATCCAGGGTTATTGACAATAACTTATTGCCCTCTACGAACCTGTCGGTAATTACCCTTTTAAGCGCTTGTCTGACATATTCGGTTAGTAGGTCAGTATCCCTTGTCAAGCCAATATAATCCGCTAGGGTCTCTAAAATTGTAACCATATCCCTTATAGGCACATTTTCCCTTAACAAATTGGCTAATACTTTTTGCACCTCACCAACAGTCATTTGTTTGGGTACCAACTCTTCAACCACGACCGGATAGTTGGATTTTACATTGTCTATAAGATTTTGTACCTCCTGGCGAGTCAACAATTCACTACAATGTTTCTTAATAACCTCTGAAAGGTGTGTGGATATGATAGAAGGAATATCCACAACAGTATAACCTAACATTTCGGCCCTGTCTCTTTGTTCTTCCGTTATCCAAAGGGCAGGCAGGCCAAAGGCAGGTTCGGTGGTCTTAATCCCGGGAATTTCCTCCTCCATATCACCGGGATTCATAGCCAAGTAATGGTCAAACATTACTTCCCCTCTGGCAACCTCTATACCCTTTATCTTAATAACGTATTCATTGGACTTTAATTGAATGTTATCCCGTAATCTCACTATAGGAACTATAATACCTAAATCCAGAGCACATTGCCTTCTTATCATAACTACCCTATCCAACAAGTCTCCACCTTGACTGCTGTCCGCCAAGGGTATTATACCGTATCCAAACTCCAACTCGATCGGGTCTACATTTAATAAGGACATGACATTTTCAGGTTTTCTTATATCCTCCAACTGTTCTTCCAATATTCTCTCTTCTTCTTCATCGGGCAGAGATACTTTAGATTTACTTAACGTGTATCCTAAATACATAAACAAAGCCGCCAAGGCATACATCGGTATATGAGGCATACCCTTGATGGAGCCGAATAAAAACAGGGTTGCTCCCGTTATGGGCAGTACAATGGGCTGAGAAGACAATTGTTTCAGCAAATCCTCTCCCAAGTTGGAATCCGACGCCGCTCTGGTAACAATTATACCCATGGCCGTTGAGATGATAAGGGCAGGTATTTGACTGACCAAACCGTCCCCCACCGTGAGCAATGTATATTTTTTAATAACTTCAGTCAGTTCTAGATTATCCTTCAAACTCCCTATAACCATACCTCCGATTACATTTATGGCGGTAATGATTATTCCTACTATGGCATCTCCCTTAACAAACTTACTGGCACCGTCCATGGCACCGTAAAAATCTGCCTCCCTTTGTATCTTTCGCCTTCGTTCCTTTGCCTCTTGTTCATCAATAAGCCCGGCATTTAAATCGGCGTCAATGGCCATTTGTTTTCCTGGCATGGCATCCAAGGTAAATCTCGCACCTACTTCCGATACCCTCTCGGCTCCCTTTGTTATAACTATGAACTGTACAACAATTATTATAAGAAATATAATAAAGCCAACAACTATATTATCACCTATTACAAAACTACCGAAGGTAGCTATAACGCTTCCCGCATAACCGTCCCTGAGTATTAGCCTCGTAGAAGAAATATTGAGTGCCAGTCTAAATAGGGTGGTGATTAGCAATAATGAAGGAAAAATCGAAAATTCCAATGGTTCCTTTACATATAGAGTAATTAATAAAATTGTTATGGACAATGCTATATTAAAGCTAAGTAAAATATCTATAAAGGTAGAATTAAGAGGAATAATAATAAGCAGAATTATAGGAATTATTACCAAAGCTATAAATATATCCTTTATTTTCACGGCACCTCACCCCCTATATCCCTTCTTTAGATTGTATACATAGGCAAGGATTTCGGCAACGGCTTGGTATAATTCTTCGGGTATTTCCTGGCCAATTGCTACCATGGAATATAATGACCTGGCAAGGGGTTTGTTTTCTACAATATGTACCCCGTTTGAAGCAGCCATTTCCTTTATCTTTAAGGCAATATATCCTTGACCCTTGGCCACCACCACAGNNTTTTATCCTGATCATACTTTAAAGCCACGGCATAATGGACCGGGTTGGTTATTACTACATCTGCCTTAGGTACATCCTGCATCATTCTTCTTCTGGCCATTTCCCTTTGCTTGTCTTTTATTTTCCCTCTAACTAAAGGATCGCCCTCGGTTTGTTTTAATTCCTGTTTCAATTCGTACTTTGTCATGCTTATGTTTTTTTCGTAATCCCTTCGCTGGAAGAAATAATCCAAGGCGGCTATGGCTACCAATACCATGGAAATCTTCATGGCCACCATAAAAATAGTCTGGCCGACTATTATAACGCTACTCCTTAGATCCAGTTCCAACAGCGAAGGTACGGTTTCAAATTGTTTCCTCAGCTCACTGTACGCCACATATATAATAATAGCTATCTTGCCTAAGGACTTGGCCAATTCCATAAGTGCCCTTTTTGAAAATAACCTCTTGGCGCCTTCAATGGGGTTTATCCTGTTCAAATTAGGCATTATGGGCTTTAGTGAAAACAAAAAACCTACCTGCATATAGTTAGCCGTCAACCCACCTAACATTACAGCCAAAAAAATGGGTATACATATCTTAACTGTGGTAATTGCTACATTGCGTGACAGTTTATAAATACCGTCTACCGTAAACAGGGTATTATCCACTCCATTACTGGAAAACATCAACCTGCTGAAACCGAATATTTCTCCGACCATATACCCAGTGAACAACCTTAATGCCAAAAATCCTAAAATCAGTATTATTACTGAATTAACTTCATTACTTTTTGCAACCAGACCCTTTTTCCTGACATCCTGGCGTTTTTTTGGTGTTGCGGGTTCAGTCTTTTCCTCTTCATCGGCAAATAATTGTAAATTAATAATATATGATTCTATCTTTATGTATGATTCTGACTTCATTGACCTGCCAAAC
>LSQX01328066.1_pt1 | contig 11433 bp, 10 predicted proteins | sample 654561 | NCBI WGS metagenome assembly LSQX01 (sample SAMN04489861, study PRJNA283612) | anaerobic digester metagenome | isolation source: 4 biogas reactors fed with cattle manure at either 37C or 55C with and... | place: Denmark: Kongens Lyngby | collected 2014 | reverse complement strand
AGATGAGTATAAGACACAGGGATAGTCTTTAAATCCAACGGTAAAGTGTATAACTTTGTTAGCCAAGAAGAAATAGAAGTAAATACTAAAGTAATTGTAGATACTGATAAGGGATTACAAATTGCTACTGTAATCAAACAAGGTAAACAAGTAGATAACTTAAATAAATATAAATTTATTTTAAGAGTAGCTTCTGAAAAAGATTTAAGTATACATAATTCTAATTTAGAAGCAGCAGAAAGAGCTTTAAAGCAAGCAAGAGAATTAGTTGATGAGTTAGGTTTGGAAATGCGCTTGATCGATGCTAGTTATACATTTGATAAAAAACAGTTATTATTTAACTTTTTAGCTAACGAAAGAGTTGATTTTCGTGAATTAGTAAAGAAACTAGCTGGAATTTATCATACAAGAATTGAATTGAGACAAATCGGAGTTAGAGATAAAGCAAGAGAAGTATGCGGCGTTGGGCAATGTGGAAGAAAACTATGTTGTTGCTCATTTTTAGATTCAATTGAAACAGTAACAATAAATATGGCCAAAAATCAAAATATTGCTTTAAATCCAAATAAAATTAATGGAGCTTGTGGTCGATTACTTTGCTGTTTAACATATGAGGATGATCAGTATCAAGAATGTCGCAAAAACCTACCTCAACTTGGGGAAATAATTAACTCTGAGCATGGCAAAGGAAAAGTTGAATCAATTGATATAATGGCTCAAAAAGTAACAATAAATGTTAATAATGAAAGATTCATTGTTGATTATAATAAATCAAAGAAAGAAAAAAGAAAAAAATGAAATTAATAGTCGGTTTAGGAAATCCAGGTAAAAAGTATGAAAAAACACGTCATAATGTGGGATTTCTTTTACTTGACTACTTTTTAGGTGATGTTATCTGGCAAGAAACATCAGATGCACTAGTATATGAAATGAAAATTGGAAGAGAAAAAATAATATTTGTTAAACCTCTATCATATATGAATATATCTGGTATTGTTGTAAAAAAGTATTTGAAATACTACAAAATACCAATAGAAAATTTACTAGTTATTCAAGATGATATAGACATTGAAATAGGTAAATTTAAGTTAAAAAGTCATAGTTCTTCAGGAGGTCATAATGGAATCCAATCTATTATTGATTATTTAAATTCAACAGATTTTTTAAGAATAAAAATAGGCGTTAATAATGAAAGAAAAAAAGATGCAAAAGATTTCGTTTTAGGAAAATTTACAAAAAAAGAGTTGGAAATGATTAATTTTATCTTCGAAAAAGCCAAAAATGATATTTCTGACTTTATTTCTAATTCAAAAAAGGAGTAATAATGTTTTCATTTATTGATAATATAATTAATATAAACAATAAAAGTTTTGATGGTTTAACTACTGAAGTTAATAATTTAATTATAATTAGAAAATTTCAACAATCTAAAAAAAACATTTTAATTTTAGTAAATAATTTACTAGAAGCAAATAAAATATACGATGAATTAAGAACATATACTGATGATGTATATGTTTTTCCTATGGATGATTTTGTTTCAAGTGTTGCTTTATCAATTTCTCCAGAACTTAAAATAAAAAGATTAGAAACAATAAGAGTATTAAATGATAAAAATCCAAAAATTATTGTTACAAATTTAATGGGTTATATTCATTTGTTACCAAGTAAACAATCACTTGAAGAAAAACTAATATTAAATGAAGACCAAGAAATTAGCAGAGATTCTATCATAGATACACTAGAAAGATATGGTTATACAAAGGTTTCTTTGGTAACAACAACAGGTGAATATGCAGTTCGTGGTTACATTGTTGATTACTTTGCAATCGATGATGATCAACCAACAAGAATTGAATTTTTTGGAGATATCATTGAATCAATTAGATACTTTGATGATATGACACAACTATCAATAGAGTCCATTAAAACACATACAATTAATCCGTTCAAAGAAATGGTGTCAAATGAAAGTAGCAAACTTATCGATTATTTAAATAATCCTCTATTAATAAAATTTGATCCCAATCAAATAAAGTTAAGTTATCAAAAACTACTTGAAGATCAAAAACATTATATTGAAACAGGTAAAATTGAAAAAAATAAGAAATACTTTCATGAATATGATAATAAAGAAGAATCAATAACAATTGATACTATAAATAAATCACCAAAAAACAAAGTAATTTGCCAAGAAATTGATAGTTTTAATTCGAACATAGATGAGTTAAATAAATTTATTAAAGAAAAGATAAAACTTGGAAATACAATTTTAATCTGTTTACCAAGAGATTCTCAAATAGAGTTTATGAAGAATAAGATTCCAAATAGTAAGGTTATTAAAGAGTTTAATGATATAAAACTAAAACAGATTAACATTATAAAATTTAAAATTAATAAAGGATTTATTTTAAATGATTTTATTCTAATCTCAGATAAGGATTATGAAAAGAAAACTTTTGAGAGAATAAAATACAAAAGCAGCTTAAAAATAGGAAAAAGAATAAGTAATTTTGATCAAATAATTGTTGGAGATTATGTAGTTCACAGAATTCATGGCATAGGTATATATAATGGTATTGTTACGATAGAAAAAAATAAAATTAGTATGGATTATATTCAAATCTTATATAAAGGAAATGATAAAGTATATATACCTATTGAAAAAATAAACACTTTATATAAGTACACGTCAAAAGATGGGAACAAACCTGTTATTAATAAGTTAAATTCTATTGAGTGGGAAAACAAAAAAAGAAAAGTACAAGCTAAAATAAATGATATTTCTCAAGAACTTATTGAACTTTATGCAGAAAGAGAAAAACAGAAAGGTCAGCCAATGGTCAGTTATGTTGAAGAAGCAACATTCGCGAGTGAATTCATTTATGACCCTACTCCTGATCAACTAAAAGCAATTGAAGAAATAGATAAAGATCTACAATCTACTAAGCCAATGGATAGATTGCTTTGTGGAGATGTTGGCTATGGGAAAACAGAAGTTGCTTTTAGAACAATGTTTAAAGCAGTTATGAACGGTAATCAAGTCGCATATCTTTGTCCTACAACAATATTATCAAATCAGCAATATCAAAATGCTCTTGAAAGATTTAAAAATTATCCGATAAATATCGCCTTATTAAATAGATTTGTTTCAGAAAAAGAAACAAAAAATATTTTATTAGGTTTGGAAAATGGCACAATTGATATTGTGATTGGCACACATAAATTGCTTAACGAAAAAATAAAGTATAAAAATTTAAACTTGCTTATAATCGATGAAGAACAAAGATTTGGTGTTACACATAAAGAAAAAATAAAAGGAATAAAAAAAGATGTTAATGTTTTAACTCTTTCTGCAACTCCAATTCCAAGAACACTTAAAATGGCATTGTCTGGGATTAGGGATTTATCAATTATTGATACACCACCAATTAACAGATATCCAGTTCAAACTTACGTTGTTGAAGAAGATGAATTATTAATTAAAGATGCTATTTATAAAGAAATATCTCGAGATGGACAATGCTTTATACTATATAATAGAGTGGCAAATATTGAAGAAAAGGCTTATAACATTTCAAAATTGGTCCCAGATGCGAAAATTATCGCTGCCCATGGTCAAATGAATAAACAAGAACTAGAAAATATTATGACTGACTTTATTGAAGGAAAACACAATGTTTTAGTTTGTACGACAATAATTGAATCAGGAATTGATATCCCAAATGTTAATACCTTAATAGTTATTGATGCCGATCAATTTGGATTAAGTCAACTTTACCAAATTCGTGGTCGAGTTGGTCGAAGTGATCGAATTGCCTATGCATATCTTATGTATAAAAAATCGAAAATCTTAACTGACACAGCAATAAAAAGATTAAAGTCAATTCAAGAATTTACTGAACTTGGAAGTGGCTATAAGATTGCAATGAGAGATTTAGCAATAAGAGGTGCAGGAGATGTTCTGGGTAGTGAACAAGCAGGATTTGTTGACTCAGTGGGAATTGAATTATACATGGAAATGATTAATGAAAAATTAGCTGAATTAAGTAACAAAACAATGCCAAAATCTGAGGAAGATGTTCAAAATTTAGTAGATGTTGAGACACATATCCCAGATTCTTATGTAAGTGATGAAATGGTAAAAATAGAAATTCATAAATTGATTAATGAAGTTGATAGCAAAGAAAAACTAGCAAATGTTAAAACCATTATTGAAGATCGCTTTGGTAAATTAACTGAAAATATGAATATATATATGAACCAAAGACTATTTGAACATTATGCTAGTAAAAATGGAATAAAACAAATTAACTTTTATAAAGCAACTATTGAATTGACTATCCCAAGAGCTTTGTCAAATATAACAAACGGAGAAAAACTACTAGAATTAATTACAAAAATTAACAAAAGTATATCTATAACTTATAAAAATGGAAGAATTACAATAATAATATATAAAAACAAACTAAAAAGACACCATATATTTTATTTATTAGAAATAATGGAATTATTTGAAACAAAGAAAGTGATAAGAAGGTGAAAAAATGATGTTAACTGATAGTCATTGCCATTTATCGAATGAATATTATGAGGACATAGAACTTATAATCAATAATGCTTTAGAAAACAAAGTCAATAGATATATAACGAGTGGATATGATCAAAAGTCTAATGAAGAAATAGTAGTCATAACTAATCGCTATGATAATTTATATGGAACTCTTGGAATTCATCCTCACTCAGCTCTTGACTATAACGAAAGTTGGCTTGAGTATATTAAAAAAAAATTGGACCATAAAAATATAATTGCAGTTGGAGAGATTGGTTTAGATTATTACTATGGTAAAGAAACGAAAGATGAACAAAAAGTTTTATTTCATAAAATGCTTAAATTAGCAGAAGAAAGAAAAAAAGCAGTTGTAATTCATAGTAGGGACGCTACAGAAGATACAATAAATATTTTAAAAGAGTATAATCTAAAAGGAGTAATTCATTCTTTTTCGGGAAGTTATGAAACGGCTCAGATATATATTAAGATGGGATATATCCTTGGGATAAATGGTACAGTAACTTTTAAAAACAGTAAGTTAATTGATGTATTAAAAAGATTAGATTTAGAAAATATAATTTTAGAAACAGATTGTCCTTATTTAACTCCTGAACCAAACAGGGGTAAAAAAAACGAACCAAAAAATATACTAGATATTGCTAAATATTTATCTAAAGAGTTGAAGATTCCTATAGAAGAAATAGCGCTTCAAACTGAAAAAAATATTCAACGAACTTTTGACATTTAATGTTGTCCGTGATAAAATTTACTTACACTAAAATGAGGTGAAAAATTGAAAACAATATTTAAATATATCTATCGTACTCTACAGTTTGTTTTTGTTTTTACTCTTTTATTTGTGGCTAAAAACATTGCTGGTCAAAATGAAATGAAAGTTGTAAATGACAATTTAAATAAAACATTAAACCTTAGTGCTAGAGCAGAAGTAATGGAAGCAATTAACTATAACGATTTATATTCTCCACTAGATACTTTTGTGGGAGACTTAACTGGTTATGGTGCAGATTGTGCTCTTTGTTCTGGATTTTTAGGGTGCACTAGTCAAGATGTCCGTGATGGCAGAACCATCCATAAAGATAACGATTATGGTGAGGTAAGAATAGTTGCATCATCAAGAAATTTACCGTGTGGTTCAATTATTCGATTTGAGTCGAAAAGAGTATCAGATAAACCTGTGTTTGCTATTGTTTTAGACCGTGGTGTTGGAGGAACTTCAATAGATTTATTAACTGAATCAGAATTAGTAGCTGGAAAAACAATAGGAAGAAGCCAAATAAAATATGATTTATTAAGAAAAGGTTGGGAAAAAAGAGGCGAATAAATCGCCTTTTATATTATGAATAAATATCAACCAAAAAAACGATTTGGTCAAAACTTCATTAAAAACAAACAACTATTAGAAAAAATAGTTGGTTTTATTGATATTAAAAAAAATGATTTAGTAATTGAAATAGGCTTAGGCCAAGGAGACTTAACTGAAGCAATTTTAAAGAAAAATCCTTTTTATATTGGATATGAAGTAGATGAAGATCTAAAACCATTTTTAGAAAAATATATAGAAAAAAAAGTTTTCATCAACTATGAAGATTTTCTGAAGGCTAATATAAAAGAAACAATAAAAGACATTGATTATTCAAAACTATATATAATTTCAAATTTGCCCTATTACATTACCACTCCAATAATAAATAAAATAATAAATGAAAAACTTCCTGTTCACCAAATGCTCCTAATGATGCAAAAAGAAGTGGGTGATAGATTTACTGCTCAACCAAGTACGAGATTATATGGTTCAATAACGGTTCACTTAAACTATTATTTCAATATAAGCAAAGTATTAACAGTTGGCAAAGAAAATTTTACCCCAAAACCTAAAGTTGACAGTGTTGTTCTACTTTTTGAAAGTAAAGAAACTAAGGAAAGTGTTGATCAAAAAACATTTCAAAGTGTATTAAAAGAGTCATTCCAATTCAAAAGAAAAAATATAAAAAATAACCTTAAAAAGTATGATTTAAAAACTATTGAAAAAATATTATCCAAACATGGTTTTAGTTTAAATTCTCGAGCCGAAGAGTTACCTTTAAACATCTTTGTTGAGATAGCTAATAATATAAGTAAATAACTTGCAATTTATTAGTAAGTATTATAAAATTATGTTAAGTTAATTTAACTTTAGAAGGAGAGACATTATGGAAATTACATCGGTATCTGTTCGAAAAACTGAAAAAGCAGACTCTCGTCTAAGAGGGATCGCAAATGTTGTTCTTGATGATGCTTTTGCAGTACATGACATTCGTATTATCGAAGGTGACAATGGTCTGTTTATTGCTATGCCAAGCCGTAAAACATCGACTGGTGGATATAAAGACGTAGCACACCCTATCACTCCAGAAGTAAGAAAACAATTCGAAGAAGCCATTTTTGAAGAGTACAATAAAGTACTAGAAGAAAATGAAGAATAAGAAAACACAATCTTGTGTTTTTTTTTGCAAAAAAATGTGTTAAGTTATGTAAAATCAGCTAATTATCAATTGAATAATAGTTGTATTAAACCTATAATTAAAATAATAGATAGTTAGGTGATGACATGCGCAAAAAGACAAAAAAAGATAAGAGACGCATATTATTTTCTTTTGTTATTTGCTGCTTTTTAGCGGGTTATTTGTGTGTCACAACCATCGAATCTTGGTCTAGGATTATTCATAATAAAGGAATAGAAAAATCACTGAAAGACAAACAAAAAAAATTACTTGCAACAGAAGAAATCTTAAGAAGTGATATTACAAAATTAGAAGATCCTGACTATGCTGCAAGATATGCACGAGAAAAATTTTTATATTCTGGAGAGGGGGAAATTGTTTTTAAATTTGCAAAATAATAATCAAAAAAAGAAGGTTTTTATATTGCAATTTATATTTTTTAAGGGTATACTTAAGATACAATTAAGGCTACAAAAAAATCTGTTTTTTAAGTCAAAAGGGTTGTAAAATATCAAACTGTGGGAGGTAAAAAGATATGGACAAATCTAATTTTTTTAAGACTCTAATTGTCGTAAAACGCGACGGCAAAAAGGTCTCATTTAATGGGGGAAAAATCGCTATTGCTATCAAAAAAGGGTTTGATAGTATAGAAAATTCAGACTACACTGACGGAGTTGTCAATGAAGTTTATTTGCATGTAATCGATCGTATTCAAAAAGATTATGCGGATAAAAAAGAAATATTAATTGAAGAAATTCAAGAAATAATTGAAGAAACATTACAAAAAAATGGTTATGTCGATGTTCATAAATCATTTGCGGCATACCGTGAACGAAGAACTGCATCAAGAGAGTTATTTTCATCAAGACAAAGCAAACTAATTAAAGCAATTGAACAATTAAGTTTAAAAGAATCGTCAGAAGCGGATAGCAAACGAGAAAATGCGAATATTGATGGTAATTCATCAATGGGTACTATGCTTCAATTTGGTAGTACAATATCTAAAGAATTTGCTAAAGCATATTTAATTGATAAAAGATTTTCAGATGCCCATGATGAAGGTAGAATTCATATTCATGATATGGATTTCTTACCTATGGGAACTACTACTTGTTGTCAAATTGACTTAAATGATTTATTTAAAAACGGTTTTTCAACAGGACATGGTTTTCTAAGAGAGCCAAAAAGTATCATGAGTTATGCTTCTTTAGCCGCCATTGCTATTCAAGCTAACCAAAATGATCAACATGGTGGACAAAGTATCCCCGCGTTTGATGTTTTTATGGCGCCTGGAGTATTAAAAACATTTAAAAAAGAATTTAAACAATTAACCTATGATTTTCTAGATGTTGAAGGCTTCTTATCATTTATAAACTTTAATCAAATTGAAAAAGATATTACTAAAATTACAAGTATTGATTTTGACGTATCAGAGTTAGATAAATATGCTAAAGAATCACTTCAAGTTATTAAAATTTTTAGAAGTGCATATGAAAAAGCTTTGCAAAAAACCAACCGTGCAACTTATCAAGCAATGGAGGCATTCATTCATAATTTAAATACAATGCACAGCCGTGCTGGTGCTCAAGTTCCATTTAGTTCTATTAACTTAGGAACTGATACAACGCCAGAAGGAAGAATGGTTACAAAAAACATCTTACTCGCAACTGAGGATGGATTAGGTAAAGGCGAAACACCAATATTTCCAATCTCAATTTTCAAAATTAAAGAGGGAATTAACTATAATAAAACAGATATAAACTATGATTTATTTGAGCTTGCTTGCCGAGTTTCAGCAAAAAGATTATTTCCTAACTTCTCATTTATTGATGCTCCATACAACTTAGCAACATATGAAGAAGGAAATTATAAAACAGAAGTAGCCTATATGGGATGCAGAACAAGGGTTCTAGCAAATAATTATGATCCAGAAAAAGGAATTACACCAGGAAGAGGAAATCTTTCATTTACTTCAATTAATCTTGTTAGATTAGGTATTAAATATGGAATAATTGATAAAGAAAGAAAAGAAGCAGATATGAAAGGCTTCTATAAAGAACTAGAAGAACTTATGGATCTTGTTAAAGCTCAGTTAGATGAAAGATTTGAAATCCAAGCAAATAAAAGAGTTGTTAATTTTCCATTCTTAATGGGTCAAGGTATTTGGATGGACTCTGCAAAATTAAAACCAAGGGATAAGGTAAGAAAAGTAATTGGTCATGGAACATTAACATTTGGTTTCATTGGCTTAGCAGAAACCTTAAAAGCACTAATGGGTAAACATCACGGAGAATCAAAGAAGGCTCAAGAGTTAGGATTAGAAATAATTGGTTTTATGCGTAAGCAGTGTGATAAATATGCAAAAGCAGCAAATATGAACTATACTTTAATCGCAACTCCAGCAGAAGGTTTAAGTGGAAGATTCACAGCGATCGATAAATCGATTTATGGAATCATTCCAGAAATAACTGATCGTGAATACTATACAAATTCATTCCATTTGCCAGTTTATTATGATACAACAATTGAACACAAAATTAAAACTGAAGCACCATACCACGCACTTACAAATGCAGGTCACATAAGTTATATTGAGTTAGATGGAGATCCAACAGATAATGTTGATGCATTCGTAAAAGTTGTTAGAATAATGAAAGAGAATGGCATTGGTTATGGAGCTATTAACCATCCAGTTGATCGTGATCCAGTATGTGGATTTGTCGGAGTTATTAATGATCAATGTCCAGGATGTGGAAGAAAAGAAGAAGACGGAGTTCCTTTTGATAGAATTAGAAGAATTACTGGGTATTTAGTCGGTACTGTTGATAGATTTAACAACGGTAAAAAAGCTGAAGAGCACGACAGAGTTAAACACCGAGCATGAAAGAAAAATTTGTAAGACTTTCTGGACCAATTCAAAAAGATAGTATTGTCGATGGAGAAGGTCTAAGAACTGTTATCTGGTTTCAAGGTTGTCCTCATCATTGCCCAGGATGTCACAACCCTGAATCATGGGATTTTAAAACAGGAAAAAAAGTCTCTTTAACTAAAATAAAAGAAGAACTTGACAATTTAGATGTTCAAGATGGAGTAACATTTTCAGGTGGCGAACCAATGGCTCAACCTGAAGCATTACTTGAATTAACCAAACATATAAAGGCCAAAAAATTAAATATTTGGGTATACTCTGGTTTCACTTTTGAACAATTAATCGATATGAGTGAAACTGAACCAATATATTTAGAAATATTAAAAAATATTGATGTTCTAATTGATGGAAAATTTATATTAGAAGAAAAGAGTCTAGATTTACAATTTAAAGGTTCAGCGAACCAAAGAGTACTTGATGTTCGAAAATCATTAAAAAATAATGAACCATTTTTAATTCCTAAATACAAAAAACCTAAATCAGTAAGAAAAGAAAGAATTGTTAAAAGAAATACAAATGCATTAGTTATCTTATTATTAGTTTTTTCTTTAGTTTTAACTGGTTGTGGGGGCGAATCAAATAATACTAATACAGGCAATAATAATTCGAATTCAGGAACAAACACTAATAACAGTTCAAATCAAGAACAAAAACCTAGAGAATTAACTGAGTCTGAAAAAATGATTGTTAGTATATCAGAATTAATTAATGAAGGTTTGGCTTATGATACAGGCAGCTATATAAAAGGAGATATAACACCTGGAGAGTATGCTTTTGTAAAATTTGATGGAAGCGGTTCATATTATTCAGAAGAAGATGCAGCAGGTAATATTGTTGATAATGAAAATTTTGATAGTTTTGGTTATGTAAAAGTTCATGGCGTTGGTAATTTGAAAACTAAAGGTGTACTTATTAGTGTTAGTGCATTTGAAAGGTTAAATGTTACAGGTGCAAAACAAATATATGAAATATTAAATAATCAAACAGATTATAATCAAGGAGGATATTATAAAGTTGGTGCTGATATAGAGCCAGGACAATATATATTGGAAAGCATTGGTGGCCGTGGTTATTATGCAATAATGTCTGGACCAGTAAGTAACAATGATATAATAAAAAATGATAATTTTAACGGAAGAGCAAGTATTAGTTTAAAATCTGGTCAATATTTGGATCTTAGCAGATCTACATTTACAAAACAAAATTAGTATCTTACAAGTCCTGTTATGGGGCTTGTTTTTTTTTGTAATAAAACTGCAAAAAATTGCAATAACCTGATTTTAGATACAGTTTTAGATACAGTTTACCATAGAAGCCAAGTTAAATAGCGTGAAGCCAAATGAAAAACAGCAAGAAAAATAAGGCTTTTGTGAAGCCAAGTGGAGCCAAACAGAACAAATTTTTTATCCATGTGGCAGTGGTAAAAAATATAAACAATGTTGTGGTAAATA
>LSQX01266367.1_pt1 | contig 11433 bp, 12 predicted proteins | sample 654561 | NCBI WGS metagenome assembly LSQX01 (sample SAMN04489861, study PRJNA283612) | anaerobic digester metagenome | isolation source: 4 biogas reactors fed with cattle manure at either 37C or 55C with and... | place: Denmark: Kongens Lyngby | collected 2014 | reverse complement strand
AACAACATAACCGCACCATAAATAGTAAACAAGACATAAGCCAAAGTCATATCAAAAACCCCCTTTTTTACTTAAAGGGCGACCAAAAAGGCCGCCCCCTCTACGCAGCAGCCAGAACGATATCACCGCCAATGCTGTAATAGCCAGAAATTGCAAGGGAACACACCCCCTTGCAATTTGCCTGATGAGTACGCGCGTACCCAGCAGGCATCTGTAAAACCTACAACAAAAAGCAGATCGGGGAGGAAGCTTTATCAAAAAAGCTCGCCTTCCCCAATGTTCCGGGTATTTCCACCAACGATAATTATCTGCCAGCTTTAAATTCCCCCGAGAGTTTCTCGATTGAACGAGCACACCAGGTTTGCAGCTCTTCTTCCAGCAAACTCATCCAGTGCTTTCCTGTATCCAGCTTGTCCAGGACAGAGCGGGCAAGTTCGTCTCGATCAAGCTTGATATCTATCTTCCCCTCATAAGCTTTAAACAGCGCCTCCTTGATGATCGCCTCTTTGTCAACAGCAATAACCCTGCTCACTTGTTCCTGGGTCGGCCTGATGGGCTGATAAGAGATCTTGTCCCGGATAAAGTCCAAAAGCTCCGGAGTGGTTAAAGCATTTAACTCTACCCGGCGGTACCTTTTCTCCTCCTGGTCAACCACAAAGAAATCCCTTTCTTCAGGAGTAAAGATGGAAAGAGAATTCGTGTAGGGCTTGGCGTATGTGACCTCTTCCGCCTGGCTCACTTTGCCCAGCACCTTCACATCCGCTAATGTAAGGCCGATCTCTTCCACACCCAGCGTTTTCTCAAAGGTGCTGCTGCCTGAAGAAAGCTTGTCCTTGATCAGGTAACCCGCGACGTCGCAGTCATGCAGCACGTACACCCGCATTCCTTTCATAAGAAAATAATCGATTAATTTCTTGGCCGCCCGGGTACCGAAGCCCTGGGTAGCCATAACGCCCAGGTTGAGCTCCCGGGTAAGGCCGCTTCCCTGCAGGATAATGTTGAAGCCGGCCTTCTCGATAAACAGCACGTGGTTATATTTTAGCTCCAGGGGTATAGAGCCATAGGGCACCGAGTAGGCTTTAACCCGTTTTGCCTGCAACGGCTCTTCGCGGCCGTCGCTGCGGATGAATTCATCGATATCTTTTGTGCCCAGGGGTAGCTCCCTGCCGGTAAAAGGTTCAATAAAAACACCGCGCCGTTCAAACAGGATCTTTTCTTCCAGTTCCGGGTAGCGTTTGATCATGGCCGTTACGTGCTGCTGGGTAAAAGCGCTGTAATCGCTCTGCTTTAGATCCACCCCGTGCTCCAGGTTAATTACCTGCCTGAGCACATAAAAAATCTGCCTGGCGGTGACCAGGTACCCCCCAGAGGCTGTCTCGTAGGCCTGCATAAAGTATTTTTCGATGAGCTCTTTCTTGGACGCGCGCCTCGTTGTCACTGCCGGGGTCGTATAGCTTTGGTTTGCCCTTCTAGCCCGCTGGACTTCTCTTATTACCGGCGCACAGAGCTGCTCTACCAGCTTTAGCAGGTCTTCCCTGAACCGGTCAGCTATGATCCGGCTCTTGGATTTTTCGATGAAATCGACCTTGGGCGAGATGAAATTCAAGTACAGGGTGACACCGCGGGCTTCAAAAAAGCCGCTCTGGCTCAAAAGGTTGCCCAGAGAAGTTACGTAATACCCTGCCCGGCAAAATTCAATATAGGCCGGAGATGAAAAATAGAAAGGCACCGCCTCGTAAGGCACCGAGTTGTTCACTGTACATTTGACTTCTGCCTTTCTGTTTTCCAGGGTCTTTAACAGGTAACCTTCTATGGCATAAGGGATTCGCGCCTCTTCGTAACCATAGCTGCCGTAGATAATCTTGTACTTGATATCCTGCCCCGGGAAGGCCTTCATAATGCTCTCTTTGCCTGTAATATTCCTGGCCAGCACCTTGGGCGTGGGTGGCTTTACCTTGGCTCTTAGCTCATCAAACAGTAGCCTGACTTGTTTTTCGTCCATGTGGAAATCTGCCAGGTGACGGTGCTTGAATTCCAGTGACGACATGACCCGCTGGGTGCCCGAAAATTTCAAGCAAAACGCCTTGGTGGTCCGGCCGGGTTCCTTGACTGTTACGGCCTGGAGGAGCTGGCTAAATCGCTTGAAATCATACCAGTGCAGGTACATCTTGTCATTTCTCTTCACCGGAGCGGTCAGGGCCGGGAAGGTGGTACCGTTAATCCTGAATTCTACATCGGGGTTCGCCAGGCGATAGGCCCTGATTGTATCTACAAGCTCCTCCTCATGGTAACAGTGCCCCCTGACAACAACACCGCTTTCCCCTTCCGGGACCGGCTCTACTGTCTTGTTAAATTCTACGATGTCGGCGCCCAGCTTGGCAGAGTCAAGCTCGTAGTGAATCTCATAACCCCCGGTAATAAAACCAAGTCTCAGGCCCAGCAGATAGCAGATGGCAATAATGGTTTTTAACGCGTTTCCCTGGGCGCCGCGGGTACAGGTTATGAATTCACGCTTGGACGACACGTAGACGTTGAAGTCATAGATCCGGTCAAGGGTTTCCCGGGAGATGCCCTTGCCGCTGTCGCTGACTTTCAAGTAGCTACCAGCTATCTCCAGGTGGACCCATTTTTCATCAAGCTCATCGATGGCATCCAAGGCGTTGTCGATAAGCTCTTTCAGGATCGCATAGTGCCACCTCGACTCCGGCAGGCCCGTCAAAGTCCTGAGCCCCTCAAAACTAAAGTACTCGGCAACACGGCTGCTTTCCAAGATCTCACGCACGGTTTTTCACCTCCTTTCTCACTTGTAAAACTAACGAGTATTTTAAATGCTTGGATACATGCATTAACCAAGGACTCAATTCCGAAAAATACAAGTTATGACTACCTCTTGATCAGCGCAGCCTGCTGTATCCGGTCAATAGAAGGGGTGGGAGATAGCCCTCCCACCCGCATCAACACTTAACTGGAAGCAGCGTTGTAATAATTTTTTGCGCCAGCGCCGGCGAGCATCCTGACTGGGGGAGTTCCATGATGTATCCCGGCAGCTCGTGGACATATATAACCTCAGATTCGCCCTGCCCGGGCGAGCTCCACCTGCATTCAGCATGGTTAGTGAGGACAACCACGTTATAGACGTTAACCCGGATGCCCGCACCGTTGAGGTAATAGTACGTGGCCTGGGCCTGCTCGAGAGATTGGAGCTGTGGGCTCGGTATCACCTCCCGCCTGTAGTTGCGAACAGGAATGCCTTGTATGGTATGAGCCGGGTAACGGAGCCAGCCCTCAGCATCATAAAAAAAGTTGCCGGTTATGTTCTTGGTCTCGATACACACAACACCCGTTGGGCCAACCAGCACGTGATCAATCTGGACCCTCCTGTTGTGGGCTCGTATGACAAGGTCGTTTATAACGTAATAGCTATCCGGCAACTGCTGCTCCAGGATGCTTGCTACCAGGCATTCACCAGATAATCCCTTGTCCCATTTGGATAGCTCAGCTTCTATTTCTTTTATCTTGGATTTAACTTCCCGCAATGCTTCGGAGGGGTGGGTATTCCGGCTTGGCCACGAAATAGTGCCAGTAGAGCACCCACCACAGCGGGCGAATACTGGTTACCAGCAGGACAGCGCCTACGGCAACAACAAGCATCCAAGGAATCTTTGATGATATCAAGTATGCCGCAACCATAAAAACGGCCAGGGCTTTTGCCAGCAACGGGCGCAATCCGAATGAGCCAGCCAGGGCATCAATTCTGGCCCGGCTTTCATCCTTGCTTTTTTGAACTTCACTCTTGTATTGGTTAAGGATGTTTTTTCTTTTTTCTTTATATGCATCAAGCTCATTTTCCAGCTCTTCTACTTTCCGAGGGACATTTTCCAAGTTTTTTAAGGTTTTAGCCAAACAACCAGCTCCTTTTAGTTAAATGAATAGAAAGCAGCGGCGGAGAACCGTTTAACCTGGTTGCTCCTGCCGCTGCTTTCTACATATTAGCGGCTAGTTTTGCCTCTTTCCCCGTTGCCTAAATTTCATCCTCATGAAGGATAGCGCCTCGCCCAGGCAAAGTACTAAAACGTCATCACTGATTTCTTCTTCACTCAGCGTCTTGCGGTATTCAGCTGAGAACTCCAGCAGTTCTTCATATATTTCCGTCTTCGCGATTTTACCTAACGCTAATGCTGCATCTGCCCTTTTGTCCACGTTGGTGCTATGCTTCAGTATGTCCATAAGCGGTTTCACAGCTTTTCCATCAGATGTTTTTCCAAGGGCATGTATAGCCTCACGGGCGACACGCTCATCCTCATCCTCTAGGGCTTCAATCAGGGCTTGAATGGTCCTTTCTTCTTTGTACTCGCCAAGGTGCATTACACATAATTGCCTGACCTGCCAGAAAGGGTCTTTCGCATAACGAAGCAGGGTATCAACAGCTTTGGAGACCCCAAACCATCCAAGGGATAATGCAGCAGATAGGCGGGTATCCGTATCATCGTCTTCAAGCATTTCCAGCAAATAATTTACGTCCTCTGTTTCCTCGCAAAAAGATCCTTCAAAATAGCGCACGATTATATCGTCGGCAACTTCGCTTATTTTCGGATCCCCAGCTGCTTTTGCTCTTAGCGCAGGGGCCAAAGCTCTTGAATCGGCAAGGTAATACAAACCATCCAGGGCAGCTACGCGCTCTTCTTTGTCACCGTTCCTGAGGTGATGTAATAATAATTCGAACGTACCTTCGGGCCGCAGCTTGCCCAGAGCAATAAACACAAGCCGCTTGGTATAGCCTTCCACCGTACCTACTACCTTAATAAGCGCCTCTCCCAGCGCTGATGCTACCTCCTGCCTGCTAATACACCCAATGAGCTCCACTATTCTTTCACGAAATTCAATGCTTCTCGTTTCGTCAAGCAGCAGTTCCATAAATAAATCCGCAACCTTGGGATTGTTTACATTGCCAAGAGCATAAAGAATTTTATATTGTAGATATTGTAGCTCATCATTGCTGCCGCCTAATACGATTTGCCTGAGGTTTCCCATCGCGGCATCCCCGCCAATCCTGATATAAGACTTGACGGCTTGCCTCAAAATAGAGCTATTTTTGCCGTGCAAAATAGCCTTAAGCAGGCCATCGAGGTTCTCTTGCTTGAGTGCCAAAGACAGTTCTTCCCTGGTGACGTAAGTCATTTGTATTCTTCACCTCCGATAGAATTTGTAGTTTCTATACGTAACCCCGGCCCTAAACCATGGCCCATACACCTCCTCGCAAGGGAAAATAAGAATCACCCGGCACAAAAGCCGGGTGATTGGATCCAGCTTTCTTGGCTTTATTCCAAAATTATCGACGGGTACAATATCCCCGGGTCACTCGCTGCCGGTTGTGGCCCATTTCTTGTGCCACCTTCATCTCCGCTTGGTCTTTGGGGATGCCCTGATCCTTAAGCTCGTCCATTCGCCGCTGGGCATAGCAGTAGCGAAGGCCGTGGGTTGTCAACTGCTCGCCTTCTTTTTGGGGGCGGTTTTCGCGTATAAAATCTTGTACTTTCTTTATTATTATATGTGCCCCCTGGTTTTCAGGAACAAACAACCTCGCCCCTCTTTTGACGCGTCTTACGGCGCGGCGCAAGGCTGCTTCGGCGGCAGGAGTCAGCTCAATGGTTTGCCTAACTTTCCCTCCTTTGCCCTTTACCCGTAGCTTGCCACTAGTAAGGGCACGCTCAGCGTCCATCCTGTACAGGCGTATAGCCTCGTGGACCCGCAAGCCAAGTTCCTTTTGCAAGGTCAACACATCGGCAATCCATTCCTGGCCGCGAGCTACCGCCAGGTTAATCAACATTTCATATTCACTTTGTGTCCAGGCCCTGTCCCCAAGGGGCTCGCGCTTCGGGACACCTAGTTTGCTGTTGTCAGTCTCCAATGCATAACGTGGTCCCGGTAGCTGATTGTGAAAATAGCGGACCGCGGACAAAATCTTTATGATGTAACTTGACTTGTTCCCTTGCTCAAGCATGTGCTCTACAAAAGCTGCCAGGTGCTTGTTGCTCAAATTATTTAAGTTTTGCATATTGTATGTTTTTTCCAACCAAATAACAAAGAGCTTTATGCACTTCAAATAACCCCGTCGAGTTTGGATGCTACCCTGGCGGGCATGGCGGTAAATTTTGTCCACTTGCGCGATTAATGACGATTTTTTCATCTTATCTTCCCTGCCTTTCTATAAATTTTGTACACTCCTACCCTAGGCGCTTAGTAGGCCGTTTCCCCGGGATTACCCCAGTTACAACGGCCGCTGATCCTTATATTTAGTAGTCTTGCGTGATTCTAGTTGATGTGTTTCCCTTTTAGATGATCGTTTAGCACTACGCCACAAACCTGTTTTAAAACAGGCGGCCCCTTCCCCAGGGCCTGCGGCTGGCAGCATGACCCGCTATAGCGGGCTGGGGCTGAAGGCCCCGCTGCACCCGGAGCCGGCTCAAAACACCGACCGCTAAGATTTAGTGTCACCATGAAGCAGCACTCGGGCATGACGAACGCTCGAGCAGCTCTGTACAAAGTGGCGACCTGGCTTTGTACGGCCTCAAAAAAAGAGTTGGACACGATAAATCCACCTCCGAAAAAAAATACTCTGCATAAGTGCAAAGCTCTTCTAATACTTCTACCGAACACTGCCGGCAGATATTTTAATAATTAACAAAAAGCTTGTACAAGCAGGTCTTAAACCTGCCCATGATTTTCTAAGCTGGTAATACCAAGTACTACCTGGTAATACTTGTTGTTACCACCTATCCAGGCGAGCTTCTAAATCGCTTTCTGTATATTCAGCCGGTTTGGCAAAGCTGCTCGAATTACCATCCCGTTCTACACTTGCCTTACTAAATGCTCCTGTGATCTGGCTTACCGAACTGGCGTTATACAGCGGCTTAACGCCGTTTATGAACTGCCGTAGGGCCAGCCGGATATAAGATGATTTTTCCCGTGGACCGAGGCTCTTTAAAAAAGCAATCAGATCGTCGTCTATCCCCGGGAAAACTTTGAAGCAAAAAACTATCGGCTTATCACTCATTTGCCCCAAACCCTGTTAGCGAATTTTGCATAACCAGCGACGTTGCTGGTAGTGCCCTGCCGGCACAGCTCAACCTGGCCGGGACTGTTAAATGCACGGACTATCTCCTCGCCAAAAACGTCAGCACCGCCACCAGTCACGAAAATCTTATCCATCTGCCACATGTTGCGCCAGACGTTGCGCACCCGGCTGACAATCTTCTCGGCAGCTTCCCCGTAGACTTTGTTTTTTGAATCAACAATGCTCCGGGGACGGCCACCGATCTTTATCGCACCGTTTAAAATATATGGTTCGATCTCCTCGGGAGGAATCTCAATCCCGAAGGTACTGTAGATTTCCAGACTTAACTGCCGGTAGCATTCAAAGACCCCGAGGTCAGAGTAACTAGTACTTTCGTGATCAATATAATCCAGCGAATCCACCCGGCACATATCGATAGTATTGGCCCCGATATCCAGGACTGCCAGGCGGGAGGCAGCGAGTTCCTTATTGGCCAGGTTTCCATCATCGCCGAGAATGAGGTTGAAAATAGTACCCATGGGCTGGGGCAATACCTTGCATCCTGCAATGGTGATAAACCGCTCTTCAAACACCCCGTTAGCTTTTAAAAGTTTGATGTAATGCCTGCCAAGTAAAACCTGCCTGTACTTTTCGTTTTGATCTGCGTAGGCATTCACAGGCAAGCCAGTTACCATATTACAGGTTATATCACGGCCGGACCCCAGCATTGCTATAGCAGCAAATAGAAGCGCCAGCCCTTCTACGCTGCAAAACCGGTCCATTGAAAGGTTCACCCTGGCTTTCGACTGGCGGTAGGCCATTTCACCTAGGAACATCTTTTGCCCGGCGTACTCAATCGCAAGTTGCTCAAGCAAGGATTTAGATGTCATTTCATTGCTAAACCTGACCTCCCTCCACGGCCCTAAAACACTGGGAAATACCAACTGTTTTCCTCTTGATATTGCTTTTACTCGTCCGTAGCCCACGTCAACCGCTATGTTAGTAACCATTATTTGAAAATGCCTCCTTCGAAATATAATAATTGTAAAGAAAAGACCCGGCCTTTGGTCATGACTTAAAATGTCTGTAAAAAGGAAATAAAGGCCTGGGCGTCAAAGGTGGTAATTGCCAAAAAACCACCGCCCCGTGAAGGGCAGTAAGGAGCCCAGACCTTATGACAAGCATACCACCAACCGAACGTATTTGTGAAGCAATTAGTGAATTTTNNTCAAATCCGGCCGCCCCGACCAAAAAAACCCTTTGATTCTGGTATTTTTCAACTTCGGGATCGAAGTGTTTATTACAGTATGTCTCTATCATGTCTCTATCCATCAGCTCCCTCGGCTAACTCGAAAGCTTCTATAGCTTCCTCGAAGAGACGAACCGACTGCTTGATATTTGCATCCAGATGATGAATATAAATTTCGGTAGAATTTCGATCAGCATGTCCTAACAGCAGTGAAATAGTCTCAACAGGAACTCCTAAATTGGAGAGATAGGAAGAATAGAAATGACGGATACTGTGTAATGTAATCTTCCTACCGATTCCAGCAATTTTTCGGATCTTACGAAACCAGGTTGTTACTAGATGTGGATCGACATACTCACCTATCTCATTAGTTATCACTTGTTCAGGATGCACCCAAGCATTGCCAACTATAGACTTTTTATAACTTTGCTCAACCTTATACTCCGTAAGAACTTGCTTAAGTTGCTTAACAATCGGTACTACTCGATAACCATGTTTTGTCTTCGGAATATCAAAGTAGAAAACACCATTCTTTTTCTTTAATTGCTTAGTTACACGTATACGATCTTCCATTATATCTTGCCATGACAGACCTAAGACTTCAGAGCGCCTCATACCAGTGTATTTGATGATCTGAATAATAACCCAGAGCAGAGGTATCTTTTTCTTAGCCTCCTTTTCAATTTTTTTTATTTCAGAAGGTTCTGCTGCTTTACTGTTCTTTACTTCATTTATGTTTAATTTTTTGCTAGGATAAGAAAGGTTATCAAAATATTTTAAAAGTTTGTTTGTGTTTAATTTATCTGTGGAATCGGCGTACTTTAAAATACTCTTTATTAACCTTACGTGTTCTTTAATATACTTCTTGCTAATACCTTCGTCAATTAACCTGTTGACAAATATTTGCAGGTCTTGAAAAGATAATTCATCAACTTTTTTTGACCCCAAATATTTCAAAATACGCTTGCTAGTATAATAATAAATATCTTTCGTGTTTTCCCTCATTTCATCAATTTTTAATTTTATGGCGCAATAATTGCTCTCCCAGTATTTTACTAGATCTTCAATAGTCATGTTTTTTGATTGCAGTGGATAATTTTTGATGACTTCAGCTTTCCATGAATCAAATTCTGCCCAAGGTGGCTCTTGACCAGCATAAAAAACTTTTGTTACTTGCTTCCGTTTTCCCTCGAGAGTTTTAATATTAACTCGACCGCGCCAGACATTTTCCCTGATCATCACCAAACAACCTCTGCCTTTTTGATTACGACGGTTTTTCTTTCTCAAGTCAATGCCCTACCTCCTATACGAGAAATAAAGCACCCTATAAATAGGGGCTTTAAATGCTTATGAGACTCTTCTAATAAACAATTTTACTAATTAGGCTATAAAATCTATCAACGCATCTTTTGTTGTACGTAAACATCTGCCAACCCTAAAACTTTTGATTGTATTAGTGCGCATAAGTTCATATGCCTTACCGATGCTGATATCCAGATAGTCAGCAACTTCCTGCGCGCGAAGAATCTCAGGCAAAGTCAAAGTGTTCAACACCTTTGGCATTTTTTTCACCTCCTTTCTATGCAATTAAATTCTTTTTAATTTAGTTTGGGGCGCGGTATACGTTCTATATTGTTTACCACACGCAAGCGCTTAGGCAAATCAGTCTTGCCAGTAAGGATGTACTCCAGTAACCCATCAGCCCGTTGAATATATGCGGATCGAGCCCACTGGACATAACCAGCCAACTTTGTATTCACTGATATGTTAATTCTTCGCGCTTTCTTGGACGGCCGCGAACAATTGGAGAAAGCCCCAAGTCATTACGTTTACGTGTGATTGTAGATTGATGCACTCCTATCTTCTCGGCTATAGCTGAGTCAGTGTAGCCTGCATTAAAAAGTTCGATGATTGCTATTGCTATATATACTTTTTTATCGTTCATTCCAAGATGTTTACATATCTCCTGGGGTTCCATTCCATCAACCCAAAGTCTCCTTAATCTTTCCATTTTGATACGATTCATTTTAACAACCCCTTTTACCGATTTTTTGTACACGCGAAACAGGTTTGGAAAGTATGCATTTTTTAATGTTACAGTTAATGATTTATGATTGATAATATTCAATCATCTGCTTTAAGTTTATCAATTTCTTTATTAAATGTCAACACTTTTTGATTTAATTATTTCAATCAAGTTATGGTATAATATATTTAGTATGTTTTATTAAGGAGGCAAATTTATGAGTATACCGGTAATGACAGTAGTGGCAGCTATCCGTAATGAACTTTCGATAACTACACGTGATGCAGCCGATAAAATTGGCATTAACAGTGGTTTTTTGCAGCAAGCAGAGGAATTTGAGTATGTTACCACACCAGATTATCGTACAGCACAGGGGAAACCGCTGGAGATTTCAATTAAACAATTTTTTGATGATACTCTTTCTCTCCTAAAAGAACCACTATCGAGTGTTGTCAAATTTACTAACCCCTATGTTCCAGAAGTACTTGAGAATGATAGGACCTTTCATGTAATAGCTAATTCAAACGCACTAGCATCAATATATGTTCCAGTTTCAGGACTCCCTACCTATGGCCCATTATTTAATTTTATTATCAGCGAATTCATGGAAAGAACAAGCAATGGAACATTTTTAAAACGAACCGGAGATGATGTTATCGATTATTTTATTGATTTTATCATGTCACGATTTTGGGGCCACCGGGCTGTCCAGCGTAGACGACATGCCCGATCTGCTGGTTTTGTTTATAATACTTTGTTATCGGATAATCAGAATACGAAGCACGTTGGGTTTTTCGAGGGATGCAAAGATCCTCGAGAGATTCTCTGGCTTAGCCCAACATATACATCTAGAAGAAGTTTTTTGCCTTACCTTTTTCTTTATCTTTTAACAACTCGTTTTAATATCAATTTCTACTTGCCTGATCTAAACGAGAAGAAAAGCCAATGTATTACGCCACCCAAGCACACTACAGGTGTCCTGGCTAATTATCCTACTCACTGTGAAGTAATTTCTCCCGACGAATGCACTTCACCCTTTAGTACATGCAATGTAATAACTTTATTCTGCCCCAATAATAAATTAGTTGATTTTTGTTTCAGACC
>LSQX01186807.1_pt1 | contig 11433 bp, 9 predicted proteins | sample 654561 | NCBI WGS metagenome assembly LSQX01 (sample SAMN04489861, study PRJNA283612) | anaerobic digester metagenome | isolation source: 4 biogas reactors fed with cattle manure at either 37C or 55C with and... | place: Denmark: Kongens Lyngby | collected 2014 | reverse complement strand
CAGCCGACGTTGTTCAAACGCCACGCTTAAGCGTGGCGCACGGAGTGTAGCGTAGGGCGAATTCATTTCGCCCGTAGCGAGGGGGTATGGGGGCCTGCCCCCATTGGAAATTAAACAGGACATAAAAAAACATGGGGTCGTACTCTATTCGTAGCGCAAGGATTCTATGGGGTCCAAATCCGCTGCACGTTTTGCTGGGTAAACTCCGAAAATTAATCCCAATGCAACAGAACCCAGGAATGCAAGTGTAATAACCTTCAAGTCTACAACAGGGGGGATTTTGATTAGCGCTGAGATTATGCCACCAGAAATGACGCCAAGCAAAATTCCTATCAGTCCGCTTATACCCGTCATAATAATAGATTCGGTTATAAACTGAAGGACAATATCCTTCTTTTGCGCTCCCAACGCCTTCCTGATACCTATTTCTCGGATTCTCTCTGTAACGGAAACCAACAGAATATTTACAATGCCAATACCCCCTACGATTAACGTTATTACTGCTATGACAAGTAGTATAGAGGAAACAACGCCTAAAACATCGCTGAAGGCCTTTTGTATGTCGGCAGAATTCTGTGCCAAATAAATACCCTCTCTGCCATGCTTACTTTCAAGGTAGCTAACGATTCTCTTTCCAACATCTCGTAGCTTATCCTTTTCCACCAATGTGACATCTATTTGTGAAAGCTTTTCACTGTTGGGGTAAAACTGTTGTACTGTTGTAATAGGCATATATACTATAGCTGGAATCATATCGCTTTCTAGCATACCCTCGAACATATTATCGCCGCTACTCATCACTCCTGCAATTTTTAGTGAAATGTTGCTTCCTGAGGAGGTCTTGAGGGTAATCGTCTCACCAGTTACATCCTGACCCTCCTCAAAAAACTTCTTCACAAATAATTCATCTACAATAACTGTCTTTGCCCTCTTCGATACATCGAACTCATTGATAAAACGTCCATATTTCATTTCAATCAAAGCAAAATTCTTAAATTGAGAAGATATGCCTAGTACAATGGCATCCTTCGTTTCATCTCCTATTCGCAACGAACCGCTTTTTTGAATGTTGGTTGCAATATTTTTTATCTCTGGCGCCGCTTCCTTTATATAATCCATGTCCTTTAATGTCAGCCAATCCTTTTTATCGACATTCATTTTTTTATAGGTTATGCTAATCGTATTGGCACCAATTTTCTCAAACTGAGCATTCATATAGTTTTCAGTAGCACTGCCTAATGCCATAATAGTAATTATGGAAAATACCCCCATTACTATTCCTAGCATTGTAAGTAAAGAACGCAGCGTATTTGCCTTCAAACTATCCAAAGCCTGTTTAATGCTTTCGGAAAAATTCATGTGCTTACCTCACTTCTTTCCAGTTAGCTGTTTTGAATTGCTGAAAATAACGGTTATTCGCACTATTACTACTTCTTCATTTTTACGCGCATCCCGTCACTGTAGCTGGGCTGTGGATCTAGTACAACAATTTCTCCTTCTGTCAGCCCTTCAAGTATCTCTACATTCATATCTGAATTTATACCCACTGTAACATTTCGTTGTTTAATCACGTTAGCCCCTTCTTCGACCACAAACACCATCATATTGTCATCTTTGTCAGGTGTTATCGCCTCCATTGGCGCAAGAATAATACCATTTTTATCAATTACTGCTATTTCACATGTGACATTCAGTCCTGGCTTGAGAACATCTCCTGCACCATCAACACTGATAAGGACTTCTACTACAGTCTCATTTCCATTGGGGGTCATACTGGTCACTGCCACAGGTGATATGCTCTTGATACTTCCTGCTATTTCGATATTCTTATCAATAGCATCTCCTGTCACCCTTACCTTCTGCCCTACCGCCACATTTTTCACATCATACTCATTAACCTTTGCTCTGATCTGAAGTTTGTTAGGATCTATTATCCTGTAGGCAGACTGCATACTGCTGGTAAAAGCACCTTCCTGCACGCTCACACTGGTAACGATACCATCCATCGAAGCAGAACACATTTCGTCTATATCCTTTATCTTCTTTTCCAGATCTGATATCTGAATATCTGTAACCTTTATACTTTCTTCTGCTGTCTTTTTAGAGTTAGTCCGGCTCTCAACAGCTGAATTGTACGCCAACCTTGCATTTTTCAAACCACTCATGCCTGAATCGGCATCAATAAATGCTTTTTCCGACATATCAAGCTCTGTTTTGGAAATCGCATTAGCTTCATATAAAACCTTATTGTCTTCAAATGTCTTTTTACAATCGTTATAATACCTTTCAGCGGCCTTCTGATTATTTAGCGCCCTTTCGACTTCAGCATCCAACGCCTTCGAGTTCATTGAAATCTGCTGGGTATTCCTGTTTATCTTTAATGTCTCTAGCTGAGACTGTAATGCGTCCATATCCAATTCAAGCAGCTTTTGCCCCTTGGTAACCTTCTCTCCTTGTTCCATCATCACACTTGTGACCTTCAAAGGAGTATCAAAATAAATCTCTGCCTTATCTACCTCCTCAATTACACCATCTGAAGAGATATATGATGAAAGCTCTCCTTTTTCAATATTTACCGTGGTAACACTTACTGAACTACCGCCTTCTGATCCCATTACCCTCAATACTCCTGCAGTTATCAGTGCCGCCGCAGAAACAGCTATGATACTACCTATAATCACTTTTTTGTTCATTGTTTAACCTCCAAAAAAATATCTCTATCAAAACAAAACTACCGTATCCTCACTGACTCCTGGTTCAATTACTATCCCATTAACTTCATGGCTACTCCAACATTGATGGTACCTACAATAATGCCAATTACTAGTATTACCGCTGTAACAATATATACATACCTCTTTTTTAGATTGCTCACCGAAGTAAAGCCGATAGCCATTACCCCATATCTCCATATCCTAAATATATCAATATTGGCCAGCAATCCAAAGAGATAAGGGCCAACCTCATCAGGAGAAACCAGAGTCGCCATACATGTTAACGCTACATTTTCATGAAGACTCTCAGTCAGATAAGAAACAGCTAACAAAATCAGTGAATAAAATGCAATAATTATATTGGAATGTACTATCACTGATAGATATGCTTTGAACTTTCCCTTGCCTCCAAACAGTTTAAATACGCCAAAAAATATCAAGGCCATTAGCAAAGATGATATAAACATTTCGGATATAATTGAGACAATCCCGACACTACTTCCCTGAGAAACGCTTTGTTCGATAAGCTCCGGCGTCATTTCTACCCCAAATAATGATTCCATATAATCATCCGATGCTGCCATCTGTCTTCTGAGCATATCAAGGTAAAGAGACCACCTTACTATGTACGGTAAAGCAAATGCTATTGGAGCTGCAAATAGCCAAAATATAATTCTTGGTTTCTGTGCCAGTTCAGTCATCAGTTTCCCAGGAGACACAAATAACCAAAACAATCTTTTAAAAAACCCGGGTTCCTTTGCTGAAACCTCATTACTTATGCTTCGCACCTGCAAATCTGACATAATACCAACCCTTTCAATTAATTTCTAGCAGAATCAAACAACAGCCTGGGACTTGAATTTCTGTATAAGCTCACGAGCATCAATAGGATTTTTTACTATTTCATCACTAATCAGGAATCCGTCTCTAAACTTTATTATCCTTTTAGTATGCTCTGCAATGTCAGGCTCGTGGGTTACCAACACTATGGTAACCCCCTCCCTGTTCAACTCCTGAAATACTGCCATTATATCCTCACCAGATGCCGTATCTAGATTTCCAGTAGGCTCATCTGCAAGAATAATAGCAGGATTGTTCACAAGAGCCCTTGCTATAGCAACTCTCTGCTTTTGTCCTCCCGATAGCTCATTTGGCTTGTGGTCCATCCTTTCAACAAGGCTAACTCTTTCCAACGCACTTATTGCCTTTTCCCTTCGCTCCTTCTTTCCGACTCCGGCATATATCATCGGGAGCTCAATGTTTTGCACCGCTGTAATACGAGGAAGCAGATTAAAGGACTGAAAAACGAATCCGATTCTCTTGTTACGTATCTTAGCAAGCTCAACATCATCCAGTTCAGATATATTTACTCCATCCAACTCATATATGCCCCCAGTAGATCTGTCAAGACATCCTATGATATTCATCAATGTGGATTTTCCCGAGCCTGAAGGCCCCATTATTGATACAAATTCTCCTTTGGAAATACCCAGATTAACCTTTTTTAAGGCTTCCACCTGAACCTTTCCTGTATCGTAAATCTTACCGATGTCTTCCATTCTTATGATCATGATCTCAATCACCCTCTAAATACTCTATGATAAAAACACTATGTATAACCCATGCTACTGAAACAATCAAAAACTTGTACCCTATACAGATACGTATTCATAACTACTTTTGTCTTAACATTAATAATTTTTTCACAATAGTTTTTTTCCGAAATATTCTCTAGCCATAGCAATATCAGTGGCAATCTGTTGTGATAGTTCCTCAGCGCTCCTGAATTTCTTTTCATCCCTAAGCTTTTTGAGAAAAAACACTTCAATATCACTCTTGTAAATATCACTGTTAAAATCCAGAATATGTGTTTCGACACTGGTAGCAGACATATTCCCAAACGTAGGATTATGCCCTGTATTTGTAATACTGTTGTAAAACTCACCATTATAGAAGGTCTTTGTGATATATACACCATTATAGGGCATTATCAAATATTCTTCAGGCTGCAGGTTTGCAGTAGGGAAACCAATTCTTCGGCCTAGCCGCTTTCCATCCTTCACTTCTCCTGTTATGGAGTAATGTCTCCCCATAAGTCTGAATACACCTTCCATGTCACCTTTTGTAACAAACTCGCGAATGGCTGACGAGCTTACAAGCTCTGTGTTTATCTTTATGGGAGGAATTATTATTACTTTAAAACTATATTTCTTTCCCAGTTCCTTCAGAAGCTTCACATCGCCCTGACCCTTGAATCCGAATCGATAATTAAAGCCTGCCACAACCAAGCCTGCACCTAGCCTTTCGACTAATACCTCCCTGACAAAGCTCTCGGGTTCTATCCTAGAATATTTCTCATCAAATTCATCGAAATACACATAGGCAAGTTGGGTTTCCCCAAGAAGCTGGATACGCTTTCCTATAGTTGTCAGCTGGGGTGTAAAAAGCTTTTTTCTGATAATGTTTTCCGGATGCTTGGTAAAGGTATATATCATTGATTCCAGTGAATTTATCCTGGCCTCACTAATAAGAGTATTTACTAGAGCCATATGTCCAACATGCAGGCCATCAAAATTCCCCAACCCCACTGCTGTGGTATAGCTTTCAAATTTAGCCTTTTCATTTCCGAAAATCGTTTTCACTTCTATATACCCCATTCACGCCAAATATGTTAACTAAAAAAATTTTCTTACTTTTAAATAATTTTCTTCTTTGTTACCTGTAATTGTCCCCAGTGCCAAAAAGTCGCCAGCACTGTCATATACCCGGATAAGAGTGCTATTGGCAGTGGCAAAATTACAACTATTCTGACCTAAACCTCTCTTATCCTGCAATAGCTCTTGGGATATTGGTATCCCCATTCCATTTCGAAATCTCTTTTCTAAAGCATCCTCCAGCCTATAACTGCATAAGCTTGCGAAAATACGATCCACTCCCACAAGGGCACTATGTAAGACTCTCTTTTCCTTTAATTCAGACAGCATTTCCATTGTAAAGGCATCAGATATGTCAAAAGGGCCAGCCCTCATCCTTAGCAAAAACGACATACAGCCTCCACAGCCAAGCCTGTCCCCTATATCAGCACATAAGGTCCTAATATATGTTCCCTTAGAACAGTGTATATCGATAATCACCTTAACTCCATCCGAGCTATCTATGTCCAATACCTTTGCTGAGTATATTTCAACCTCTCGTTGTTTCCTCTCCACCTCGACACCTTGACGTGCAAGCTCATAAAGCCTCTTTCCATCAACCCTTATAGCAGAATGCATTGGTGGCGTTTGCATATATTTTCCTTCAAATGAGGATACAGCTTCAGCTATATCTGATTCATTTACATTCGGCTTAGTCTGGGATATTATGCTTCCTGTGGTATCCTGAGTGTCCGTAGTTATCCCCAATGTAAGCTCCGCTCTGTATAGCTTATCCTTATCCATTAGAAACTCAATTGCCTTTGTTGCTCTTCCTATACAAACCGGCAAAACACCTGTAGCCATAGGATCCAACGTGCCTGCATGGCCAATTCTTCGTACCCCTGTCAGCCCCCGCAGCAGTGCCACCACATCAAAGGATGTCATAGCCGGCGGCTTTAATATATTAATTATTCCATTCATATCAAAGCATTCCCTTTAAATCTTCAAGGAGCATATCAATTACTTCCTGTAACTCTCCTTTATTTACAGTAAAGCCGGCAGCCCTTTTATGACCCCCGCCTGCATACTTCCCTGCCAGTAAAGAAACATCCACATCATAGTTAGAACGAAGGTTTACCTTAATACTTCCATTATGTATTTGCCTGAGCATAACTGCTACTTCCACACCTCTAATATTTCTTGCTACATTAATTATTCCGTCGCTATCCTCCTGTGAAGCTCCCGACCTAATAATTGCTTCTTGAGTAAGTGTCATGACAGCCACCCTTCCCTGGATGAATAACTCAAGAGAATCAATAGCCTCACCTGTAAGCCTAACCTTCTCATATGATGTCGTGTCAAATACACGCTTGGATATATCTGCTATGTCTATTCCCTTTTTTAAAAGGTTAGCACATATCGCATGAGTCATAGGCCCGGTATTACTATATTTGAAACTGCCTGTATCAGTGGTCATAGCAGTATACAAGCATGTTGCGGTATCTCTTGTGGGCGTAACCTCAATTGCCTCTAAAAGTCTGTAAATTATTTCTCCAGTTGCACTAGATGATGAATCAACATAATCATAGTCCGCAAAGCCTTGATTTGTGGGATGATGGTCAATATTCACTGTAACCGGGCCACTTTCGAATACTTCTCTTCTTGAGCCCAGTCTGTCCATGTCTCCACAATCAAGAGCGATGACCAAATCAATATCCTTTTGGACTTCAGGATAAACGAATATCAGCTGAATACCTGGCAAAAATTCAAAAACCTGCGGTATATTCTCTTCTAGCACCACTGATACTTCTTTTCCCCTGGCTGAAAGCTCAATTGCCAGAGCAAGGGAGGAACCAATAGCATCTCCGTCCGCTGAAATATGTGGAAGAATGGCTATTTTGTTCGATCTATTTATTACATCTGCTATTTTCTTGAGCATACAGATTTCTCCTACTTTCCCTGCAGTGTTTCATTTATGAGTTTATTAAGATACACACCGCGTTCAATTGAGTTATCTAGTTCAAAGAGCATCTCCGGTGTATAGCGAAGCTTAAGTCTCTGACCAATCTCGCGTCTGATGTAGCCTGCAGCACTTTTCAGCCCCTCAATAGCATTTTTCTTATCACTCTCATCACCTAAAACGCTTATGAATATCTTCGCATACCTAAGATCCCTAGTGACCTCTGCAGCAGTAACGCTAATCATTTTAGGCAATCTAGGATCCTTCAGTTCATTTAGGATAATTGTGCTTACCTCTTTTTTTACTTCCTCTGATATTCTGTCCGTTCTGTCCATAAAATCACTCCTCCCGGCTTTGCTGGTACATATGAAGAGTAACGCGTTTTAAGTAAAAAGGCTGGGCAGACAGTATTACCGCCCGTCCAGCCCATCAACTCCTAATGCTGTCTACTAACGCTTTACCTCTTCCATTACATACGCTTCGATGATGTCGTTTTCCTTGATATCATTGAATTTTTCTATAGAAAGCCCACACTCAAAGCCCTGTAACACTTCCTTAGCATCGTCTTTGAAGCGTTTGAGGGATGCCAGGCTTCCTTCATGTACAACAATACCATCTCTAATAACTCTGACATCACTATTTCTATTTATTTTACCGTCAAGAACATAACAGCCTGCAATGGTTCCTATTCCTGACACCTTGAAGATTTGCCTTATTTCAGTATGCCCTAGTATAACCTCCTTAAACGTAGGTTCCAGCATACCCTTCATAGCCGCCTCGATATCTTCTATTGCATTGTAAATGACCCTATAGAGACGCATATCTACTCCCGCATTCTTTGCGGCCTCTGTAACATTAGCCCCAGGTCTTACATTAAAGCCAATGATTATTGCATTAGAAACATCTGCTAGGGCAACATCTGACTCTGTTATAGCTCCAACAGCGCCATGGATTACATTGATTCTGACTTCTTCATTGGTCAGTTTCACCAAGGACTGCTTTACAGCTTCAACAGAACCCTGAACATCTGCTTTGATAATTATATTGAGATCCTTTACCTGTCCTTCTTGTATCTGCTTGAAAAGATCATCTAGAGAAACCTTTGTAACAACATTATGCTGTTGCTGCTCCTTCTGCTTGAACCTACGCTTTTCAACAAGGTGTCTGGCAACTCTCTCATCCTCTATTGCATAAAACAACTCGCCTGCTTCCGGAACATCGGGAAGTCCCAGTATCTCCACAGGTGTAGAGGGTCCGGCAATGTTCACTAAATTCCCTTTATCGTCAACCATTGCCCTTATCCTGCCTACCGTCGTACCTGAAACTATTGAATCACCCAACTTGAGAGTTCCCCTCTGTACAAGCACAGTAGCCAGCGGTCCCCTGTTCTTATCCAATTTAGCTTCAATCACAGTACCTTTAGCCTGCCTATTAGGATCAGCCTTCAATTCGAGGACATCTGAGGTCAGTAGTACCATCTCGAGCAGCTGGTCAATATTCTGACGTTTCTTTGCCGAAACATTAACACAGATTGTGTCACCGCCCCATTCCTCTGATACAAGACCATGCTGTGTCAACTCCTGTTTCACTTTGTCCGGGTTTGCACCGGGCTTATCAATTTTGTTGATAGCAACTATAATAGAAACATTTGCTGCTTTTGCATGATTTATTGCCTCTACTGTCTGAGGCATCACTCCGTCATCGGCGGCAACAACAAGTATAGCCACGTCCGTAACTTGAGCGCCTCTGGCTCTCATGGATGTAAACGCCTCATGACCTGGTGTATCCAGGAAAGTAATATTCCTTTCGCTAATCTTTACTGTGTATGCGCCAATATGCTGTGTAATGCCCCCGGCTTCACTTTCAATAACATGAGTTGACCTTATTGCATCCAGTAATGAAGTCTTACCATGGTCAACATGCCCCATAACGACAACAACCGGTGGTCTGGGCTCAAGCTTTGCGGAATCATCCTGATCGTTATCGTCGAACAGAATATCCTCTTCATTAATAATCACTGCTTTTTCAGTTTTTATTCCAAACTCTTCGGCCACTATGGTGGCAGTATCAAAATCTACTTCCTCATTTAGAGTAGCCATTATTCCATATACCATTAGCTTTTTTATGACTTCTGTCGAAGTTTTTTTCAATGATTCAGCTAATTCCTTGACCGTTAAGGTTTCCGGTATGGTTATGGATGTCAGCACAGCTCGTTTTGGTATGTGCTTAAGCTGATCCTTACCTCGTCTCTGTCTGTTTAGTCTCTTCTTCTTTGCTCCGTTTTCACCATAAAACTCATTGAGTATGAATTCTTCAGAAAGTATCTCTGATACTCCCTTCTTTTCATGCAAGCCAATATTAGTCGGCCTTACCCTCTTACTAGGCCTGTTTGGCATTGCCTTTGGAGCTTCCTTCCTCTGCTCCCTCTTAACTCCCTTATCAATATCTCTACCTATAAATTCACGCCTGATTTCATTTTTCTGTCCGAGATCTTCTCTCTGGACAACAGAAATATCCGGCTTCGGTATATCCAATTGTTTTCCTGCAGGTTTACCACCCTGATACGGAGGTCTTCCACCTTGGGGCCTGTTTCCTTGGTATGGAGGCCTGTCACCTTGGGGCCTGTTGCCCTGGTATGGAGGCCTGTCACCTTGGGGTCTGCTGCCCTGGTACGGAGGCCTGTCACCTTGGGGCCTGCTGCCCTGGTACGGAGGCCTGTCACCTTGGGGCCTGCTGCCCTGGTACGGAGGCCTGTCACCTTGGGGCCTGCTGCCCTGGTATGGAGGCCTGTTACCCTGGGGTCTGCTTCCTTGGTATGGCGGTCTGTCGCCTTGAGGTCTGCCTCCCTGAGATCTGCTTCCCTGATATGGCGGTCTCCCACCCTGAGGCCTGCCACTCTGAGGCTGACTCATATTTGTCTGGGCTTTATCTGAAACTTTAGTGTCATCTGTTTTCTGACCCCTTTGTGGGCTTTTTACTTTATCTGATTCCTTTTCAACCTCTACTGCTTTTGATTCCTTTTGGGTTATCTGTGTATCAGTAGACACAGCAGGCTCCTTGTGAACCTTATCCTGCTTGATACCATCAGCAGTACCACTAATTTCTCCCTGCCCTTTTGCCTTTTCTTCCTTTGAGGTCATATCATTCATATTTAGATTCATATCCTTTGCAGGTTCGGTCTTTTTTGTTGCAGTGCGTTCAGCTGGTGTTTCTTTTGTTACTTTCTTGGTATCAGCCTTTGCCACAGTCTTAGCCTTTTCTGCTTCAGAAGCAACCACAGCTTCCTTATTTCCTGTATTATGAATTGCTTTGCCGGATCCCGGTTTTTGTGTCACATTAGTATTATTGGCATAATCAGCTCTACTCTTTCTGACAAATCCTGAAAGTAATCCGGAGTTTGTATCTGCAGACTTGACATATTCACTTCTTCTGTCGTTATTTCTGCCCCTGTAGTCACCTTTGTTAAAGCTATTCTTTGCTACTTCTCTGTCATCATCTCTGCTATTGATAACTATTTCCGTAGTTCTGATAATACGGGGGGCGTTTCTTTTTTCTCGCTTGACCTCAGGCTTCGGCTGTACAGGTGTAACAGGAGGAGCTTTCTTTTCATCTGCCTCACCTTTTTTTTCCTCATGCCTTATTACACCAATATGCTTATAGAGAGCCTCAAGCTCTTGACCCTCAAGAAGACTCATATGATTCTTTACACTAATATTAATCTCCCCAAGCTTTTCCATAAGCCTTTTGCTTGTCGTGTTTAGTTCCTTAGCTAGTTCATATACTCTAACCTTTTCCAAATCTATACACCCCCATGTTCTGTACCGCGATTATCAATCATTTTTATAAGATGCCCTGCAAAGTTTGTTTCAATTATGGCAATGACAGAACGCACTCTTTTTCCTGTAAATTTGCCGAGTTGTTCCTTTTCGCCAAACTCCCTTAGTTCTACATCTCTATATTTGCACATATCCTTGAATTTCTTCTTGGTATTGTCCGAGGCATCTTCAGATACAATAACCAGGTATGCCTTTCCACCCTTCAAAGCTCTTTCACAGGTTTCATCTCCTGACAAAAGCTTTCCTGCCTTAGTTGCCAGACCCATAAAGGAGTATATCCTATCCGTCAT
>LSQX01116736.1_pt2 | contig 11433 bp, 10 predicted proteins | sample 654561 | NCBI WGS metagenome assembly LSQX01 (sample SAMN04489861, study PRJNA283612) | anaerobic digester metagenome | isolation source: 4 biogas reactors fed with cattle manure at either 37C or 55C with and... | place: Denmark: Kongens Lyngby | collected 2014 | reverse complement strand
CTGCCACTGCCTCCTGCTACTTCCCGTCCCCTGTCTCCCCTCTCCCGTCTCCTGCCACTGCCTAATGCCACTGCCTCCTGCTACTCCCCGTCCCCTGTCTCCCCTCTCCCGTCTCCTGCCACTGCCTAATGCCACTGCCGCCGCCCTCGCCGCCCGCTGGCCCGCTGGGGCGGCGGCTGGCGCGCTGTTCTTGACCAGTTCATCCGCACCTGATAAAGTTAATCGTATGCACCCTTGTTCTGCTGGCGGAGAGCCGCCAACGGCATGGGGTGTTTTTTTGGAGCAGGGAGCGGAAGATGACAACGGCAATAATCGTAGGGGCTGGACGCGGCAAGCGCATGGGCGCCAACTTCGACAAGGCCTTTCTCAGCCTGGGCCCACGTCCCCTAGTGGCCTATTCGCTGATGGCCTACGAGTCCTGTCGGGATGTCCGGCAGATTGTGCTCGTCGTCCGGCGTAACCGGATCGAGGCTGCGAAGAGCATGGCACTCATGTTCGGCATCTCGAAACTGCGGGCTGTTGTGGCCGGCGGCACGAAACGGCAGGACTCGGTGCGCAAGGGCCTGGAGGCGTTGCCGCCCGAGACGCGCTATGTGAGCATCCACGATGCGGCACGGCCGCTGGTGACGCCGGAACTGATCAGCGAGACCATCAAGAGCGCGCAAAAGTACGGCAGCGGCGTGGCGGGACGGCGGATAGTCGATACGGTCAAGCTGGTCGAGAAGACCACGGTCGTCTCGCGTACCATCGACCGCAGTCAGCTCTGGACCGTGCAGACACCGCAGACCTTCCAGCTTGAACTTATACAAAAGGCCTACGAGCATCTGGCGGAGACCGGGGCCGACGTCACGGATGATGCCGCGGCGCTGGAGGAGATCGGGGAGACCGTAAGGTTGGTAGAGTGGCCGCACGCAAACCTGAAGGTGACTGTTCCCGAGGATTTGACGGTGGCCGCCTCTCTGTTGAGGATTTGAACACGGGAGTCTGCTTCGCATGGATCAACGGTTTGCCATTCTTGCCGACGTACATTCCAACTTCGAGGCACTCTGTGCCGTGCTGGATGATGCGCGTAAAGAGGGTGTGACGGATTTTGTCTGCCTGGGCGACGTGGTTGGCTATAACGCCAACCCGCGCGAGTGCATCGACGTTATCCGCAGCCTGGGGGCCATCACCGTGCGCGGCAACCACGACCATTACTGCTCGCATGACGAGTATCTGGACGATTTCCAGCCGCTGGCGGCCAATGTGATCGCCTGGACACGGCGGCAGCTCTCCGGGGATAACGTCCTGTGGCTGCAGGAGCTGCCGCTGGCGCGGATCATGCACGCCAGCGGCATGACGATCGTGCATAGCACGCTGGACATGCCCGACCACTGGGGGTACGTCTTCGACCTGCTGGATGCCGAGGCGCACTTCACCTACCAGACCACGCCCATCTGCTTCCACGGCCACACGCATGTCCCGTTGATGTTCGAGAAGCAGGGCCAGGTGATCCGCTCCGACTCCAACACCCTGGTGAAGATACAGTTCGGCACCAAGTATTTCGTGAATGTGGGCAGCGTGGGCCAGCCGCGCGACGGCGATCCGCGCAGTTCCTATGTGATCTACACCCCCAAGCGCAAGGTGATGGAGTTCCGCCGCGTGCCCTACGACGTGGAGACCGCCGCGGCCAAGGTGGTGGCGGCGGGGCTGCCGGAACGGCTTGGCGAGCGTCTGATGCGGGGTAGGTAGCCTCCGTGTTGCAACCGGCAATGGGCGTCCGAGATGCTAGAGGTACGGAATGTTGAGAAGCGCTATGCCGGACGTCTGGCGCTACGGGACGTCTCGCTGGAGGTGCCTGCCGGCGAGGTGCATGTGGTGGTCGGCCCCAACGGAGCCGGCAAGAGCACGCTGCTGGGTATCGTGGCCGGCGTGATAAGGCCCGGTGCCGGGCAGGTCCTGATCGGCGGTGTGGACATCTTTGGCGCCCGTGCCCCCACGGTGCGCCGCCACATGGCCTTCCTGCCCGAGAACTGCCCCCTCTACAACGACTTGCGCGTGGAGGAGCACCTGACCTACCGCGGCAAGCTGAAGGGCTTGTCGGGCAAGCGCCTGCGCGCCCGCATGCGCAGCGTCATGGAGAACTGCAGTCTGGAGTCGTTCCGCCGTCAGCTCATCGGGCGCCTGTCGCTGGGGGAGCGCATGCGCGTGGGTCTGGCCGACGCGCTCATGACCGAGCCGCGGCTGCTGGTGCTCGACGAGCCCTTCGCGGGGCTCGATCCCGAGCAGGCCGGGCATATCTGCGCGCTGCTGGCGGGCTATGGGCGTCATGGAACAGTTCTGCTGGCCACGCACCGGCTGGAGGCGGCCGAGCGCCTCGGCCCGCGCTGCTCGGCGCTCTATCGCGGCCGTCTGGCCGCCACCCTGGATACCCAATCGGCCGCGGCTCCGCTGGCGGAGCGTCTGCATGATCTCTGGCGTGCCTGCGCCGCCGAGGAGGAGGCCACATGAGCCGCACGACACGCATCGTATGGGCCCGCGAGGTCTTCGCCATGTCCTGCTCGCCGGCGGTCTATGCGGCCCTGACCGCCTTCTATGCCCTGAGTTCCGGGCTCTTCTTTGCCGCGCTGCAGATCGGGGAGGGCACCTTCTGGAGCGTGCCGGCGCTCTGGGTGCTCTCGGTAGCCCTGCCGCTGCCGCTGCTCTCGATTCTGGTGACGATGCCGCTCTTTGCCGGCGAGCGCGCCACGGGTACCCTGCAGCAGTTGATGATGCTGCCGGTGCCCATCGGGCGGGTCATTCTGGGCAAGTTCCTTGCGGCCTACGGTGTTGTTGTGCTGGGGATTCTGGGTGCCGGGGTGCCCTGGCTCTTTCTTTCGCGCGCGCTTGGCGGCAAGCTGCCGCCGCTCTCCGCGCTGGCGCCGGGCATGGCGGTGCTCGGGCTGCATGGCCTGAGCTGGACGGCCCTCGGCGTGCTCTGCTCCGTGCCGGCACGCCGTCCATGGGCCGCCGCCATCGGCACGCTCCTGATCGGCGGCGGCGCGATCCTCGCATGGGCCGCCCTGTCGCGGCTCTTCCTGAGCGGGCACCTGCAGGCGCCCGCCTTCCCGTTGGCGATTGAACTGCTGGATGCCGCGTCAGGACGCCTCGCGCTGCATAGCCTGGTACTGCACCTCTCCCTGGTGGCGTGGTGCCTCTTCGTCAGCCGGCACCTGCTGGAGGCGCGCCGATGACGCCGGACGTGGAAAAGAACGGCAGCCCGGCGCCGTCCCGCGACGTCCGCCCGCGCTGGCGCGTGCGCCTGCGCCGCTGGGGCACGAGCCTGCACCGCCTGACGGCGGTCGGCCTGGCAACGCTGCTGCTGGTGCTCGTCAACCTTCTGGCCGTGCGCCTCGATGTGCAGTGGCGCCTGCCCGGGCCGCATGGCGGGCTGTCGCAGCGGGCGCGGGCGATGATGGCCGCGACGCATGGCGAGGTGGAAGTCAAGGTGCTGCTGCCGCGCAGCCACAAGGAGTTCGAGCCGTTGCGCCAGTTGCTGGCCAATCTGCGCGACGCGGCCGCCGCGGCGGACGGGGCGCGGCTGGAGATCGAGCTGGTCGATCCCTACCGCGATCTGGCGCGCGCGGCCCAGTTGGCGCGGCTCTACGGCGTCAGCGGCTGGGCGGTGGTCTTCGTCAAGGGCGAGCGGGTCGAGAAGGTGGCGCTCGACGAGATGGTCGAGACCATCGAGCCGGCCGATGAGGGGCTGGTAGCCACGGCACCGCCGCTCAGGCGCTTCCGCGGCGAGCAGCTCTGCGTGACGGCGCTGGCGCGTCTGGCGCAGCCCCGGCGCCCGGTCATCTACGCCCTGGAGGGGCAGGGCGAGCGCGACATCGACGACTACGACCTGCTCGGCGGCTACTCGGATTTCGCCCGTGAAATCCGGCGCGACGGCTACGACCTGCGCAAGCTGAGGCTCGCCGGCGGGGATGGCATCCCCGCCGACTGCGACGTGCTGCTGATCGCCGGCCCGCGGCAGCCGCCGGCCACCGAGGTGCGCGGCACCATCGAGGCCTACCTGGCGCGCGGCGGGCGGCTGCTCTTCCTGGCCGACCGCGCCCGCGAGCTGCCGCACGGCTGGGAAGGGGTGATGGAGCGCCTGGGACTGCGGTTCGCCAACCTGACGGCCGTCGGCGCGCGCACGCTGGGCGGCTTCTACCTGATTGTCGACCGCTTCAGCCTGCACCCCATCGCCCGCGATCTGGAGCGCAACGCCGTCTATTTCGTCAATCCGCAGGTTATCGACGTCATCGCACCGCAGCAGGGCGGCGCTGCCGACCACCTGCGGACGGATGTGGTGGCTGCGGCACCCAATGGCGCCTGGGGCGAGACCGATCCCGACCAGTTGCCGCGGCGCTTCGATCCCGGTATCGACCGCCAGGGGCGGCTGCCTCTGGTGGTTGCCGTCGAGCTCGGCGCCGGACTTGGCGCGGATGTCGGGCTGCGGCCCATGCGGGCGGTGGTCTTCGGCGATTCGCATGTGGCGGTCAATGCGGTACTCTCCGGCGGCCGTACCGGCAACCGCGACCTGCTGCTCAACGCTATCCACTGGCTGGCCGAGAGCGGCGCGCCCGCGGGCCCCTCGCTCATGGCGGAGGGCAATGCTCTGCAACTGGGCCTGACGCGCAGCCGTCAGATTCGTTTCTTCCGGCACAGCACGATCTACTGGCCGCTGCTGGTGGCCGTGCTAGGGTATTTAAGGGTGGCGGCCAGACGCCGCCGTCAGGAGTAGCCTCAATTGCCGTCGTACCGCACAACTCTGGGTCTGCTGGTTGCCTGCATCGGCTGCGGCATGCTGCTATGGGTGCTGAACCGCTCCGGTCCGCAGACCGGCGGTCCGGCCGCCGGCGCCTCGGGCATGCTCTTCCCCGCGCCCTTGCGCGAGGCCGACTATCTGGTGATCGAGCGCAACGGCTACCGCGCCGAGCTGCGGCTCGGGGCGGATGGCTGGATGCTCACGCAACCCCTCGCGGCCTACGCCAGCCAGACGGCGGTACAACGCCTGCTCGACAAGCTCGAACGGGCATCGCTCCACGCCCGTATCGAGGCGCATGAGCTGGAACTGCGCGAACTGACGCTGGACGACTTCGGGCTCCTCAAGCCGCAGGCGCGTCTGGTGGTGGCCGGGCCGCGCGCGCGGGCCGAGCTGATGCTGGGCGATCTTACCGCCACGGGCAACGAGCTCTTTGCCGGCTTCATGCACTCCGACGACGTGCTGCTGACCGATCCCGCGCTGCTCGCCGCCCTGCCGGAGACCCCCTTTGAGCTGAGCGACAGCAGCTTTTTCCGCGGCGACCGCCGCCGCATCGGGGCTATCGGCCTGCGCCGTCCCGGCCAGCCCTACCTCAAGATGTCGCGCGAGCCCGGCGGCTGGATGATCACCCAGCCGCTCACGGCGCGCGCCGACGAGGCCGCCGTCGCGGCCCTGCTCGACGCGCTGGAGGGCACCCGCATCGCGCGCTTTGTATGGCCCGCGCCGGATAGTCCGGACGATGCCGGCGTCAACCGCCGCACGCAGCTTGCGCGCTTCGGACTGGCGGAGGAGAGCGAGCAGGGGGTACAGCTTCAGCTCTGGATGACGGGCGACCCCGTCGGTCGCCGCATCCGGCTCGGCACGCCGGTCGACTCCCTGCCCGGGCATGTCCATGCGCTGGCCGAGGATGGCCCCGCCGTGGTCGCCGTCACCAACACACTGCATGACATGGCGCAGTTGCCGGTGGTCGCGCTGCGCGACAAGCGGCTGCTGGTCATCGCCCCGGACGAGATCGGGACGCTCACAGTGCAGGGCATCGAGCCGCCGCTGGCGCTGCGCCGCGCGGCGGAGGACGCCTGGGAACTGACCAGTCCCGTGGCCGCGCCGGCCGAATCTGCACAGGTCGCGCTCCTGCTGGAGGCGCTGCTGGCACTGCGCGCCACCGGTTTCGAGACGGAACCCGCCAATGGCGCGGCGGCCGCCACGGCGGGGGCGGTGCAGGTGGATCTGGCGGGCGGCGCCAAGGCCCTGCGCCTTGTGCGCGCCGGCGGTGGCGGCGAGGCGCAGCCTACGGTGCGTATCAGCCTGACCAACGAGACCGACGCCTATCTGGTGCCCACCTCGCAGTGGGCACGTGTCGAGGCCCTGCTGCACCGCCCGGCGGCGTTCCGCAGCCGCACGCTCTTCGAGCTGCCGGCCGGAAGCATCCGGCGCATTGCGGTCGGGCGTGCCGACGGCACGCAGGAGGTGGTCGAGCACGAGGGCAATTCCACGGCAGGCTGGCGACCGGCCACGCCGGGGCGCGCCATCAACCGCCCGGCCCTCGATGGCTGGCTGCAGCAACTGGCACACCTGCGCGCCGCGCGCATTGTCTCGCTGGGAACAGGCTCGGCGGCAGAGCCGCAGATCGGCGCTTTTGATACGCCGTATGCCGAGGTCACCATCGACCTCACAGCCGAGGACCGGCTGCGGCGCGTTCTGATTATCGGCGCTCCGGCGCCCTTCGGGGGCGGACGCCTGGCCATGGTCAAGGGACATGACACGGTCTTCGAGCTCGAGACCGCGACCTGTCTGCAACTGGAACAGCCCTTGCTGCTTCCCCTTGAGCCGCGTGTGAAGGATGTCGATACGACACGCCCCCCAAATACGGAGACCCCGTGAAGCAACACGGATTTGACAACGATAGGTACCTGCGCGAACAGACGCAGGAGATTCTGACGCGCATGCGCCAGTTCGGCGACAAGCTCTACCTGGAGTTCGGCGGCAAGCTGATGTTCGACTACCACGCCGCACGCGTGCTGCCGGGCTATGATCCCAACGTCAAGCTGCGCCTGCTGCAGAAGCTCCGCGAGCACGTCGACATTATCCTCTGCATCTATGCCGGCGATATCGAGCGCAAGAAGATGCGCGCCGACTTCGGCATCGCCTACGACGACGACGCCATGAAGATGATCGACGACCTGCGGGCCTGGGGGCTGAAGGTGCGTGCCGTGGTCATCACACGCTACGACGAGCAGCCTACCGCACGCCAGTTCCGTGACCGTCTCGAACGCCGCGGCGTCAAGGTCTACTGCCACCGCAGCACGCGCGGCTATCCCACGGATGTCGATACCATCGTCAGTCCCGAGGGCTACGGCGCCAATGACTACATCGTGACCGAGCGCCCGATTGTCGTCGTCACCGGCCCCGGGCCGGGCAGCGGCAAGCTCGCCACCTGCCTGGCGCAGCTCTACCACGACTGGCGCGCGGGACGCACGGCAGGCTACGCCAAGTTCGAGACCTTCCCCATCTGGAACCTGACCATCAAGCACCCGGTCAACATCGCCTACGAGGCGGCCACGGCCGATCTCGGCGACGTCAACATGATCGACCCCTTCCACCTGGAGGCCTACGGCGAGACCACCACCAACTACAACCGCGATATCGCGGCCTTCCCGCTGCTCAAGGCCATCTGGGAGACGATCACGGGCGACAAGTGCCCCTACCGCTCGCCCACCGATATGGGCGTGAACCGGGCGGGCTTCGGTATCGTCGATGACGGTGTTGTCCGCCGGGCTTCGGAACAGGAGGTCATCCGCCGCTATTTCCGGTGTGCCTGCGAGTATGCACTGGGCATGACCGAGCGCACCACTGTCGCGCGCATCGAGCTGCTGATGAAGGATCTCAAGCTGACGCCGGAACACCGTACCACGGTCATCCCGGCACGCAATGCGGCGGACGAGGCCATGGCCAAGGGCAAGGGCAGCCACGGTATCTTCTGCGGCGCCGCCCTGGAACTGGCCGACGGACGCATCGTCACCGGCAAGAACTCCGACCTTATGCATGCCTCCTCCAGCGCGGTGCTCAACGCCATCAAGCTGCTGGCCGGCATTCCCGACAACATCCACCTGCTGCCGCGGGAGGTCATCGGCGCCATCGTGCGTTTGAAGAGCGATATACTCAATGGCCGGCAGCCGAGCCTCAATCTGGACGAGGTGCTCATCGCCCTCGCCATCTCTTCGTCCAGCAATCCGGCGGCGGAGGCCGCGATGGATCATCTGGTTGAATTGCGCGGCTGCGAGATGCATCTTTCGCACATCGCCACCGTAGGCGACGAGGCCGGTTTGCGCCGCATCGGCCTGCGCCACACCGCCGATCCAAAATTTGCATCGCCCGAACTATTCTCCGACTGATACACTATACGCAACCATGTCACCTTTCAGCAGACAGTTGGGCAGTAAAATGAATGCCAGAATCCTTGCCTGCCTCGTTTTCCTTGGAGCGTTGCTGGTCTACAAGGTCACCTTGCACCCCGGCTTCTTCCCCGGCGAATCCGCACGGCAGGTGGCCGTGGCGCTCTTCCGCGCGCCAAACACCACGTATGTGCAGCGCACCGTCGCCAGCAAGAAGGATGCGCCGGTCGTGTTCGACCGGCGGCGCCAGGTCCGGGCCGACGAGTCGGTGCAGTACGATATGCAGGATGGCACCATGATCCAGGAGCACCGCATGACGCTGCGGACGCGCTACCGGGTCTGGAGCCTCGTCAGCTCGCTTTTCGCGCGCCATGTGCCCATCGGATCGCTGGACGCGCGCATGAACAGCCTCCCGGCGTTCTTCGGCGCCCTGAACGCGGCGCTGCTCTTCGCCCTCGTTCGCAGCCTGCTGCTGCTGCTTAACTTCCACATCTCGCCGCTGCCCGCCAACCGCCGCAAGACGGCCGCCACGCTGGCCGGGCTGGCCGCCGCCGTGGCCTTGAGTGCTGCCATTCCCTGCTGGATCGCCGCTACCCGCTGCCTGCCCCACACCTTCGAGATCTTCCTGATGCTGGCCTCCGGCTACCTGATGCTGATGTCGGGCATCAGGCACAACGAGCATCTGATGTTCGTGGCGGCTTTCCTGCTCGGGATCGGCCTCCTCGAGGCCGAGGAGGGGGTCTGGATGGCGCCGCTGATGCTCTTCTTCGCGGCGCGCGCCATCCGCACCGGCGGGCTCGGCTTCACCCACGGCGGCGTCGCGCTCCTCAGCGGTGTTGTCTTTGGTGTCATGGGCTACCTGATCATCAACTGGCTGGGGCCGCACGGCGGGGCAGGCTCCCCGTTCATGCTGCCCTTCCGGGAGATGACCCAGACCCTGAGGAGCATGGCCGGAACCCTGTCCGGCGGCTGGCTGCGCAGCGCGCACATGGTGGTCATGGCCTGCTTCGTCGTCCTGCCGTTGCTGGCCACCGTGGCCATGCTGGTCTGGGGCGACCAGGACCTCACCGGCGTCTCCACCATGCTCATGCTGCTGACCCTGCTCGGCACTACCACCTTCGCGCTGACGGGCGGCTCCTTCTCGCCCTGGGGCGCCTACCGGTCGAGCACCATCCTGCGCCTGCCCTGCACCCTCTTCCTGCTGGCCGCGCTGGTGGTCGGTTTCCTGATGGGCAAGGGATGCCTCATGGCGGGAGGCCGTATCCTGCCCGATATCACGCGCGGCAACCGTCGCCGCGGGTTTCCGGGCGATGATGACGAGGGCGGCGAGTCGCCCTTAGGCCGCCTGATCATGGGCTACCTCTGCGTCCTGCTCATCGCCACCGGCGCCTTCAATTTCCGCGAGGTGATGGACTGGCGCGAACCCCTTGCCGGCAAGGTCGCCGCCGAGACCGTCAGGCGCCTCGACGGCCGCCGCTGGGTGGTGGCCGATGGCATGCAGGGGCTCCTCATACGCCTGCACGGACGCATGGCCGGCAAGCCGGTCGCGCTGCTGGCCTTCAACGACACGCCCGGGCGCCTGCCCTCCGCATGGCAGATCGAGGCCCTCCTGGGCGATCCGGCGTTCGCCGGCCTCAATGCCGGCAGGCTGCGCCAGATGGTGCAGGGTACCAATCCGGTCTCCTTTGTGCAGGCGCTCCTCACGCTGGCGCCCAGGGCGGAGGAGCACGTCCTGGTGCTGCGCGATCCCGATTTATGGCGCCGTGCCGGTCGCCGTCCGCTCCCCGACGTGATCGGCTTCCGCGGCGGACAGGCCGACGGCGAGGCTGTCGTCGACTGGCAGGGCCTGCTGCAGGAGCACCACAGTTTCTGGGATCAGGTGGAAGAACTGCCGGCCCTCGGCCCGTACGCCCCCGTCTGGATCCGCGGACAGCGCGCCACCGTGCGCAAGCAACTGCACGACGTCGGCACCTGCCTGGCCGACGAGCTGGCACGGGCCGGCCATACCGAGGATGCCCAGGCTGCGCTGAACCGCGCCAACCGCATCAAGGAGGAGCCGCTGCCCTCCGCCCAGGACATCTTTTATTGATGGCGGGAGCTTGGACAACGTGAAACGGGCGGGAAGGGCGCTGGAGATCGAATGCCGGGCCTGCGGCAAGCGGGCCCTGGCACGTGCCGAGCCGGTCTACGAGGGCTTCCGCAAGACCGGCGAGCGCTTCATCTGTACCGCCTGCGGCCACCGCTACGACTCGCGCGAGGCCACGCCCTTCGTGGCGGACACCAGGCGCCCGCAGATCTTCACCGCGGACGACCGCGAGACCGCACCGCGCATCTTCAGCGATTCCGAGCGCCGCCGCTGCTGCGCCTACTGCGCCCACCGCGTTGTCAATCCCTTCGACCAGCGCTGCGGCCTCGACAACCGCGAGGTCGAGGCCACCGATCTCTGCGAACACTTCGAGCCCCTCCCCGAAGAGCCCGCCCAGACCGGGGAAGCCACCCCGCCCGACGATGATCCCCTCGCCAGGATCTTCGGCGACTAGGTAAGGAATTTTAGATTTGTGATTTCAGATTTGTGATTGGTTGTGCTTCGCTCCAACTCTTCGCTCCAACACTTTGTCCACACACTTTGTCTCCACGCTTTGTCGGCTACACTTCGTCTCCACACTTTGTCCCCACGCTTTGTCCACGCACTTTGTCCCCACGCTTTGTCTCCACACTTCGCTCCAACACTTCGTCTCCACACTTCGTCCCCACGCTTTGTCAGCTACGCTTCGTCTTCACACTTTGTCCCCACGCTTTGTCGAAAGCTAGAGATGGGGCGGCTGGTGGTGTCTCAGACTAGTGTGGGGCAGACATTCCTGTCTGCCCTCGTATACGCGCGCAGACAGGAATGTCCGCGCCACTCTTGGCAGCCCTGAAGGGGCGAAACATACCAGCCCAGGGCAACGCCCTGGGTAACGAGGCGAAAACAGACTAGCCCTGAAGGGGCGGGATATAGTCTTGGAAATAGGGGGCATCTGCCTGTTGGCCGTTGTCGTCGCCTTTCGTCGAGCGCCGTGGATATTTTCGGGTAGCCGCTGGCAGGGCGCTGCAATGCCTCGTGACTGCCGTACCGTGACACCCTCGCGGTCGGTCTTGGCAGGACTGACGGTACAGTCCCTGCATGATGGTCGCAGTCGGGTCGGAGTACCGGCTTCAGCCGGAAGTCAACAAGGGCCTTCAGGCCCGCGAAGCCCTTTTTTCCATGAAAAAAGGGGTCATGGGAACGGG
>LSQX01351206.1_pt1 | contig 11434 bp, 11 predicted proteins | sample 654561 | NCBI WGS metagenome assembly LSQX01 (sample SAMN04489861, study PRJNA283612) | anaerobic digester metagenome | isolation source: 4 biogas reactors fed with cattle manure at either 37C or 55C with and... | place: Denmark: Kongens Lyngby | collected 2014 | reverse complement strand
AATCGCGGTGGCAGCCTGACGCCATTGCAGCAGGTTCATATACTGAATCAGTTGATACCCTATGCCGCCTCCCCCAACAAGCCCGATCACCGTCGCCATTCTCACGTTTATATCCCAACGATAGAGCGTGAACGCTATGAACTGCGGCACGACCTGCGGGATAACGCCGAACAATACCACCTGAAACTCATTTGCGCCGGTCGCCCGCACCGCCTCAATAGGGCCGTGTTCTATGCTTTCGATAGCCTCGGAATAGAGCTTGCCGACGGCTCCTATGCCGTGAATCGCAAGAGCAAGCACGCCCGCAAATGGCCCGATTCCAACCGCAGCGACCGCTATTACAGCAAATATCAGCACCTCCACCGAGCGCAATATGGTAAACACTGCTCGAGTGATGCCATAAAGAGCCTTTAACAGCAGCGAGTGCAGCATCAAATTGCGCGCGCCAAAAAAGCTTAAAGGAATGGCAAACAGAACCGAAATTGCGGTTCCCAGCAACGCCAGGTAGATCGTCTCCAGCATCTTGGGAGCGGCGTCCCTCAAAGTGTCGCTTAACGCATAACCTCGATGTGGAACCGTTACCCTTGCCTGCACATAATAATCTCCGACGATGTCCCTTTCATTGATGAACGATTTGGAAAAATTGCCTTTGCCGTCAGTTGTGATCCTGCCTATATCGATCTCCGCGCCGCCCAGCAACACAAGTGACCCGGAGGCATTGGGCGCAAATCCACTGCCGGTAACGTGGATGCGGTCCCCTTTATGTGCAATAGCGGGATCAAGTGTCAGGACCGGCTCATCCGGCTTGGTTGCGACAGCCGGGCGGTGAGGGTCGCTCTGGTTTTCTTCGGCAACGACATATATTCCCGTTGCAATTTGTGTGGTAGACTTGGGAATCAAAAAGTCAGGTTTGGCCATGCCTCCGATAATCTGGCCAATGACGCTTCGTTGTTCCGGTTGGAGTTGCGGAACGTGAATATCGGTCACCTTGCCTGCCGCCACCACGTTCAGCGTCAGAATCAGCAGTATCGGCACAAATGCTGACGTCACCCTGCCACGTGCTATAATCACTGCGTCAAAGATGTTCCACACCCAAACCAGCGCCATCCATAGCGCCAGCCATCGCAGGTTCATTCCATAAAAAATGGCGGCCTGCACAGGCAGTCCCAGCAATAAAGTGAAGCCGCGACGCATCGAACCGGCATATATTTGACCTAAACCGGGAATTATGGCCGATAGCGCACCTGCGATCAACGCTCGTTTCATTGATGTCGATTCAGCTCTCATGCAATCTCCACCTGCACGGCATCCTCGCCATATATTTCCCTGAACCTGTCGTTGTCAATTTCCGCCGGAGCGCCATCGAAGACAAGCTCTCCCGCCTTCAAGCCTATGACTCTGTCTGCATATTGTCTGGCAAGGCTGAGAAAGTGGAGGTTGCAAAGCACGGTCATGCCATCTCTTTTATTCATTTCCTCAAGATGATTGAGCACCGAATGCGCGGTCGCGGGATCCAGCGAGGCCACAGGCTCATCGGCCAGAATCACCTGCGGTTTTTGCATTAGGGCGCGAGCTATGCCAACTCGCTGCTGCTGGCCTCCGGAGAGCGTATCCGCTCGCTGCGATTCCTTGTCAGCAAGACCAACCCGCGCAAGGCTCGCCCGGGCATCTGCATAGTCCTCCGGTTTGAAGTGATGAAACAGGCTGGCCCATGAAGAAGTGTAGCCCAACCGACCGCTGAGCACATTTGTAAGCACGTTGGAGCGGCTGACCAAATTGAAGTGCTGAAATATCATGCCGATCCGCCTGCGAACGCAACGCAGGTCGGATGTCGCCGTAATCTCTATGTCATCGAGAAATATGCGACCTGCAGTCGGCTCGATAAGGCGATTCACCGATCGAAGCAATGTGCTCTTGCCCGAACCGGACAGGCCGATAACCGCCACAAACTGTCCCGTCGGAATCTCAAGAGAGATATTATACAGCGCGCGGGTTCCGTTGGGATATATTTTAGTCAGATTCTCAATGCGTAACATACGGGTTCGTTCTACTTATCAAGTTGTTCGATCTGGATATTTTCGGCCTTTGCGACGCTTCGCACTGAGTCATAATCGCTATCATTAGTCCGCTCGAAGCCGTCTATGCCATACAGGCTCATAATCGTAATCCGACCCTCATCAGAAGCCGCTACTTTGATCAATCCATCGGTGATCTTCTTCACTATATCGGCGGGCAGTCCTTTGCGAACGCTCACCGTGTCATTGGGAATCTCAATGCTTTTTGCGATAACGTGCGTCTTTTCCATCACATCAGGCAGGGAGTTGACCACTTTTTCTCGTGCATCAGTTCCGACTCCTCCGTAGATCGCGCCTCCGTCTACCTGTTTATTGTAGACTGCCATTATCACGCGGTCGTGCGCTCCGGCGTAGATAACGTTACTGAAATAGGTGTCCGGGTCATCTCCGCTGGTGCGAATCAAATGTTTGGGATATATGGTTCCCGTAGTGGACACGGGATCGCCATAGGCAAATCGCTTGCCTTTCAAGTCTGCCAGGCTGTTTATTCCCGTGTCGGTTCGGGCGATGATGAAACCCCAATACTTGGCAGATTTATTGCGAACGGTCACCAGCGCGACTTCGACGCCATATTTATCGTGCGCCATAACGTATGGGATTGGAGGCAGCCAACCCACATCTACCGTGCCCGACCCCATTGCCGTTATTACTGCGGTATAGCTGGCCGGAACGCTCACATCATACTTCAATCCGGTTTCTTTTTCCATCAACTCAGCAAGCTTATTGCCGCTCAGTATCAGCTTGTTTGTATCCAGAGACGGCACCATCGCCATCTTAATAGGGTTAGACTCAGACCCCAACTCCCCGGTTTGTTCTGCGCAGCCGCTTAATACCGCAATCACAGCCAGCAATATCCAAATCAATCTCAAATGCGAAAACATGTTATCCTCCAAACAGCGATTACACCAATATCAATTGGTCGTAACATCCTCATTATCCTTCGCTATCAGAAACGAGACGATCTTCAAATGCGATTCGCCCCAAAAATCTGCATCCGCAGAGTCGATTTTCTTTGACCTATATGCCATCAGATGGTAGACTCAGTGAAAGCATATGCGGAGGCCGCATCGTCGATATGTTCAGCAAATCCAGGTTGGGAGCTTATTTTATATTGTTTTTGGCGGCGGCATGCATAGCCGGAACGGCGGCGCATTATACAGTCAAAAAGCCCGCCGGGATTCTGCAAAATCTTGAGCACGATTCGATTATCATTGACCTGCCCTCCGGCGGCTACCGCGCAACCCCTGTGCTGGCCGACATCGCCCGTCATGAGCATTTTGATGAGATGATGACACGAATCAAACCGCACGCGGCAATAATCGGCACATATTACGGAGCCGATATGCAGCCTATCGGTGACATTTTAATCAATGGAAAGCTACTGCGACGCGGCGGCCAGCGACAGGGAATCGGGTTCACATCGTCCGGCAAGGTCGTTTTCAGGGAGCGGCGCGGTTCTTCGCGAATGGACTGGAGCGGTTGTGAGAACGGGATTGCCTGTGGCCCCAGGCTTCTGAGGGACGGCCAAATAAGCATAGATGTAGTTGCGGACGGGTTCAAACCGGGGGCTAATACCCTGGAGGCAAGGCGCTGTGCCGTTGGAGCGACTGTCCAGGGCAAACTTGTAATGCTGTGTGTGCGCGAGGCCGTGACGCTAAATACTCTTGCGCAAGCAATGCTGGAGCTTGGAGCGGTAGATGCGATAAACCTCGATGGCGGCGGGCTTTGCGGGCTCTATGCCAAAAATAAATGCCTTGTCCAACCGGTCTTGCCGGTCAGCAGTGTATTGGCGGTATATAAGACAAAATAGAAAAAGGGCGGGGTATTTCGACCCCGCCCGATATGTCATTCGTAGTTACTACCAGCCTCGGCGACCACCGCCACCGAAACCACCGCCGCCAAACCCTTGCTCGGCCTTCTCAGCCTTGCGTTTGTCGCGGCATGTCTTACAGCGGATCGGCTCGCTGAAACCGCGAGATTGGAAGAACTCTTGCTCACCGGCTGTGAATACAAAAGTCTCTCCGCATTCTTTACAGGTCAGATCCTTGTCCTGGGACATCTAGCTATACCCCCTTGTCTTGCTTGCACTTTCACTTCTGTTGACTTTTAGGACCATTGAATGGGGGCGTGAATGTACCCAAGGCAACTGTTTCCTTCTTTTCCGATTCTTTCAGTCCGGCCCACAAAGCTATCGACCATGCCATGTGGACAGCAGAAGCCACATCCATTATACCTTATGTGAAGCTTTTTCAAAACGAAAAATGCAATTAATAGTAAAAAACACCATGCAGGAACGTCTAATCAATATGTAGAATCTATACAAATAGGGAATGAACATAGGAGAGGCCCAAAAATGCCTTCTGGCGGGAAAGGTATGTCAAACGAAGATAAGGATATAGAACGCGGCATAGATGCCTTTAAGCAGGGTGATTTTGATAACGCGGCGCAGTTGCTGGAGGATTCATCACGACGATATCCCAACAGCTACGATGCCTTCGTCTACCTTGGCGCGGCATACGCTCAGCAGGGGCGACATAACGCCGCCATCGGCGCATTCAAAAGAGCCTCCGACATAAAACCCGATTCCCCAAGAATTCACTACAACCTCGGCCAGGCATACGAAGCCGCCGGAGTGCCCAGAGAAGCGTGGTTCGAATATAAAAAAGCTCTGGAAATAGATCCTAAATACGGGCTTGCTCGCGGAGCCTTGATCTCTCTGACTCAACGTCTGCCCAAACTCCTTGCCCCCGGTATCGAAGTGGCGGCCTGATACCGTCGACTGCACCCACGGTCACATAAAACTCACTTCGTAACAAATATATGAGCATTATCATGCCGCATGGCACGAATTCTGCACTGATTACATTAGAATGCTGAAAAATAGGCCAGTGTTTAAGAGTAAGCGTATTGGCAGCGGATAAATAACAATTTTCCACGGATAGGGCTATGCTCCAGCTCTATCCGGCAAAGCCCGCATAAGACGGGCTGCTTACTCCAAAGGCGGGTAACTGCCACGGCACTGGCGTCGCCCCGGACATAGCTACTATGCTCGGGGCGATTTTATTTCATCCAAAACAAAGGCCCCGCTCAAATCTGTGGGGCCGTTATACAAGGAAAGGAGAAAAATGGATCTGCTGCTATCTGCATTTTACCCGTCTCAAAACTGCGTTAAACCGACAAAATGCCTTTTATAATCCTGAGTCGTGTAATACAATACCGCCCAAAGCTATACAAAGTTGAGCTATATGGATCCGGCGTGGGCCAAATCCACATAGCTATCTGCTATCAGCATGGGACTTGCTTATTGACGATATCGGCATATATGCAACCAGAAGAACCGGTTGTGCGATACGTGGGATCAGAGATTGCCGAGAATTTCGGTAAGGCTGCAGTATCTTTGTTCAGGAAGGTTTTCTATTGCATCCAGAATTGAATCGGGGGCTTCACTATCTTCAGCGCAGCGGAGTATTTCCATCCTGGAGCACGGGAAAACAATATCCTCAAAATACGCTCCCATCTGATCCTGTGTTCTTGTGCTTACGCGAATATCCATTGCGTTCCTCCTTTTAGAGCATCCCTGTTTGGAAGAGTCACACTAGATAAGCATACCCATATACGCGGCGTTTCAATCCGAAGGGCGATATCGCGTAACAGCTCACGAATGATGAGGTCTAGAGGGTAAAGGTTGGAAGTTAGAGGTTAGAGGGATTATTGAGAGGGTCATGCGTAGCTTCCAATTTTTGTCATTCCGAGGCGAACGCCGAGGAATCTGCTTTTCCCTTCCCATTTCAGGGTTTCATTAATTTCGGGCTTTCGCGATTTTCGGAAAATCAGATTTCTCACTTCGTTCGAAATGACATAGCTTGTGTGGGTGGGACATAGGCCAGCAGCTACAACCACTCACGAAGAGTGAGTTGTTACAATATCGCGACCTAAGTCAGGGCGGAATCGCGCTTCAATAGTCTCATGCTGTTGGCGATGACGAGCAGCGCGCTGCCCTCGTGGCCGAGCACTCCTGCAGCGAGGCTGATATGGCTGGAGAGCGCGCCGACGACTAGCAACGCGACAATGAGCAGCGAGAATAATATATTTTGAGCGATTATTTTCCGGGCCTTTTTACTTAGGGAGATCGCGTATGGCAGCATCGCAATATCGTCCGCCATCAACGCCACATCGGCAGCTTCAATGGCAGCAGGACTGCCGACACCGCCCATTGCAATGCCGATATCTGCGGCTGCAAGCGCAGGGGAATCATTTATCCCGTCTCCAACCATCGCCACCTTATCTCCCTGTTGCCGCAGTCTGCGAATCATCTTTAGCTTATCCTCAGGAAGAAGCTCTGCGTGTTCCTCATCGATGCCGAGTTTTTTTGCAATCGCACGACCGCTCTGGGCCGTATCACCGGTCAGCATAACTGTCTTTTGTATGCCGACTTCCTTTAATCTGCCAAGCGCTTCTGCGGTGCCGTCTTTGAGCGTATCCGCCGCGCCGATTGCGCCCCATAGCGTTTTTTCGTTGCAAAGATAGACTACGCTGCAGCCCTGCATCTGCATCTCGGCCATTGCAGTCGTACCCGGCACATCTACTCCGAGTTCCTTCATAAACCTCGGACTGCCGATATAGTACGCCTCTCCTTCTACCACGGCGCGAGCGCCCTTGCCGGGGAAAGCCTCAAAAAACTGAACTTTATGCTCAGGCAAACCCGCCTGTCTTGCCGCATCGACAATAGCATCGGCTAGCGGGTGTTCCGATCGACTTTCGATTGCGGCGGCAACGGCCAGCACTTTGTCAGCGGTATATGAATTGAACGGAATCACCCCGCATATCGAGAGCTTGCCCTGCGTGAGCGTCCCGGTCTTATCGAATGCCGCTACGGTGACTCCGCTGAGCATCTCCAGATGTGCGCCTCCGCGTATCAGCACTCCCGATTTAGCGGCATTGCCGATGGCGGCGACNNACCGGCGTAGAGATAACCAGAGCACACGGACAACTCACCACCAACAGCGTAAGCGCGCGCCCGAACCAGTCTTTATAATCTCCGCCCAGCCATAACGGCCCTAAAACAGCCACCAGCCCTGCAAGCGCGATCACGATAGGGGAATAGTATCTGCCAAACTTTTCACTGAATTGCTGTGTGGGAGCTTTCTGCGCTTGCGCCTGCTCAACCAAATGCACTATGCGCGCCAGCGTATTGTCATCAGCCGGGCTTGACGTTCGAACTTCGACCGAGCCTCGGCCATTGATCGAGCCGGCGTATACCGTATCGCCGACTACCTTGGATACCGGCACCGACTCACCCGTAATAGGGGATTGATCCACCCCGGATTCTCCCTCGACAATCGTGCCATCAACAGGAATCTTATCTCCCGGTTTGATCAGCACAATCTCTCCAACCTCGATTTCATCAACTCGAGCAGGCGCAAAGTGTCCATTTCGTTTCACCAGAGCCGATGTCGGGGCGGAGTCGATGAGGGTCATAATCGACTTGCGTGTTTTTTCCACCGTATATGCTTCCAGGGTTCCGCCAAGTGAAAATAGAAACATAACCGCAGCCGCTTCCGCGTATTCCTGCAGCGCGATGGCTCCGATAGCGGCGACTGTGACCAACAGATTGGTGTCTAAGATCAGGCCGCGAATGCTTAACAAAGCTGTATGCGCAGTAAAGACTCCGCCGACAATAGCAGCCGATATAAACAGAGCAGTCGTAAGCGCAGATGGGCCAGATGTGAGCCACGCCAGCCCGCCAATGCCCAGCAAAGCTCCCGAAACAGCGGTAGCAACCAGCCTCGCATTTCGTCTGGATCGAGTCCTAAGGTTTGCGTCACCCTCTATTTCGTTGCCGAATTCCCGCACCTTGCGGATTATGGCGTCCATCGATGTAGTATGCGGTTCGAATTCCACGATAAGAGCAGAGGTGGCATAGTTGAGTGACGCCCATGCGACGCCGCGGATTCGACGAATGGCGGTCTCCAGCTTTTGCGCGCAGTCCGGGCAGTCCAGACCGGAGATCCTGACGGTCCGGTGTTTATAGTGCTCGGCAACCTCGACGCCCAGCATCCTTGCCCGCTCTTTGATCTCCCCAAATGTGAGCAGATTTGTATCGTAGGAAATGCTCAGGGTGCGATGGTCGGCATTTATGGAGACGCTGCGAACGCCATCAAGCCCTTCGAGCATATCCTGCAATCGGTCGATGCAGTGTCCGCAGTCTTCGAAGTAGTCCGGCCATACGACCGGTATATCCAGAGTTTGTTCTTCCACGAGCCATCACCCGACATCCGACAGTTCTCTTTTATAGTTGATACCTGTACGTTATGCGGGATCAAACAATTCTTCCGATCAGAGCCTGTTTCATACAAAACGATTGCCCGGTTAGCTGCATTTATCTGATCGTCCATCCGACAGCCAACATCTGCACAACCGGGCAACCTGACAGATTATTTCGTGTACGCCTTTGCTACCTTGGCAACGGCGTTGTATATGTCATCGATGTCGGATTCTGTAAACCGCTCGTTACAGGGCAATATCAGCAGTCTCCTCAAGATTTCCAGAGCGTTCGGGCAATCCTCAGGCTTGTAGACCAGCTCTTTGCCATAGTGCGGGCAACTGAACGGGCACTGACTTTTGCCGTATGTGGCTTTTTCCTGCAGAATCTGTCCCATATAAATCGGCTGTCCGATATATCCGTGGCCGACTCCCACTCCCTCCGCGCTGACGGCTGCCGCGAACTCTTTGGGAGATACGCTGAATACATTTTCATCGATCATAAACGGATACAGCCACCAGGAGTGCTCGCATCCCTCTCGAACCTTTGGAACGACAATGCCGGGAATGCTCGCCAGCTTTTCCGTCATTGCCTTCGCTACTGCCCTGCGGCTGTGAACGGTATTGTCTACCTTGCCGACCTGTGCGCTTGCGACTGCTCCGGTTAGCTCATTCATTCGATAATTTATGCCCAAAAAGACATATTGCCTCACATCTCCGCCTCTCGGCCATCCCTTATCGGCGAACAGCCGGGCGCGCCGTGCCAGTTCATCATCATTGGTGACTATAATGCCGCCGTCTCCGCTGGCGATGTGTTTGGACTGCTGCAAACTAAAGCAGCCGATATCACCCATAGTCCCGACCAGCTTGCCATTATATTGCGCGAGATAAGCCTGGCAGCAGTCCTCGATGACCGGAATGTTATATTTTTTACCAATCGCAAGAATCGCATCCATATTCGCCGGCTGGCCAAACAAATGCACAACGATAATGGCCGCAGTCTTATCGGTGATCTGCGCTTCGATGCTTTCCGGCAGCAGATTAAAATATTCGGGTTCAAGGTCAGCGAAGATCGGGATGCAGTTCTGGAACATAATCGGCGCGATTGTGCCCATATCGGTGATGGGAGTGGTGATCATCTCTTTGGCGATGTCGCAGTTAAGCGCGCCCAAAGCGGTATGGATAGCCGCCGTTCCGGAAGTTACTGCCACGGCATGTTTTACATTCAGCATAGCCGCAAAATCCTGTTCGAATTTCTCGACAAATTTGCCGCCAAACCGGAATAACTTGCCCGACCGAATCACTTCAGTCAAGTTAGCGATTTCTTCATCGCCAAAAGTCCGTCCGCTGATGTCACCAACATTGGGCAGAGGCGTGGATCTTACGCGTTGTGCGCCGTCGATAGCCAAATCACTCATTAATCTTTCCTCCCGATTGTATGTCTACGCGATATCGTGATAGATTGCCGAGGCCGATTTCAAATATCCATAGCAGACAGAATCGCGCCGCCAACAACCATAAGCCGATCTATGTCTCCTACGGCAACGGGCACATTCTACTATGGCGAGTCTATATTGTAAACAGGGTTCCGAAATGAATGCTAAAATGATAGAATATACCCGCCCAAGGAAAAACTTCGGTTTCTGCTGGCATATTCTATGACAATACCATCCCGCACAGATATAGAACGGCTTACAAAAAAATACCTGCGTCGGGCAGGCGGCACTCGTCCTGACCTGCGCGTAGTCGATATGCCCGATGGCAAAATTGTTGTCAAGGACTATAAACACAGCGATAAACTCTTTCGCCTGTTAATAGGCCCGATATTGATTCACAGAGAAGCCGGCGCACTGAAAATACTCAAAGGCGTATCCGGCGTCCCGCAGTTTATCGGCAAAATAGATCGCTATGCATTTGCAATGCAATATGTGCCCGGCACCAGCCTTGCAGATGATTTAGACCACCCGCCCGCACAGGAATTCTACGACGAACTGCGCCGGGTTGTCGATGATATCCACTCCCGCGGAGTCGCGCATTGTGACCTGTTCAGCACCGGCAATATAATGTATGGCGATGACGACCAGCCCTATGTTGTCGATTTTGCTGCCAGTGTCTTTCGCGGAAAAGGAATCAACCCATTCACGCGAAAACTGCACTCCTCGTTTGTCAGCGCCGACAGAATCGCAGTGCTAAAAGCCAAAAAGCGCCTGTCCCCGCATTTGCTTACGGACAAGGAACTTGAAAAAGTGGAAACGCCCCTGCCATTTGAAAAGCCTGCGCGCGCATTCGGTTCATTTATCCGAAAGGTCACTCGCGCGTTGCTGACAAAAAAACGATGACCTCTGCTAATTCTCTATAATTGGAATGCGCTGGATATCAGGGTCTGTAAATATATCGGCCTCATCGAGACTCGGCGATGAGAACTCCGACACGATTGCACCCTCGTCCCCTGCCTGAAACCAGTGCAGCGTCTCCGGCGCAAGGGTATATTGATCCCCCGGCTTGAGCACGATCTCATGAAATACGGTATAGTGTTCACTTGGTACTCTGGCCTTGATATTTTCAGTCGGCTCCCCCGACACATAGAGATACACCACTCCCGCTCTGCACCTGAACGTCTCCTGCTTTCCGGGTTTTCCTTTCACAGGCGGGTGTTTGTGTTCAGGGCAGGATTGATTGGCAAACAATACCAGTTCTTTGGCGCAGTATCGATCGTTGTTGGTATATACTACGATCTCCAGACCTTCGCTTGCCAGCCTTCCAAGGCCGAAATCCGCAACCTCTATGTTGGCGCGCTCTTCGTCAGTGATCGCTATCCCTGCTGCGCTGAGCGCTTCACAGGCCCGCTTTTGGGCCGAAATAATCTCCGAACGCTTCATTTGGCACCTCGCGTCGATGTTAAAATATAAATAGCAGCTTTGCCAGTAATATATTTAGCCGGATGCGTCTATTTTACCTCTTGAGTTGTGTCAATTTCAGTTATTGCTCACGAGTGATGATTACCCCTGCCCGTAGTGTCCGATCTCCGTCTCGGACAGCTAGTGTTCATTGATAGATTATCTGGCTGGGACAGAGGCCAGCAACTACGGTTTAGAGGT
>LSQX01287594.1_pt1 | contig 11434 bp, 10 predicted proteins | sample 654561 | NCBI WGS metagenome assembly LSQX01 (sample SAMN04489861, study PRJNA283612) | anaerobic digester metagenome | isolation source: 4 biogas reactors fed with cattle manure at either 37C or 55C with and... | place: Denmark: Kongens Lyngby | collected 2014 | reverse complement strand
GCAAAACGCAAGGAAGGGCAACACGAGGCACCGGATATCCCTGCCGAGAATCGCCAGCTTGAGGATTTAACACAATCCATAGCCAAGACCTTTTTTCATGGATCGATGTCTCAGTCATGGTATAGGCAAATTGATGTATTGCTATTCGAATATCATTTTGGTGCAGATGTTGTATATGCACTCATTCAGGATTTGGCAGACAAAGGTAAGCTGAATATAGCTTATATGAAAAAAGTTGCTGAAACCTGGTTTGCTTACAACATAAGGACGGGAGAGGATCTTTCGACATACCTTGAATCTGAAAAGGTGATCAGGCAAACATATAAGAAAGTCGCTCGTAAACTTAACATCAGAAACGTGACAGAGTATGACGAAGAGAAAATTCGCGCTTGGATAGAAAAATATAAATACCCATTTGAAGTGATTGATTATGCAATGAGGCGTGTGTCTGAATATATTACATCACCGAGCATTTCACGCGTTAACGAGCAATTGACGACATGGTTTGTTTCGGGAGTCAAGAACATAGAAGAAGCGAAAGTCTTTGAAGCAGAACGCGCAAAGACGAATTTGGAGAATTATCAGGCGAACAAGCGCAAACCGAAACAGGAGACGGGCAGAGTTTTGGAGACAAAATATACGGCACTCGAAGTCGAATCGTTCGAGGATAACCCGGCCCAGCTGATGCAAAAAATGATAGACCAAAACAACAAGAACAAGTCATTGGAGGCTTAAATGAATCGAATTCCTACGGATATTTACAATATCTTGTCCGATCGAAAAGCCAGAAGTCAGGTGGCGCGCGACAATAGAATACGTGCGATATATTCGATTCATCCGGATCTTGAGCACTTGGATCGAAGCATCCGTACGGCCAAGGCGAACAAGATGATTGTTATTTTGGATGGCGGCGATTTGATTGCTGAAGATATTTTGATTCAAGAACTCGAGAGGCAACGTGATACATATTTACAGCTGAATCACATCGCTCCCGATTATGATCTGCCGATTCCGTTTTGCGCCAGGTGCAATGATGAGGGATGGGTGGTTTCTGACGTCTCTGAACCATCGGAAGAGCATGTTGAATCGGAGATGAAGCGTCTGCCGCTCAATCGTTTTTCAATCGATAAAGAGACCGGAAGGACCCTGTGTAAATGTGTCCGAGACCTTCTGGTCCCTCTGTATTTGGAGCAATCCGGATTGGATCATTACCCGGGAATTTCCTATGCGACGTTCACGGATAGATACTTTTCCGAGAGGGATAAAATTGCACCGATTTACGATTTTGTACGATATGTAGTCAGCGTTCAACGCGTTCCCAATTTGCTTTTTTGGGGTGAGCCGGGTACCGGTAAGACGTTTCTGGCAATTTGCATTCTGCGGGAATTAATTGAAAATGGATTTTCAGGATTTGTCGTCAGAGCGCCTGAAATGATGGATATTATGGATGAGTATCGTACGATCAAGCGGACATTTTCGCCGAACCCTCAGCGTGACAAATTGATCTCCGGATTGAGGGAGAAGATTTTGCTCAGCGAATTTCTGGTCATTGACGAGTTGGGTGTTGAGCCCGTCGGACTCAATAACACTGCGGACCTTTTGCAAATCATCGGTGAGCGACTAATTAATGAGCGAGTGACGATCATCACGACGAATTTAGATTTGAAGGCATTGGCGTCGCGGTATGACGGGCGCCTATACTCCCGTTTGATGGGGAATTTTTATAAATTCCAGTTCCCGGGGCGCGATATTCGCATCGAGAAAAAGAAAATCGACGGCATCTAGGCGAAAGGAGCAGGCAATTTTTGCCGATGTAAATAGCTTGGCAGTTTACAGTGGAATTGACACGATAAGAGTCTCGCGAATTGATGCGCTCTATAAACGTAGAGGGCCTGAATTTTTGTCGAGGATTTACACGCCTGAGGAAATGCGATATTGCCAGTCGAAAGCAAAAGGGATGATGGAATCGTTGGCGGCAAGATTTGCGGCCAAGGAAGCGGTTTCGAAGGCATTGGGGACCGGAATCTGGCAACGCGGCGTTCGCTTTACCGATATTGAGATTGTAATGGAGCAAGATGGGCGGCCGACGGTCTCTCTTTCTCGCGGTGCACATCAGGTTTTTCTTGAACTCGGCGGCCATAGTATTTCCGTAAGTATGACGCATGACGGTGATATGGCAATGGCTGTTTGTGTCATCGAATATCTTGCGAGCGATAAGGACGGTGGTCTGTTTTGAGTCGTTTTGGCAAGTTCCTTCGCAAGCGCATCAGAGACATAACTCATTATCGCGGCAAGAATACGTCTGACAGTGAGCCTGTTCTCGAAGATAAAATTACGCCCTTAGTCGGTGATTTTGGGAAGCAAGAGAACCTACAGGAAGTCTGGAAGCTCGACCGAGAGGATGAGTACATTCGTCGTCCGCGTCGTGTTCAGTGGATTCGCATTCTGTTTCCGGCGATTGTGTTTTTCTTGATTCTGGCAATGTTATTTTGGATTCTACCGGCGATTTTGCCGAAGCTCCTCACCGAAGAGGAGCGAAGTGTGATGATATTGGATGAACCGCAACGCGTATATACTTCGGATTATCGGCGCGTTGACGAGTATGTGACAAGTTTGATGAATAAGCCGGATGTGAAAGCGGAGCGCATTACACAACTTCTATACAACGAGCCTGTCCGACTGTTTGATGCTGTTGAAACAAACGGATACGTTATGGCTCAGTCCGTTGACGATCTGATTGGGTATATTCGCGTCGATGATTTGTCCTCAGATATGGATCCCATCGAGCCTTATATGCACCCTTTTCGATTAGTCGTATCTGATGTTTCCAAGAATATTATGTCTCATCCGAGCAGCGGTACGCTGGAACTTGAGGTCATGATGAATACAATCTTGTATTCCGACCAAAAAAGAGACGGCGTCTATCACGTCGCATTACCTGACGGGAAAAGCGGGTGGATTAGCAGCAGTGGCGTTATTGAATTGGGCGTCAGTGATCAAATTGAAAAGGTCAGTACGCGCTATTTTGTCAGTTCAGCGCTGAGCTTTGTCAACTCGACATATCTTGATAATGGAATAAGCCGGAGAGGGTTGTCGACTGAGGGGTTGGTTTATGTTGCGGCTGCTGTTAACGGTGTTAACTTGCCCCGCACAATGTCAGGTTTAATCGAATCCGGTGAAACGGTTGAACTGCAATATGATGAAGTCACCGGAGAGTTGCTTCTAGAGAGCATATTACCCGGCGATTTAGTATTTTTACGACATCCGTCAGACCCGACGGTGAGATATTATGAAATGGCGATATGCACGGATACCGGCGTAGTTATGATGGTTTCACAAAGCAGGACCACATTAAGACTAACATCTTTTGCAAATAATTCAGCTTTCATATCTCGAATTTCCAGTGTCCGTCGAGTTTTCAAGTGAATATTTTCCAACATGAATGACAATTTAGGATGTAATTGTGGGCTTGGATAATTTTCTCACGCGCACCTTAAGTCAAGGGATGAAGGTGCTCTAGGTGTTTCGAAGATAACAAAAACGAAAAAACTCACCTCGAATGAATCGAGATGAGCCTAATGAGCAAAAATAACACTTATTGCGGCTTAGAATTAAGCGCGCTTCACTGCGCCGGAACGCAGACAGCGTGTACATACATGCATCGTCTTAGGGGTGCCGTCAACGACCACCTTCACGTTACGCACATTGGGTTGTTGTTTCGTTAATGCTCGACGAGAAACCTGCGAACGGGTGATGCTGATCTTCCTGCCGAAAAATGTGTCTTTTTGACAGACGTCACACTTTGCCATGGTAACACCTCCTATATTTATAAATAACGCGCAGAAGAAAGAATACCACATTTGTCTTTTATGTGCAAGCGATGTTGTGGGTATTTGAAGATTTCTTGATTGCCAATATCCGACCATTTATTCATAACAGTATCAACGAATGCAAAGACTTCATTTTTGTCAGATTTTTTCGGGTCGCGGACCCAGAGGGAGATAGGCGATAGCGCCCGTAGGGCAAGACTTAACACACTCATCGCAATGAATGCACAAATTCTGGTCAATAATCGCAAGAGAACCCTTGAGCTTGATGGCAGAACTGGGGCATACGCGGACGCACTTGCCGCAGCCGATACAACCAATATGACAGTTTTTCCGAGTTTGAGCGCCCGGCCACTCGTTACGACAGCGTACTTCTACGGTCGATCTTGTCGGTATCAAAGCAATGAGGCCTTTGGGACAGACCTTGACGCATTGGCCGCAACCGGTGCACTCCATGCGATCAATATGAACGATGCCATTTTCCAGATGCATCGCACCGAAGGCACACGCTGCCATGCAGTCGCCGAATCCCAGACAGCCATAAGTACAAGAACCAAATCCACCCAGAAGGCCATGGGCCGCGTGGCAGGATTGAGTTCCAAGGTATTCGAAGCGCGGCTGGGTTTGATCGCGTGTGCCCTGGCAATGAACGACTGCGACTTTAGGTTCCGGTGCTTTGACTTCCGTACCCAGAATAGAAGCGATTTCGGTCGCGCAAGCCGCGCCGCCGACAGAACACAAAGAGGTGTCAGCACCGGGCTTTAGAAGGTAGTCGGCATATGCGTCACACCCAGCAAAACCGCATCCACCGCAATTGGCACCGGGTAACGCATCCAAGAGTGCCGCGCGCCTTTCGTTGCGAGTAATGCTGAAAAAATGAGATACGACCAATATGAGCATGCCGAGCACCGAAGAGATGCCAAGCATGACGAGCGTGGGCACCAAGATGTTTTTAGTGATCGACAATGCAAATGCGATAGTATTCATGTTCGACTCCTCAGTTTGTTATATCCACTCTCAATAGCCGGTGCGTTAATGCGCATCAACGTTGAAACAGATTCTCAATTAGACCGGCAAATCCTCCAAAAGATACCGCAACCAAAGATGCAGCAATGAGTGTGATGGGTAAGCCTTTAAGTGCATCCGGGACATCGGCTTTTTCAAGACGGGTCCGCACGCCAGAAAAGAGGAACAGCGCAAGGGCGAAGCCGACACCGGCACCGAGAGCGTGCACAATGGATTCAAGGAACGTGTACTCTGCCGTAATGTTAAGTAGAGTCAGACCGAGGACGGCGCAATTGGTTGTGATTAGCGGCAGGTAAATCCCCAATGCTTTGTGCAGCGGCGGAGCAAGTTTACGCATCACCATCTCTATCATTTGAACCAATGAAGCAATGACGAGAATAAAGACCAGCGTCTGAAGAAATCCGATATCAAGAGGAACAAGGATGTAGTATTGAATCGGCCAGGTAATAGCAGTCGAGGCCAACATGACGACAATGACTGCCGCACTCATACTCATGGCGGGCTTGATACTTTTGGACACGCCGAGAAAAGCGCAAATACCTAAGAATTTCGACAATACGAAGTTGTTGACCAGAATGGCGGAAAAGAGAATGATCATCATAGACTGAACCATTTATTTCACCCCGCTTTCTGCTTTGAGATCAGCCATCGGACAAGCGCCGCAGGAACTGCAACCGGCGCCGGAAGGCATGGGCTGATTTTGAGCGTTCGCCTTGTGCTTGCGGTTCTTTTCAATCTGGCGCATCACAATTTGCGACAAGCAGATACAAAGGCCGTAGACGAAAAATCCACCGGGATTCGATGTGAAAAAAGCAATCGGCTCAATGGTCTCACCGAATATTTTCGCGCCGAAAAGTGGAATACCGATATCAAATATGGAGCCGGCACCGATAATTTCTCGGATGGATCCAATCAAGAGCAAGGCCAACATAAAACCGGCACCCATGCTAAGTCCGTCTAGAGCAGCAAAGTGCGCCGGGCGTTTACTGGCAAAAGACTCTGCGCGAGCCAAGACGACGCAGTTCACAACGATGAGCTGGATGTAGATACTAAGGGACTCATTCAAGGCCGGAAGGTAAGCGGAAATGACGAATTCGACAATGGTGACAAATCCCGCAATGATGGTGATAAATGCCGGGATTCTTACGCGCCGGGGAATCATGTTCTTAAGGAGGGAGATGATAAATTCAGAACCGACCAACACGAATATAACAGCCAAACCCATGAAAAAAGACGATTTGGCAGAAACGGTAATCGCGAGTAGCGGGCACGTACCGAGAACCAGGCGAAGCGCGGGATTTTCGAAAAGCACGCCGTCTAGGATGATGCTCATCGGTGCGTTGCGTTTCTTTTTTTCTTCGGAACGCTGATCGGGCGACAGATAGGTCTTGTCGGCCATGTTTTCACTCATTTTCGGCTGCTCCTTTATCGTTAATGAAAATGTAAGCTTTAACGGCTTGGTTAAAGGCTTTGATGGTTGCCTTTGAGGACACGGTGGCTCGGGAGATTACATCTACGTTTTGATCTGCTCCTTTACCGATGGAGGCTTCGGTCAAAGGGGAAAGACTTAAGAATTGAGCGAGAAATCTCTCGCCATCAGATGCGTCGTTGTTGATAAGTTCGTCTAAAGATAAGGCGGTGACTGCACCGTTGACTTTATCCCCGACGTTTGGCGTTTCGCCGGTGGCAGATACGGAAATGCCAATAATCTTGCCATCTTCTGCAAAAGCGGCAGTGACGATGATCTCGCCGCCGTAGCCTTGAGCCGTGGTGGTCACGGCTGTACCAATCAAAGTATCAGATGCGTCATAGACACGCGTCACAGAATCCGGCTCGGCGTCGATTTCTCTAAGTGCGGCAGAGGACTCTCGGTCCAGTTCATATTCTTCAAAACGTACGCCCTCGGTAAAAAGTACGCCCAGCCTCTCGCGCTGTGCCTCTAGGGATTGTTTTTCAATTCGCCCACGAGTCAACTCGTAAGTCGCAGAGAGTAAAAGCGTGCAAACAACGCAAATAACAATCAACTTTACCGCCGGTAAGATGCGTTTAACGGCGCTCATGTGCAAGCCCTCCAAACGGTTTTTTCATGGTGACACGGTCGATGTGCGGGGTCAGAATATTCATTAAGATGATCGCGAAAGATACACCGCCCGGCATGTTCGCATAATAACGGATAAGAAAGGTCAAAATGCCGCAGCCGATGCCGAACAGAACACGACCTTTATTGGTCAAGGGAGAAGTGACATAATCCGTAGCCATAAAGAAAGCACCCAGCACTATGCCGCCGGAGCAAAGCATGTAAAGGGGCTCATAGAAAGCTTCCCCGAGAAGAGACCAGGAAAAGGTATTCGACGAAAGAACGCCATATATCGGCGTGTGCCCGAACAACAAAACGAGCAAAATGAAACTACCGAGATAGGATGCCGGAATCGCCGGAGTAATAACTTTTCGAGCTAAGAGATATGCCGCACCGATTAGCAGAGCCAGTATACTGACTTCGCCGATAGATCCGGCACGCTCGCCGATGAACATAGCGAAAAGAGACGGCAGAGCATCTTTGTTATCGATAATGTGACCGATGCTTCCGGAAGCATGGAGCGTATTCATGGATGCAAGCGGGGTTGCGGAAGAGACCAAATCGGCCCCTCTCAACGAGTCAAAGAAATCGAATGCACCGGATCGCAAGGTCCAGGTGGACATATACTCCGGAAAAGAAATCACAAGAAAAATTCTCGCGGCAATGGCGGGATTGACGAAATTGTTACCTAGGCCGCCGAAAAATTGTTTTACGACGACAATCGCAAAAAGAGCGGCGAGAACGAGCATATAAAAGGGGAGTGTTGCCGGCATGTTGAGCGCAAGCAAAATGCCGGTCACCAAAGCAGACATATCATATAGAGTGTTATTTCGCTTCATGATTTTTCGGCTCATATATTCAAACAAGAGACACGATGTAGCAGAGACCATCACCATCAGAATCGCTCTCAAGCCAAACATATAGCCCGAATAAATAGTCGCAGGCATAAGAGCAATGACGACGTCACGCATGATAGAGGGTGTGGTGACATCATCACGAACGTGAGGTGAATTAGATACCTGTAATTTCATATATAAAGATACCGTCTCGGAAAACTATGCAACAGCAAAGTTAATTCGATTCTGACGGTGCCTCCTTCCCGCTGGCGATTTTATCGGACTCTTCCAGGAGCTTCTTTTCGTTCGCGCGGCGTGTCAATTCAGCACGAACAAGAACCTTGCCGTTCTTGATGCTTTGAGTCAAAAAGCGCTTGGACGGGCAAGAATATGTACAGCATCCGCACTCAATGCAATCCATGACATGAAAAAATTCGAGTCCTTCAACATCTCGACTTCGCGTCGACACATCGATGCCGGTCGGCATTAAACCCATTGGGCACACAGCGACACAACGTCCGCAACGGATACATGGGGACTCGGCGGGGATTTTTGCTTCATTGCTACCGAAAACCAAAATAGCATTGTTGGCCTTGATGATGCCGCAATCAATACGGTCGAGCGCGACACCCATCATTGCGCCACCCATGATTATTTTTTGAGGTTCTTCACGCGTGCCGCCTGCGGCCTCAATCAAATCTTTGATACGAGCGCCGATCGGCACATTAAAATTACCGGGGGTATTGAGTGCGCTACCGTCAAGCGTAATTCTCCGACGTGTGAGCGGGATGCCGTTGCGCATGTGAAACCCGAGGAACCTCACTGTTGAAACGTTCAAAACCAGAACGCCGACATCGTGGGGCAACTTGCCCGGTGGGACGCGCCGCTTTGTTAGCGAGTAAATGAGCATCTTTTCTGCCCCTTGAGGATAGATCGTCTTGAGGGAACGGACCTCTATGGGTTGCTTGGTGCCGGTCTTGTAAACGCGCTTGGCCAGTTCATGGGTGAAAATGCGATGAACAAGAGGCTTATTGTCCTCAAAGCCGATAATGGCCTTGGGGATATTTAGCCAATGCATAATCTCAAGAATGCCGTCGACAATTTCATCCGGATGCTCGCTCATCTGACGATAGTCTGATGTGATATATGGTTCGCACTCGGCGGCGTTAATCAACAAGATATCGGGGTCCTTGCCTTTGGGCGGGTTAAGCTTAATGTGTGTCGGGAATGCGGCACCGCCCAATCCGACCAGTCCGGAAGCGCGGACCATATCCAGAAAATCTTGCTTGGTCTCGACATGCGGTGGAGAAATCGCCGGGTCGACGCGAAACTTTGCGTCGGATTCAATACGAACGGCCTCAATAGGGTTACCGGTCGGAGAAACGACATAATGAACTTCGCGAACGGTTCCGGAGACACTCGAGTGAATCGGGACAGCCATAGGGTGGTCGGCAGCACCGACTAAGGTGCCGACATAAACATAGTCCCCCGGTTTGACGACAGAGCGACAAGGGGGACCGATGTGTTGGTGCAATAAAATTTCGACTTCCTGAAAATCATTTAGTCGAATTGAAGGCAAAACATCCGTGTTTTTATTGTGTTTCGGGTGAACTCCGCCGCGAAAAGCATGTACGGCCGCCAAAATATCGCCTCCCTGAATCTGTTCTACGGATATTATAAGCAAAATCACATGATTATGAAACCCTAAATAATGAAAATGAAAATCATTTCGAGAAGATATATTAGCATGTTGTTTAAGACCCCCAAAATACGTCAAAACAGTGGAACGATTGTTATTTGTTTCGGAAATGTCTATACTGACCTAAAAAACGGGGTCACATATGTCTTCTCTGGAAAGCAATAATAAAAAGAGTCGGAGCGCGTTGTCGATCGACAACAAGCGAATGATATACGGAGTCATCAAATTGCTGCTCATTTCTGCGTTAACCGTATTTATGATGCAGGAACTTCATCCGTTTATGCAGTTTATCAACGTTGAGTTAGTGAAGCTTGCGCCGTTGGCGTGGCTGAAATTTATGAAGCATCGATTCTTTTTCAATATGCTTCTATATTTTTTGATGTACTTGTTACTTTATTTGTTGCCCGGATTCCGAATAACGGGATCGGTTGTCACCATTGGCATGTTTTTCTTCGGCTGGGCTCAGCACCACGTTGTCATTAATAAAAAGCAGATCATTTTTCCTTGGGATATATACAACTTGCGTTTAGTCGGCGAGATTTCATCCCAGTATAAGGTGATTATTAATGTTCACGTAATCATAAGTTTCTTGATTATGCTTCTCATTCTTTGCTTGATTGTCGTTGGCAGACCACAAAAAATACACCGAAAAATGCGATTAATATTGATTGTGACAGTTGCCTTTCTGAACGCACTATATTTTATGGGATTCGTTCTGAATCCGGCGTTGCAGAAAAAAGCTGAATTTTATTATGCGACGTTTATCAGCATTACGAATAGCACTAACGACGGTGTCTTTTTTAATTTTTTTCATTACATTAATTCTTTAGAAAACATAGTACCCGAGGATTACTCGCAACAAAGAGCGTTGGACATCCTTGAAAGATACAGTCAAGAAGATGCATTACCAGCCATCGTCGATAAGAAGCCGGATGTGATTGTTGTGTTGAATGAATCGTTTACGGATTATGAGGACTATTTGGATTTACCGACAAATGAGGATGTTCTTCCGTTCTATCACAATCTTTCGGGCGCTAATTTGGTCAAGAAAAGTTTGTTTCTTTCTGTTCTCGGGGGGAGTACGGCAAATACCGAAGCAGAGATACTGACCAGCCAAACCATGGCCTTTTATCCGCAAGGTTCATACCCGTTTATTCAATACTTCGATCATCCGATCGATGCTTTGCCGGAGCTCTTAAGGGCCGAAGGCTACAGAACAATGGCAATTCACCCATTTGAGGCATTTGGATGGAAACGACCAACGGTGTATCCTTTTATGGGTATTGATACCTTTCTTACGATAGAAATGTTTGATAATCCGGAGAAGGTTCGAAATTATGCATCGGACCTAGCGGCATACGAGTATTTGACCGCTGTCCATCGTGCGCACAAGAAAAACGATCCCGATGTTCCGATTTTCCAATATCTCGTCACCATGCAGAACCACAGCGGCTACACAACGGGGCCGGACGCGTTGCCAATTCAAATCGATACAGATAAATATGTAACCGAATTAGTAAACTATCTCAATCTACTCCATATTTCCGACGCGGCATTGAAAGAATTGATTGATTACTACCAGACGTCACCCGACCCGGTTGTTCTGGTGTTTTTCGGAGATCACCAAGCGATATGGGCGGATGAAGGTGAGGCACTACTTAATCAGTTGGCCGCGAACTCTCGGTATGATTTGGAAGTGCATCGTTACGTCACGCCAATAATGGTTTGGGCAAATTTTGATATTTCGGACTCGTATTTGGCGAATATCGATCAAGAGATTATGTCGCCCAATTATATTGCGCCACTTATCGCTGATTTGACGGGTATGGACACACCATACTACAGATTTTTGAGAGATATGTATAGTCATGTGCCGGCGATTAACGCGCGTGGGATAATGGACTCAGACGGGAACTATTACGAGCTCGGATCGGATGAGATTCCGGAAGATATTCAAAAATGGGTGGAC
>LSQX01193169.1_pt1 | contig 11434 bp, 5 predicted proteins | sample 654561 | NCBI WGS metagenome assembly LSQX01 (sample SAMN04489861, study PRJNA283612) | anaerobic digester metagenome | isolation source: 4 biogas reactors fed with cattle manure at either 37C or 55C with and... | place: Denmark: Kongens Lyngby | collected 2014 | reverse complement strand
GGCGACCATCGTCCAGCACCTGCAGCAGGATGTTGAAAACATCTGGGTGGGCTTTCTCCACCTCATCCAGCAGCAGCACAGAATAGGGCCGGCGGCGCACCGCTTCGGTCAGGTAACCGCCTTCTTCATAGCCGACATAGCCGGGAGGCGCTCCCAGCATTCTCGCCACTGAGTGCTTCTCCATATATTCGCTCATATCAATGCGCACCATCGCGCGCTCGTCATCGAACATAAACTCCGCCAATGCGCGGGCAAGCTCGGTTTTGCCTACTCCAGTCGGCCCCATGAAAATGAAGCTTCCGATAGGCCTGTTGGGGTCCTGCAACCCGGCACGCGCCCTTCGCACCGCATTGGATATTGCGCTGACCGCAGGGTTCTGGCCGACTACCCGCTCCTCCAGTCGCTTCTCCATGTGTATAAGTTTAGCGGTCTCTCCTTCTACTAACCTGGTCACAGGAATGCCGGTCCACTTGCCGACCACCTCGGCGATATCCTCTTCATCGACCTCTTCTTTTAGCATCTTTTTCTGAGCTTGCAGGGCGGACAGCTTGTCCCCTTGATCCTGCAGTTCACGTGTCAAGTCCGGAATAATGCCGTGTCGCAGTTCGGCGGCGCGTGCAAGGTCTCCGGCCCTCTCAGCGTTGCTTTCGTCAACTTTGGCCGTCTCCAGGCGGGATTTTATTTCGCGAATATGCGTTATGGCGTCCTTTTCGAGCTGCCAGTGCGCCTTCATCTCGTCTGAGCGTTCTCGTAGATCCGCTGCTTCCTGTTCAAGTTTCTCCAAACGTCTTATACAAGCTTCGTCAGTTTCTTTCTTAAGAGCCTCTCTTTCGATTTCGAGTTGTCGTATGCGCCTTTCCACTTCATCTATTTCAGTGGGCATGCTGTCGATCTCGATTCTCAGACGAGAAGCCGCCTCGTCAATGAGGTCAATCGCTTTGTCGGGCAGGAATCTATCCGTGATATACCGATCCGACATCACCGCAGCGCTCACCAGCGCGGAGTCATTAATTCGCACGCCATGATGCGCCTCATAACGCTCCTTGAGACCGCGCAAAATGGCAATTGTGTCATCTCCGCTTGGCGGCTCCACCATCACCGGCTGGAATCTTCGCTCCAGTGCCGCATCTTTTTCTATGTGCTTGCGATATTCATCAAGAGTGGTGGCTCCCACGCACTTGAGTTCCCCTCTGGCCAGCATCGGTTTGAGCAGATTGGCCGCATCCATTGCGCCCTCCGCTCCTCCTGCGCCGACGATTGTATGAAGCTCATCGATAAACAATATGATTTGTCCCTGCGCCTCCTGGATCTCTTTGAGAACCGCCTTCAGCCTGTCCTCAAACTCCCCGCGATATTTGGTTCCGGCGATCAATCCCCCCAAATCAAGGGCGATCACCAGTTTATTTTTGAGGCTCTCCGGCACATCACCGCTGACCACACGCTGTGCCAGCCCCTCGACAATCGCGGTCTTGCCTACGCCAGGCTCGCCAATTAGCACAGGATTATTTTTGGTCCTGCGCGAAAGCACCTGAATTATGCGGCGAATCTCTTCGTCGCGTCCGATTACCGGGTCAAGGCTGCCTTTGCGAGCCTCCTCGGTCAGGTCACGGCCATATTTTTCCAGAGCCTGATATTTATCTTCCGGGTTCTGATCGGTGACCCTTTGCGTGCCGCGCACCTCGGCCATCGCCGCATAAATGTTATCCCTGCTCGCGCCGGCTTTCGCCAACACTTCAGCGGCCGCCCCGCCCTCGGATGCAATCCCTATAAGCAGATGTTCCGTGCTGAGATACTCATCCTTTAGCCGCTCGGCTTCCTGAGTTGCTGCCTCAAATACTCGACTCAGCCTTGGCCCGATATGAACTCCGGCAGCACCGGACACCTTGGGCATTTTATCGACCTCAGATTTAACCTGCTCAACCAGTACGGCAGGGCTGGCTCCCAACTTTTGCAGGATAGGGCCGACAACTCCGCCTTGCTGAGCTAGCAGCGCAAGCAGAAGGTGCTCCGGTTCGAGTTGCTGCTGGCGGCTTTCTTCGGATATGTGCTGCGCATCCTGAAGGGCGTCCTGCGCTTTGATCGTAAGTTTATCCATTCTCATCACACCACCTCATTAGGCTCGTGTCTACTTCGCCGCGTTATTAGTCTGCACCAAACGAAATGTTACCCATTTTCGGCGCAGATGCTACACTGATAATAGTCTAACACCTGAGTCTATCAATGTCAAGTGCCTTGCTGCACTATATAGTATGTTACCACGCGCTCTTTATAATTATGCACAAAAAAGGGCGTAACTCCGCAGTTGCGCCCTTGTCATCATTTTATTGGCGAGTGTCCTTATTTGTTTCTCGACGCGCTCTGCTGATCTGCCGCAACTTTTGCTCGAGCCACGTTGTCGTTCCACATCCCAATGAACTGCTTGAGAGTAGGCGCAACATAGATGGCGGTCTCATACTCCGATGCAGCGACCCCGTCAGTGGAGTCAAATACCCTGTTCCAGTCCGGCCAAATGCGGCTCAGAGTCTTGCGCCGCCTGTCCCAAATGCTGCCCTCAACGGGATAACCGTCGGCGTCCATATCCTCCGCCAGCGTCCTCCAATCGTCGATTTCCAGCGGCATTACGTCCAGATACATACGCTGAATGTTGCCAAAGTCAGTGGAAAACGGAACATCAAGCAGCTCGGTGTTCTGGAAGAAGTTGCGCTTGGAAGCGGTCAGAATACGAGGATGCATTGGCGCACGGCCATCTTTAGGGTTCTCCAGCAGCATCATAACGCGCTTGGTGCACAACGTGCCAGCACGGTCGATGGCGTCCTCTTCGATCTCTGCTTCGAACTCTATTCCATTTGCGCGAACAGCGGCAGCGAATTCCGGGCTTGTCAGCCTTTCATCGGTCAGCTTTTTCACGGTGGCGGGATCGATGTCGGATTTGACTCCACTTAGAACAGCCTTGACGCGGTAGTCGCGAATCGCGTCATTAAACCTACCGATCATACTCGTCACAACCGATCCGCCCTCGCCATCGTCGACTTTCTCGCCGGTCCTCTTTTCGTAGTCTCGAATGCCGTCCTCAGTAGCCGCCGATGCCGCATACATCTGAGGAACCTCATAGCTGAGCGTCACATTTGTAAACATTCGCTCCTTCACAGCATCCGGACAGGCTTCGGATTTGCCTGCGTTGAAGCTGCGGATCGTGTTGAGAGCGGCCTGGCCGGTGCAGGCTATTTTGAAGTGATTGTTCGATTTTCCAACGCGCGAAGCTGCCACTTTCGCATAGATTTCATCTGCGCCATCAAGCAAAATATCGTCGAATAGCTTTACCCGCTTGCACAGAATCTCATATATCTGCCCGCCTGCGCAGGTAAGTTTTTCCTCATCGTCGTGCCAGTCCGGTCGAAGCTGAAACGCAACGCGGCCGAGTCCTCTGAGCAAAAATACGGACCTCAGACCCAGCATCGCATCCACCACGACCCATTCGGTGAACTTAACCGCTCCCCAATCGTCATCTTCATTCGCCGCCACTTGCTGCGCAGCGATAATTTTGCGCACCTCATGCCACTTGTTGGGAAATTGCAAAATGAAATCGGAGGCGTCCTGACCCCATATATTTCCCTTGCCGGACATATCATCTTCTCCGAGCACTGCAATGGCAGGGTTCGTCGTCCCTCCCAGGCTGCCCATTCGACGACACCTGACGGCCTGCATGCCATAGTCGTTGAAGAACTGCGTTCTCGTTTTCCCTTGTTCTCTGGCGAAGTAAAGATCCGGGTAGTACATTCCCCTTTGATATAGCGCGCTGAAGCACGCCAGATAATTGCTCGGATTCGCGTATGGATCCAGGTCCTGTTCTGACTGATATTTTCGCGCCCATGCAGCGAAGAGATTGTCGCCTTTATTGGCGGCTGTGTCTTCGAGTTTTATTTGAGCCAACACCGCCTTCGATGCCTCAGTATCAATTTCGTCCCATTTCTGCACAAGCTCCACTGCGGTCCCCGTTATAACGCCGATCGTCTCTGAGGCAAAGACTGCTCGGCCATGCAATCGCTGTGAGCAAAGATTCTGATCCAACTCGACCGGGGATACCAAAGATTCGGCTATGCCGAGCATAAATGAGAATGCGCGCTGTCGCAATTCCGGCTCGAAAGACTCATAATTAGAATCCAGAGCTATCCCCACATCTGCAAAATCGATCGCGAAATCGTTTGGAGTGGTAAAAAAGAGCATTTTCTGTCGTGCAAGCTCAATATCCCAACCGGGCATCATTCCGGCGGTTCGCTTATCGTCATTCATAATGAGGCTCAGTATTGCTTGGGCGTTGGCAGACGGCATATTAATCTCCTGAGGAAAAAGTTTGCAAAGCGCCGAATATCCAAAAAGAACGAATTGCCCGCTGCTCTTCATCAGACTCGGCTCTGTGCATCTACACCGCATATTGTAGTGCTGTAGTATGGGGTCGTCAACCTGATGCGCAACCGCTTATGGCCGCAAAAATTATGCAGATTCCCGTTCATTGGATATGTCGTGCCAAAACTGAGCCTGTCTGCGGCACGATACGCTCATAATTCGTTGACTGAGAGTGTGCGAAGTGTTAGTATTATGCCTGTACAAACCACAATAAACAGGCCGACCGGCGTTTTGGTTTTCGGAGGAACAAGCTTGAGCAACTACCGCAGATCGATCGGATGCATCATCGCCCTGATATTTTTATTGATATCCATTGGAACGTCGGCTTATGCGGCCGCCTGGCCTGATATATCCCCAGTTGATGCAAAAAATATAATGCCGCTCTCCGAAGTAAAGCGCGGGATGCGCGGATATGGACTTACTGTCTTTCAGGGCGACAAAATCGAGCAGTTTGATGTGCTTGTTTTGGGCGTGCTGAAGAAGATGAACACCGGTCGAGACCTGATAATGGTAAGGGTGGGAGGCGGGCCGATTACCGCCCGCAACACCGGCATTCTCAGCGGTATGAGCGGAAGCCCAATCTATATCGCAGGCAAGCTTGTCGGCGCGATCAGCTATGGAGCTACCTTTTCCAGAGAGCCTGTAGGGATGGTCACGCCGATTGCAGATATGCTCGAAGCGTGGGACCCGAACCTGCCCAAACACGCATCGGGTTATTCCAGCGCACAATCGCTGCCGGAGCCGATCACAGTCGACGGCAAGACGGTAAATAAAGTAGAAATCGACCCGTTCGGAAGCCAACCCAAAGGAATCGATAACGGCACTATCTATATGCAGCCGCTGGGCACTCCTCTGATGGTCAGCGGTATGTCACAGCGCGGAATCGACAAATTGGCCGGTATTTTGAGGCCATACAACATTCGCCCTATGGCAGGTCCCGGCAGCGGCGCAGCTTCGGATATCGAAGTCAACTCCAATCTCAAGGCGGGATCGGCGATAGGGATGTCGATAGCTGCGGGAGATATCGATCTCACCGGCATCGGCACTGTAACATATAACCGCGACGGCAGGATACTGGCGTTTGGCCACCCAATGCTTGGAGTCGGAGCTATCGACGCGCCGATGACCACCGCCTATATTACCGATTTAATGTCGAGTTATTATTCATCGTTCAAAATGGGCTATGCCGTCGCTACTGTGGGACGCATTTTCCAGGACAGGCCGTGGTGCATTGCGGGAGCCATTGGCCCTAAGCCGAAGATGATCCCCGTGACCATCAGCGTAAACGACGAGTCATTCAAACGCGACCGCGTCTATCGAATCGGAGTCATAAATCATCCGATACTTGCCTCGCTTTTGGTTTCAATGGTTACGGAGGAGGCCATATACGAGATGCACTCCACGCCCGGAGACGCGACTGCGGAGGTCAGCTATGACGTGGTCGCCGATCAGGTCGGCAAAATATCTCGATCCAATGTGTTCTTCGATCCTGTCGCGGTAGATATGTCCGCTGCTTCAGATATATTGTCATTGCTGCGGATATTGAGCGTCAACAAATTCCACCCTCTGGATGTTCACTCCGTCAACGTCAAAGTGCGGATTATGAGCAAACGTAACACAGCAACAATAGACCGCATTTTCGTTAAGAAGAGCGAGTTTGAGCCGGGAGAAACGGTCGATGTGGGAGTAGTGCTGCGACCGTATAAATCCCAGCGCATCACCCGAACCTGTCAGGTCAAGATTCCTTTCACCGCTCCTGATGGAAAGATTATTCTTAATGTTCGAGGCGGCGCGACTCCAGCAGGGCTGTTGATGGCGTCCTCCGCGGCGTCAATGGGTCCCAATTCTTCAGATGACGACGACGATGTCCCGATACTGATGGCGTTGCCGGGCAGTTCCGGGATGGCAAATGCGGACGACGTTCATCAGCTTGTTGCCAGGTTCCTCGAACGGGAGAAAAATAACGATATTGTCGTGCAGTTGATGATGCGTGGAACGGCGATGAATATCGCAGGGGAGAAGCTCGACGGCCTGCCGAGCGCCATTGCCGATGTCATGAGGTCCTCTCGCAACTCCGGCCTTCGGATGGAGCGCGAAGAGGTCAAGGAAATCTATGCGGATGATTCGATCATCTCCGGAACCGCGCGATTGATGATAGATGTCAAAAAGAAGAGTTTCAAAGAAGGCAAACCCGCTCCCAAGCGTGATCTTCCCACTCTGAGCACGGTTTCCAGCTCTGGTTCTATGCCGTCGCCGGATAGTATCGACTCCCTGGATTTATCAGACCTATCAGATTATTTTGTATCTACTGCAACGGACGATTCGGCGGATGATGATGAGGACGATACCACATCTTCTGACGATGCCAAACCCGAAGAAGAGAAGCCGGTCGCTAAAAGCGAGGAATCCAAGGATTCTGCGGATAGTAAGGCCAGCGAAAAGAAAAGCCCTGCCGACAAACCTGCGCTCGACAAACCCACCTTGACCTCAAAATCAAACGTAAAAACGGTAGTGCGACAAATGCAGACCTGGACGCATAAGTCTCAGACCGATTTCGCCAACGGAATCTTTGCGGGAGTGTCGGCATCCAGTGAGAATAAATTGGAAATGGCTCCCAGGCTCAAGCGACTCGTCGAGACTCCTGACGAATTTGTGTGGTGCGTGGCAGCCACAAAGGGCGGGGTCTATGCGGGAACGGGTAACTCAGGCAAGATATACAAAGTGTCGGAGTCCGGCGAAAGCAATGTGTTTTTCGAGACCGGCGAGCTTGAAGTGCACTCCATCGTATGCGACTCAGCAGGCAATGTCTACGCAGGCACGTCTCCACGCGGCAAAGTATATAAAATAAGTCCGGACGGAACCGGGTCATTGTTCTTTGAGACTGCCGAAAAATATGTTCTAGCCCTTGCTTTGGACGATGACGGCAACCTCTATGCTGGAGTTGGGGATGCAGGAATAGTGTATAAAATCCTGCCGGGTGGCTTCGGAGCGCCGTTTGTCACCGTCAACGAGCAGCATATTCTCAGCCTGCATTGGGATAAAAAAGGCTCTCTATTGATCGGCACAGGCATAAATGGAGTAGTCTACCGGGCAACAAAATCCGGCAGTGTTCGACCGATTTTCGACGCTGAGGAGCCTTCGATTACCGCTGTGGTCGCCGATAACGAGGGCAATGTCTACGTCGGCACATCGCCAAAAGGAGTGATTTATAAGATCAATCCCGGCGGCAGATCCAAGCCCGTGTATTCAAAAGCAACCAGGGTTATGTCTATGGTTTGCGACTCCAAAAATAATATTTATGCCGTCTCAGACAACACCATTCTAAAGATCACTCCGGACGATGCCGTGGCCGGATTGGATTCCTCAAGCGACAAGGTGAGCTATCTCTCCATTGCATTAAATGAGGAGACCAACGACCTGTATGCAGGCACCGGCAACGTCGGCTCAGTTTACGCTGGCAAGCGCAATGATGCAAAAGGGACATACGAATCTCCGGTTCACGACGCAAAAATGATCTCGAAATGGGGCAGGATCAAATGGGTCGCAGATACTCCCGAAGGCTCTGCCGTTGAGCTTAGAATCCGCACCGGCAACGTGGATACTCCTGATTCGACCTGGACCGATTGGTCTGAGCCGTTTAAGGATTCAAACGGAGAGGCTATAAAGAGCGCGCCGGGCAGATATATCCAATATCAGGTCAGTCTTTCGACCAGCAAGCCCGATGTATCCCCTAATGTGTCAGTCGTGTCTATCACATATCTCACTCCGAACCAGCCTCCCACGGTGAAGCTTACCGCGCCTGCCGGAGATGAAGTGTGGGCGGGCAATCAGACTATCAAGTGGTCAGGGGTCGATCCGGACAAGGACAAGCTCAGTTACGATATCTCATACTCAAACGATGCGGGGAAAACCTGGACGACGCTGGCTGGCGCGCTGGCTGACGACAAGGCAGAGACGAAGACGGCAGGCGAAATTGAGGCCAAAATCAAATCAGAGCTGGAGAAATCAAAGGACATTCCGGAGGATATGAAGAGCCAATTCATTATGGATCCCAAATCTGAATTGAAAATTACCTCCGATCCCTTAAGCAGACCTGCTGCCGTCTCTTCGACGAGCACGTCACATAGTTGGAACACATCCACCGTAAAAGACGGCACATACATCATTAAGATAGTTGCCTCCGATAAGATCAGCAATGCGGACGATCCTCTCACCGACACGTTCATATCCGACCCAATCATCGTTTGCAACAAGGCTCCAAAGATCAAGTTAACGCGAAAAAGTTTGACTGCCAAAGAGCAATCGCCTGTGACTGTCGCCGGCGTTGCAAGCAGCGAACTGGTGGCGATTGTAGGAGTGCAATACCGTGTTGACACAGGAGAGTGGTCGGCAGCATCACCGGGCAACGGCATGTTCGATGAACTGACCGAGGACTTCTCATTCACCATACCAAAGCTCATCAGGGGAAAACACTCAATCGAAGTGCAGGCCATTGATGCGGCGGGCAACGCAGCAACCGAAATTGTGAGCGTGGACGTCGGTTGATGCTGTGAAATCGGAATATTTGAAATATTCGCTTAAACAAATTGCTTCGGCGACTGATATGTGCGCGATTGTGCGATAAATAGCGTCGCGTGCTGACAGGGGGACATATAATGATTGATTCGCATATTCATCTGAGATGGCCGAACGATCTGGAGAATCTGGATATGCTGAGGCAGAGCATCGGCGCGCAGAACCTGGGCGTGGTCTCGGTCATCGGCAAGGGAGATATCAACGATAATCCGGCTCTGTACGCTGCCAAGGCCGCATATCCGGACGAATTATATATATTCCCGGCTTTGGATCACGCCGCGCATTTCTCCGGCGGCAAGCTTTCGACTCCGACTATGGCCCGGCAGATAGATGAAATGGTTGCCATTGGCGCGGACGGGCTTAAATTGATCGAATCCAAGCCGACTCATAGAAGACTGGTCGATATTCCTATAGACAGCGATCATTATGAGGAGATGTTTGCGAGGCTGGAGGAGATCGGCCTGCCGATTGTGTGGCACGTTGCCGACCCGGAGGAGTTCTGGTATCCGGAGTTGACCCCTTCGTGGGCGAGCGGAAGAGGGTGGGGCTACGACAGGACCTGGCCATCTAAAGAGAGCTTCTACGCCGAGGTGGATTCGGTTCTGCGCCGCCATCCCAAATTAAAAGTAATATTCGCGCATTTCTACTTCCTGTCGGCTGATTTGGCCAGTGCCGCGCAACTTCTGGATTCGTATGAAGGAGTCTGCCTGGATCTCGCTCCCGGAATTGAGATGTTCTACAATATGTCCAAAGACCCCGACGCGGCTCGCGATTTCTTCGTCAAATACTCCCATCGCATAGTGTTCGGCACGGATATCGAGGCCGGTTCATCTGAGCAGGAAGCCGTCATAAGGGCCGGAATCGTTACGAGGTGGCTTGAGACCGAAGATGAATACAGGGTGCCGGAGGATGCCGATTACACGCTTGGCCCGCCGGAAGACGGCATTATGCGCGGTATAAGATTGCCCAAAGATTCTTTAGCAAACATATACATAAATAACTTCGAACGCTTGGCCGGGCCGCAACCCAAACCCTTGAATGCAGAGCTTGCGCTGGAGCAGTCGCACAGGATACTCGAAGAAATTGAGGCTATAGAAGGGGACTCCGAAGCTGCTTCGGACTCCATCAAAAGACTCGAGGCCGTGGTGAAAAAATAGAACTTAGGCGCATCGGCGTTGTCGACGGAGTAAATAACAACAGAAGTTAGGCAAAATGCGCGCTGAGTAGTTGATATTTCTGCTGCTTGGGGTATATTGAGTGTAGCTGTCCGAGAACCGTTTTCGGAGGTGCGGGATATGGAGCGTAACTTCAGAGTTGGCCCGATGACCAAGCCCGGCGGAGGTCTCAAGGATAGACCTCTGTGTGAGATGTGCGGCAGGCCGGTGAAAATCTCCAGCGACGACTACGAGCGAGTGGAAATACTATGCGCTCATTGCGCAGCAGAAGAAAGAGTTGCGGAAATGCATGAAGATGAGCCTGCCTGATTAGCACAGGCCAATATATCTTGCTGCAGGCGCAGTTTGTCAGGCTCAGCTCCGTCTGGCAAGCATATATATCACGTGATGTTCGGTGTTGCGGATTCCACGTTCGTGCATCAGCTTTCGATGTATGTCCTTGATCAACTCAGCGTCTTTGGAAGCGTCGAAATCGGCAGCGATGGCGGATGTTTCCAGGAGTTTTGTAAAATCGTCGACATCAGGGCAGTAGCTGGCGCCAAAATACTCCGGCGTCATCAGGATTTCAAAGCTGCTGTTTTCAATTGCGTGTGAAATAGCCTTTATCGAACACTGAGGCGGCATCCATTCAGGCGTGCGGCGGAATATCTCCTGCGTTTCAATATAGTGAAGCCTGCTGGTTGTGATACCGACCACCAACCCGTCGGCTGCCAGCACGCGGTCAAGTTGTTCTATCACAGGCAACCCTGCGCACGAGCAGATCAGGTCGAAAGTGTCATCGACGTCCGATGCTGACTTCGCTTTAATCCAGGTCGATCCATCTGTTGTCTGGCAGTCGGTGTCTTCTGAGCAGCAGCCCACTTGCAATACTCGTCTGGCGGAGGAGGCATACTGATCCGCCAGGGACATAAACAACCATTCCGGGTTTTCCGTATCCCATTCGACCACGCATCCGGCACGCTTGCTTGCCCACCATTCGATTGTAGATTTCCATCGATCCGAACTCTGCATCTGTCGCTCCTGAAGCACGGGTGAGTATTATACCAGATTGATAACTTTGCCATCGCCATTTTTGTTGCACCTGGCAAGTGAGCTGTGGTATAATTCCTTTGGTCGGCGGGGCGTGGCTCAGCTTGGTAGAGCGCTCGGTTCGGGACTGAGAGGTCGGAGGTTCAAATCCTCTCGCCCCGACCACTTCAACTCACTCTTCGTGAGCGATAGTAGTGGCTGGTCTCTGTCCCAGCCACACAACCCAGTCATTTCGAACGTAGTGAGAAATC
>LSQX01059019.1_pt1 | contig 11434 bp, 8 predicted proteins | sample 654561 | NCBI WGS metagenome assembly LSQX01 (sample SAMN04489861, study PRJNA283612) | anaerobic digester metagenome | isolation source: 4 biogas reactors fed with cattle manure at either 37C or 55C with and... | place: Denmark: Kongens Lyngby | collected 2014 | reverse complement strand
ACTCTGGCGCATTCAATAGGGGCCAATAGGGGCCACCCACAAATCATCAGGCTGCCACCCATAAACAGAGTCGATCAGGCACTGACAGGACCGCAAGGCTCGCCGTCTTCTGGCCAGTTTATGGGTGGCACCTTTTATGGTATTCTTGAGCCGCGTTTGGCCTGCCGCCCTGCCGGCGCGGGATCGTTCTGCGCTGCGTGTGGGCAAATCAATAGGTGCCACCCACAAAAAGACGATCGGGAACTGACAGGACCGGACAGCTCACCGTTTTCTCACCAATGTATGGGTGGCACCTTTTGGCACCGCACCTTTTGGCACCTTTTGCTTGTTCCGGATACTCGCGATAGCCGGATGGAGGCCGCGGTGGTTCATCAAAAAGTCCTTGCCGTTCGCAGAACCGCACGGTCTCCACCCCGACGCCCGCTTGCTGCGCTATTTAGCCAATCGTCAACGTGCCCATCGGACGGTTTCTACGGGCAACCATTTCGCCTCTTCTGCCTGCTTTTGCCCCTTTGCCCATTCCTTGACTGTTGTCGACAACTGGGTTAGGTTTGCCGCCGTAGCTTCTCGTGGGGACTGGCCCGAGATAGGAGTCACCAGGAGCCTTTTTGGGAGTCCAAACCATGATTCGCACACGACGAGCATTCCTGCGGACCGGTGCGGCGACATTGGCGGGATCGTGCCTGGCCGCCCGCGGGACGGCCGCGGTCTCCGAACGGGGCGAAACGGAGATCAAGTGCCTCGACTATGCCCGGTCGTTCATCTGTGGAACGGCGGCGTTCAACAACGTTCGATTCTGGGTGGAGAGTCGCACGACGATCTTCGACGACAACGCTGGCACGGTGACCGACTACTACCAGTGCGCTTCCTGCAAGAGCGAAAACACGTTCGGCGAAAAGGACCTTTTCCTGGCCGACAACTACGATTTCTTGCCCATTCTCGGCGGCGGCTTCTGGCTTGTCTTCCGCCGCCCGGCGAGAATCAGCGATCGCTACCGCACGATCCGCAAGGCCGAAGAAATGTGGGGAGAGCCGCGACTGCTCCTCCGCGACGCGACGGAGATCACTCGGCTCGAGACATTTGAGGCGATCCGCGACGCCACCGCGGCCGGCCTGCCGCTGGTCACCCAGACCGAGATTCGCAACGAACCGATGGGGCTGCGGGCGGTCATCGAGTGTCCCTCGAAGACGATGAATATCAGCCTCGACAAAAACATGTACCAGGTCGACACGGGACCGGTCGCCTACCCCGATCTGGACAAGACGTTCGACCCGCAGATCGCCTGCCTGAGCGTCGCTTTCGTGGCCTTCAATACCCCCCACTTTGCCGACTTTATCGTCGAGCAACCGACGTCGCTCGTCGTGGACGGCACGGAGAAGGGCGAGTTCTATCATTTCTCCGCGCCGTTCAGCCTGCCGGCGAAAAACACACTCTTGGCGATGGGAAGGCTTCCCTCGGCCTGAACCGGGATCGCGAGCGATCACTTCTTCGTTGCCGCACCAGGCGCCGGGTCGCCGCCCATTAGGGGCCGCCCATAAGACATTAGGGGCCCACCCATAAAAGGCCGTCCGACGCGTGTTCTCACAATCTGTGGGTGGCCCCTAATTCCTTAGTCTTGGGTTTTGGCCATTCTATGGGTGGCTACTTTCAGGTCGTTGAGGGCCTGACCGGTGATGGACGATCCACCCATCCGCGGTAGGTCCGTCAGAGTCGCTGGTGAGGCTGTGTCCCCCTTGTTGACGAATGGGCGCAGTCCGAGTACGACGAGGACGTATTACGGTTTTGCAAGTCGTACTACCACACTATTTTCACCGTCAGGACTCCTCCAATGAACATCCAACTGAACGGCCAGCCGACGACGCTCGACGGGCCCGCTCAGCTTTTGAGCGTTCTCCATCAACAGCACCTATCGTTGCACCACCCCAAAGGATTCGAGGAACTCGCGTGGATCAACAACCCCCGATGCCCGCTGGTTCATCTCGTGGAAGTGGACGACCAAGTGGTTCCGCTCGCCGTGTGGGCTAATCGTCCAATTAGTGAAGGCATGAAGATCGCCACCACGTCTTCCCAGCTTGACACCGTCTTGCGGCAGAGGCTCACTCAGCTAGGCGAGCGGCAGCAATGCCAGTTCATCGCCCAGATCCAGGAGTTCGCGGCCGCCGAGGCCGAGTCGAGCGGGATGGTCGACCTGGAGAAGCGAGCCCAATGGGACTTCCAGCCGCGAGGCTCGTCGCCGTCGGTGTTCCATGATCCCAACGCGTGTGTTCGGTGCAAGGCGTGCGTGGATACGTGCAATGACATGCAGGGGGGGGGTGGGCGCACTGTCGTTCGACGAGGAACAGGGCGTGCTGTTCGACGACGCCAAATGCACCCGCTGCGGTCAGTGCATCTTGAGCTGCCCGATCGGCTTTCGCAAGCTGCCCGATTTCGTCAGCAAGATGATGGGGTGTGCCCCGTGCCCCTTCTCGCGTCCGTTGGGGGCGATGCGCCAGGTCGATGATACGCGGAAGGTGTGGCACGCCCTGAAAGACTTGGAGAAATACGTGGTCGTGCAGTTCGCACCGGCCGTGCGCGCGACGCTGGGCGAGGAGTTCGGAATCGAGCCGGGCTCGCTCGTGACGCGTAGACTGTACGCCGCGCTGCGTCGGCTGGGTTGCCGGCAGGTCTGGGATACGAACTTCAGCGCCGACCTGACGATCATGGAAGAAGGAAACGTGAAAGTGGCGGTCGCCCACGGCTTGGGCAACGCCCGCAAGGTGTGCGAATCGGTGCGCAGCGGCGGCGAGTTTGCGGGCTACCACTTCATCGAGTTCATGGCCTGCGAAGGCGGGTGCATTGGCGGCGGCGGACAGATCATCCCCACCAACATGATGACGCGCAAGGCGCGCACCCAGGGCGTCAATTTCGACGACCGCGCGCACGCGATCCGCAAATCGCACCAAACTCCCGAGGTCGAGCAGATTTACCAAGACTTCCTCCAGAAGCCTCTGGGACACCTGTCGCATGAGTTGCTCCACACGAGTTACATCGATCGGTCGCAGCAGGCGAAATCTCCCGCGGCCGTTGCGAAGTGACGGGAGGCGAGAGGAATGTGCCGGGACGACGCAGCCGAGTTCGACGAGCAGTACCTGCGCCTGCCACGGTCGGCAAATCATTCCTTGGGCGCGGAGTATCGGCGACAGCTACTGTTGTTAAACCGCGAGCGAATCGAGTTCGCATACGAGAAGGCCCGGGCTGGCGGCCTGGACGATCCCGTCATCCTAGTCCTTGACCTTCTCGACAATCGCGCGGCGAGTTTGTCTCGCATGATCGGTGTCTCGGCTGAACGGATCGCGCAGTGCCGGGAAGAATGCCGGCGCCTGGACGTGGTCCCCGTTCACGTCATTCCCCTGCCGCCGACCGCCGCGATGTGCATCGTCGGCCCGAGCACTCCGCGGAGCCCGCAAGGAATTGCCAAGCCGTGCCCGCCGGGTACGTTTCGCGTGGTCGCCATCGCGGCGGGCGGCAACTCCTTCGCCGATTTTCCGTTTCCTCCCGGTACGGATTCTGATGGAGACGGTGGCGAATAGTAGTAGCCCAAGTTAAAGACTTTGGGCTCACAATTCGCGATTTACGGCCGGCCGTTGAACTGCACATCGCCCATAAAGCGCCTTATTGATAAGGCAATGGAGCTTCTTGATATGCCTTGGTTTGCAGCAAGTCCTTGACCTCGGCCAGAAACGGGAAATCGTGCTCCTTGAGATTCGGTTCCAGCAGCAGGGAGCGGAAGTAAGCCGCCCGGTCGGCGAGCCGGCGGGAACCGTGGCCCGTGGCAGCGTCCAGCGCGTGCTCATTGGCGATCAGCAGATCGATAACCGCATTGTATCGCCGCTCGACCTCCTCCTGGATGATCGCCTTGATCACGGCGTCGTTGACTGGCGCGGCGCGAGGCAGACGCCGGGTGATCGGCGAGATGTTCCGGCAGAGATGCTCAAACAGCATCCGCACACGGGGGTCAACCGTCATTGCCACGTGGTCGAATTCGTGCCGGACGAGCGAATTGTTCCACCAGTCGTCTCTGTCCAAGTACTGGGGTAGTTCGACCCGATTGCTGATTCTGTAGCGGAGATTGCCGATCTCCGTCTGGATCGTCACGCGTCTGCCCGCCGCCCCGTCTTCCCACCGGTACTGGAACGAGGCATCGTAGAACATGTCGAGCCGGAATGCCGTGTACCCGCGGTGGACTCTCGGCTCGCGAACCGGGTCGTAGAACACCAGGCTGACGCCGGCCTCGTCGATCACCCGGCGAAAGTATTCCGGTGTCTCGGCTGAGGCTGCCTGGTTTGACAGAATCCACGCGATGATCGCCGCGTGGATCGGCTGCGAAGCGGGGCGAAAGACCATCAAACGTAGCCGTTTGCCATGTTGCAGGAAAGGTGTCCGACGCTTGCGGGTGGAAAAATCATCGTCAAACGATTCCACATAGGTATCCTATGCGCCAGAGGGGGGCGGGGCGATTTCTTTGGATCGAGGCCGCTCCTTGCCCCCGATCCCCATGCCGACGCCGAGGCGACCCTTGCGATGCCCCCCCGCGATTGGACTGGAACCGGAGGCGGAACGGTTATATGATTCTACAGAGCCGCCGAGGCAAACTTCCCAGCGATGGCGGCAACCGGGGTTGGCGGAAAGCGCACAGCGACCGATCCATGCGATGAACAAGTGGGTGCACAACCTGACGATGCTCGCGGTTCTCTACCACTTGCTGGTAGGGTGCTGCTGGCATCATGCTCACGGAGAGCCGCGCGCGGCGGCTCGGCAGACCGGATGTGCCCTTGATTGCCCAGACAGCTTCCACTACGGGGCGCCGCACGCGGCAGACGAACCGCTCGCAGACGGTTCTCACGAGCACCAGGGCGCCTGCGAGAATCCGCGTTGTACGTTCGTTTTGCCCGATCCGGAAAGCGTCCCGGACCTGGCCAGCCTCATCGGGCGGCAGACGGTCGGATGGGCCGATTTGGCCACGTTCGACTGCAATCGTCCAGGCCCCACGATCCTCGAGACTCCGCCACCATGGAGCGGCCCGTCGTTGCGGCTGCACCTGGTGATCCAGGCCCTCCTGATTTGATTTCTCCCCCCAGGGTTTCTCGCGTAGAGTGCCGTGCGGGCGGTGCGCCGATCGCCCAGCGGCGGTTCTTGCCGGACCAGGTTGTGGAGAAATGCAGTGGCCTCCGCGGATTCTCATTCAGATTCTCGAAACGAACAGCGATCGGAGCGGGGGGCGACCGGTCGCCGAGTCCTCGCGCCGCATCGCCCCCGAACGTGGGCCATGGCGGCCGTTGCCGCCACGTGCCTGGCACTAGGCGGTCTCGCCGCGGTGGCAATGTCGCGATGGTGGCTGCCCTGCCTGCCGGAGGCCGTCGCGCCGGCTTGTCCAACGCCGCATCACTCCGAAGCGGAGGCCTGCGGCGAAGACGCGCATCGAGGCGATACCGGCGACGAGTGGTCGCTCGAACTGGACGAGCAGGGCCGGAAGAACGCCGGCGTGACACTCGCCCTGGTCGGACTGAAGGATTTCGAGCGGACGATTTCCGTGCCGGGGACACTCGTCGAACGTTCTGGGCAGGCCCAGGTCGTCGTCTCCGCGCCGATGACGGGGATTGTCACCCGGATCTATCCGATTCAGGGCGAGGCGGTGTCGCCGGGCGGGCCGCTGTTTGACCTCCGCTTGACCCACGAAGACCTGGTCGAAAAGCAGAGTACCCTGTTGCGGGCGATGGAGGAACTGGATGTCGTCGAGCGCGAGGTCGCCCGGCTCGAACAGGTGACCGCCAGCGGCGCCGTGGCCGGCAAGCAGCTCCTCGAACGGCAGTACGAGCAACGCAAGATCGAAGCGGCGATCCGAGCCGAGCGGCAGGCCTTGCTGCTGCACGGGATGTCCGAGGAGCAGGTGCAGAGGATTGTCGAGGATCGCCAGCTCCAGCAGAGCCTGGTGGTCTCCGTCCCGCCGATCTCCGATCATGCCGCCAAGGCCGGCCACGAGGAGATTCTGCAAGTCGCCGAGCTAAGCGCCAGACTCGGCGAGCACGTGGTCAGCGGCACCCGGTTGGCCACGCTCACCGACCATTGCGAACTCTATATCGAGGGCAAGGCGTTCGAGCAGGATGCCGGCGTGCTCGGGCGGGCAGCCAACGCGGGGACCGAGATCGCGGCGCTGCTCGAAGGTGAGGGGGCGGGCAACGCGGCGGGCGAGATCCGCGTGGGCGGCCTCCGCGTGCTCTACGTGGAGAACCAGGTCGAGCAGGAGTCGAGAGCGCTGAAGTTCTACGTCGTGCTGACCAACGAGCTTGTCCGCAACGAAACGACCCCCGACGGCCACCGCTTCATCGGCTGGCGCTACCGGCCCGGGCAGCGGGTGAAAGTGCTGATCCCCGTCGAACGATGGAAGGAGCAGATCGTCCTGCCGGTCGAAGCCGTCGTCGAGGAAGGGGTCGAGCGATTCGTCTACCAGGAGGTCGGCGATCGATTCGTCCGCCGCCCGGTGCATGTCGAGTATCGCGACCAGAGCCACGCCGTGATCGAACGCGACGGCACGCTGTCTCCGGGCGACCGGGTCGCGGCGGGCGGTGCCTACGCGATCCACCTGGCCCTGAAGGGCAAAGCCGGAGGCGGTCCCGACCCCCACGCCGGCCATCAGCACTAGCAAGCTGTCAGCCGTCAGCACTAGCAGGCCGTCAGCCGTCAGCCGTCAGCGATTCGAGGATGCGGAATGCCGAGCAACTTTCTCAACGGTGTGATTCGCTTTTCTCTCCGCCAGCGGGTGCTCGTCGCCGCACTGGCCGCGTTCCTGCTTATCTACGGGGGCTGGCAGATTCTCGAGTTGCCGATCGACGTGTTTCCGAACCTCGACCGGCCCCGCGTTGTCGTGATCACCGAGGCTCCGGGCCTAGCTCCCGAAGAGGTGGAGTCGTTGATCACATTCCCCCTCGAGACGGCCCTGAACGGGGCGACGGGAGTCGAGGCGGTCCGCTCGTCCTCGGGTATCGGGTTGTCGGTGATCTACGTCGAGTTCGACTGGGGCACCGACATCCTCAACGACCGGCAAATCGTCGCCGAACGATTGGCCTTGGCCGCCGAGCGGATGCCGCCGGGCTTCACGCCGCAGCTTGCCCCGATCTCCTCGGTGATGGGACAGATCATGATCATCGGCATGTGGAGCGCCGACGGCTCGACGCCGCCGATGACGCTCCGCACGCTGGCCGACTGGGAGGTCCGCCAGCGGCTGCTGAAGATTTCCGGCGTCTCCCAGGTGTTTGTCATGGGAGGAGATCGCAAGCAATACCAGGTTCTCGTCGACCCCGGCGAACTGCTCCGCTACGGCGTCACGCTCGAAGAGGTGAGAACGGCCCTGGCCGAGAGCAATCAGAATACGACCGGCGGCTACCTGGACCAGCAAGGCCCGATGGAACTGCTGGTGCGCTGCCTCGGGCGGATCAACACGGTCGAGGAGATCGAACAGGTCGTGGTGAAAGCACGCGGCGGCCGGCCGGTGCTGGTCAAGCAGATCGCGCGGGTCGTCGAGGGCCCCGAAGTCAAGCGGGGCGACGCCGCGGCCTTCCTCCGCGGCGAGGGCGGCCGCTTCGCGGGCGGCGGGGCGGTGCTGCTGACGATCAACAAGCAACCCGGCGCCGACACCCGGAACGTCTCGCGGCAGATCGCCGAGGAATTGCAGCTGCTGAAGAAAACGCTGCCCGACGACGTGCGGATTGATGCGGAGATGTACCAGCAACGGGCATTTATCGATCTGGCGGTGGCGAACGTCGTCGGCGCGCTCCGCGACGGCGGCCTGCTTGTGGTCGTCGTCCTGCTCCTATTCCTGCTCAATCTGCGCACGACCTTCATCACGCTGACCGCGATCCCGCTCTCGATCGTGACCACCGGCGTCGTCTTCACCGCCTGCGGCCTGTCGATCAATACGATGACGCTTGGCGGGCTGGCCGTGGCGATCGGCGAGTTGGTCGACGACGCAATCGTCGACGTGGAAAACATCTTCCGCCGGCTGCGACTCAACCGGCAAAGCGAGAATCCGGCCCCTCCCCTGCTGGTCGTCTTCCAGGCGAGCACCGAGATTCGCAACTCGATCGTCTTCGGCACGGCGATCGTCGTTCTCGTGTTCATCCCGGTGTTCGCCTTGGAGGGAATGGAAGGCCGCCTGTTCGTCCCCCTGGGGATCGCCTACATCGTGTCGATCTTGTCGTCGCTCGCCGTGTCGTTGACGCTCACCCCGGTCCTTTCCTACTGGTTGCTCGCCGAGCGGCGGGCATGGCCGCGGCTGGCCGCGTTGCTCGCGCTCGGGCTGGCGTTTGCCGGATCGGCCTGGGGCGCCCCGGCGGCGCTCCGGTTGGTCGGTTGGGCAGGGCCCGGACGATGGCTGGCGGAGCTCTCCGCCTGGTGGCATCTTGCCGCCGCCTTGGCGGCCGCGCCGCTCGTGTGGTGGCTGATGATCCGGGCCGACCGCCTGTCCGAGCGGCAGCGCGAGGGGCTCCCGCTGCGGCTGGTGAAGGGGCTGGCCGGGCGGATGATCGAACAGAGCCTCCGCGCGCCCGGCACGCTGCTCGGCCTGGCCCTGGCGGCGGTCGTGGTCAGCGCCACCGCGCTGGCCGGCTTGGAGCGCGATTTCCTCCCCCCGTTCGACGAAGGAGCCGTGCAGGTCAACGTGATCCTCCCGCCAGGCACGTCGCTCAGGACTTCGCAAGCAGTCGGCCGGCGGGTCGAGGAGAGACTCCAGGCGATCGAGGAGATTCGGGCCTTCGTGCGGAAGACGGGACGCGCGGAGTTCGATGAGCACGCCATCCCGGTGAGCATCTCGGAGTTCATCGCCACGCTCGAACCGGGCGGCGGCCGCGGCCGCGAGGAGATGCTGCACCACATCCGCGAGGTGCTGGGCGACGCGTTGGGGATCGCCAGCAGCGTGGAGCAGCCGCTGGCCCACCTGATCTCCCACATGCTCTCCGGCGTGCAGGCCGAGGTCGCCATCAAGCTCTACGGAGACGAACTGAACCTGCTCCGCCGCAAGGCCGGGGAGATCGAGGCGGCCATCCGGGACGTGCCCGGCGTGGCCGACCTGCAAGTCGAGCCTCAAGTAGAGATCCCCCAACTGCGGATCGAAATCGACGGCCGGCAGTTGCAGAAGCATGGGCTGCGGCGGGCGGAGGTCAGCCGGCTGGTCGAGACGGCGATGCAGGGCGCGGTCGTTTCGCAGGTCCTCGTCGGACAGCGCAGCTTCGACCTGCTGGTGCGGCTGGAAGAACCGGCGCGCGAAGACATCGAGGCGGTCAAACGGCTTGCCGTCGATCTGCCCGAAGGAGGCACGGCCGCACTGGGCTCTTTGGCCAGAATCTACGAGGCCCGGGGGCCGAACGCGATCCATCGCGAACAGGTCTGCCGGCGGATCGTTATCCAATGCAACACGTCCGGGCGCGGCCTGGTCGACGTCGTGGAAGACATCCGGCAGCGGCTGGAAGTCATTGAGCGCGGGCTCCCCTCCGGCTACTCGATCGAGTACGGCGGCCAGTTTGAAAGCCAGCGTTCCGCTTCACGCCGCATGGCCGTCTATTCCATCGCCGCGATTGCCGGCGTGTTTCTCGTCCTCTACATGATGTTCCGCAGCGCGAATCTGGCCCTCCAGGTGATGATCGCCCTGCCGATGGCCCTCATCGGCTCGGTGGCCGCGCTGATCCTCACCGGCCAGACACTGACCGTCGCGGCGATGGTCGGCTTCATCTCGCTCTGCGGAATATCGGCACGGAATGGAATCCTGCTGGTCAACCACTACCTCCATCTCGTCCAGCATGAAGGGGAGACATGGTCGCGCGCGATGATCGTCCGTGCCGGCCAGGAGCGGGTTGCGCCGGTCCTGATGACCGCCCTGACCTCGGGCATCGGGCTACTGCCGCTGGCGATGGCCGCCGGCCAGCCGGGAAAGGAAATCCTCTACCCCGTCGCCACCGTGATCATCGGCGGGCTGATCACGAGCACCGCCCTCGAATTTCTCGTCCGGCCAGCCCTGTTCTGGAGATTTGGCCTGAGGGCGGCCGAGCGGATTGTCCGCCGGGGCGAAGGAGAATCGGCCCTGGACCTTTACGCCAAGGAGTAGCCGGATGAGCTGTCGAGGGAGAAAGCCGCTGATCGTCGAACTGCCCAGCCGGCCGGCGGTTTGCCCGTGTCGAGGGCAACGCCCATGAGGTCCCGCCGAGACTGGAGGACCAATTCCACATCGCCCATGTCGACGGGATGATGGTCGTCCGCAATACGCCTCGCCGTTCATCGGGTTGTTCGCGCCCCGAACGACACCTGGTTCTACGTGTAGCCCGCCCGAAGCCGGACCGCGCCTAGCGCGCACCAGTCGCATAGACCATTCGCCGGGGGCACTGTTGGGGTCGTGTTGTTGAGTGTGGTCGAGGCAGACGGCATCCCCCTACTTTGTGCCCTCCCCTTGCGATGCCCCTTGCTTCCGCCCGAACGGAGTGGTTAGGCGAGCCGGTCGGCCAGAGCGAATACTGCCCGCGTTGCGGCTCGCCGATGCAGCTTCGCCTCGCCCGCTCCGCAGGGGTCGCTCGTTACGAGATGACTTGCAGCAACGTCCCCCCCTGCCGGCTTCACGGCCCGGCGTGACGGCCGATCCCCCCGCCCGGTCGATTAACGGCGCTGCTCGCCGCGCGTAGAATGCGCATACCGCGATTTCGCCGGCGTCCGCCATCGCCGAACTGCCGGGTGTTGCCCGGTCGTGTCTGCCAAGCAGGTGCTCGAATGAACCCGCCCAGCGAAGACACCCTGCATCTCGTGAATCGCCTCAAGCACGAAGCCAACGCGGTAGACAGTCCCCTGCTCGCCGGCGAGCTGCGCCAGATCGCCTACGACTACAGCGAGTGGTTGCTCGGCCATTGGCAACCGGACGAACACGAGATCCGCGGTTACTTTGCCGAGCGTTTTGCCATGGCCCGCCACTATGCCCACCAGGCCGGCGATCGCCGCCTGGCGATCGCGCTTTTCGCGTTGGAAGACCAGGTGCTCCAGTGAGCCCGTGATTGCCATCGGGTGGCGGGCCAGTCCGGTAATCGTCGCGCAGTCTCAGTCGGCGATCCGATCGTAACCCGCGCCGGGCGTCTCGCCGCGGTGCTTTTCCCAGTATGCGGGCATCAATTCTCGGACCTTGTCTTCCATCTCCTGGTCGCTGATCGACGACATCCGGCCTTCCTTCTCGTACTGGTCCATGACCCAGCGGGCGACCTTGTGGCACTTGATCTTGCTGATCCGCTCGTCGTCCTTCAGGCCGAAGAACTCATTGATCCAGTGCGCCACGCCGTCGGCGCCCGACTTCTCCGTCAGCGCGACCCGGGGAGGCCGGTTGAGCAACTTGGTGGTGTCGAACACGCTGTAGATACGCTCGTCATAGCGG
>LSQX01215033.1_pt1 | contig 11435 bp, 10 predicted proteins | sample 654561 | NCBI WGS metagenome assembly LSQX01 (sample SAMN04489861, study PRJNA283612) | anaerobic digester metagenome | isolation source: 4 biogas reactors fed with cattle manure at either 37C or 55C with and... | place: Denmark: Kongens Lyngby | collected 2014 | reverse complement strand
AGAGCTCCGGTGCCACGATCAGGTCAGGCCGGTACCGGGACGCCTCCCTGACACCAGCCGCTATCCGGTCGGCGTTGCCGGTCAGATCGCCGACAACCGTGTTCACCTGGAGGAGTGAGATCTTCATGGTTTCCCAGAAGAGTAATGGCAGAACGGTGTGCATATGCCTTTTCATAACCCAGTGCCACGCGGGATAGAGAGACGCGGGATATGCCGGACCAGGCGGACCGATCTTGCGATCAGAGTTATTTTAAGCACCCAAGACCAAAGCGCCTAGTAGGGATCATGCAGAGAGCGTATTATAGAGAAGTATCTCCTCTCCTGACCATTGGTAAGCCGCCTACACTCCAAATCGACAACAGGAGGCGGATACCCTGAATATTCAACTGCGCCAGTTCGCGGGGAGGAATGACCGGGATACCCGGCTCCTCCTGCTTGCGATAGCGACCATCATCGCTTTTGCCGCGAACATCGTCGGGCTTTCCGCCGGAATCACGACCATCTTCCCGCACCTGATGTATATCCCGATCGTGCTTGCCGCATACTGGTATCCCCGACACGGCGTCGTCTTCTCGATTGCTCTGAGCCTGGGTTATCTTGCAACGGCCCTGCTCATCTTTGAGGGGGGAGCCGAGCAGATCGTCTCGGTTGTTGCGCGAGCCGCAGTTTACGTAGCTATCGGTGCCGTCGTATCACTCCTCTCATTCCGGCTCCGGGAGCAGGAGGAGCGCTACCGCGGGATATTCGACAACTCAGAGGCAGGAACACTCATCATCGCGCCGGACGACGGAACGCGCATCGAGGAGGTCAACTACGTGGGAGCAACCCTCCTCGGCTCCACGATCCGCGGCCTGATTAGAGAGCCCATCACCCGGTTCATCGACGATCCCGAGACCTGGGACGAGTTTGTAGCAAAGATCCGCAGGGATGGGGCTGCATACGGGTATGAGACAACCCTCCGCCGCATCGACGGGTCTGCAGTTCGGGCGCTTGTATCGGGCGGCAGGCTCCCGGGAGGACGGTTTGTCCTCACGCTCATCGACATCACCGCCCGGAAGAACGCCGAGGATGCACTTCGTGAGGCGAACGCCAGGCTGAACATGCTTGGGCGCCTCACCCGGAACGATCTAATGGCAGCGGTCTTTGGGCTTCTTTCGCGGATAGCCGAGGGAACACGGCAGTTCGACGACCCCGCCGTTCGCCAGTACATAAACAGCCTGGAAGAGGATGCCCGGTTCGTGCAGAGCCGCGCGGAGATCACCCGCGACTACCAGGACCTCGGTCTCCGGCCGCCGGAGTGGCAGCCGCTGCAGAGGGTTATCCGGGAGGTGGTCTCATGCCTGCTCCTTCCCGGGATCTCGGTCCGCTCCTGGGTGGAGCGGCTCGAAATCTTCGCCGACCCCAAGCTCGATCAGGTCTTCTCCAACCTGATCGAGAATGCCTTCCGCCACGGCAAGACCGTATCGCAGATCGTCATCACCTACCAGATCCAGGAGGATGGTCTCTCTATCTACATCGAGGACGACGGGGTGGGAATTCCTGAAGCGGATAAGGAGAAGATATTTGCGTACGGCTTTGGAACCGATGGCGGACTGGGGCTCTTCCTTGTCCGGGAGATCCTTGCCATCACCGGCATGACAATCCAGGAGACCGGAACGCCTGGTGAGGGGGCACGATTCGTGATCCACGTGCCGCCGGACGGCTACCGGATTGTGTGAGGTATGAGCCATGTTTACAAAGGTACTCATCCCAACAGACCTCTCCGCCGCCTCGATGCTCATGGCGGAGCGGGTCGGTGAGATCCCGGGCGTCCGTGAGGTCGTCCTCCTCCACGCCCGGCGATCGGACGGACCCCAGCCTGACGAGGACCAACTTTACCGGATGCAAGAGAGAGTGCAGCAGCAGGGCATCACGGCAGCAATCTCGATCGCAGAGGACGACGGAACGGATGTCGCGGAGAGAGTACTCCGGGCAGCCGATGAGATGGGAGCCGGCCTGATAGCAATGGGGGTCCGTGACCCCGGCCTGCTTCGGAACCTCCTCTCCGGAAACGTCGCAGCCACCGTACTCAGGAAAGCACGGACACACGTCCTGATCGTGCCGCAATCGGGTGGGAAGAGACCGGCGCCGCTCTTTTGGCGCCTGCTGGTGCCGACTGATCTTGAACCAACGGCACCGGAGGTTCGTTCTGTCTTAAAAGATCACGCCGGAGACGGGACTGCCGTACTCCTGCATGTCATCGAGCCCGGGCGCCAGGAAACGGAGCAGGAGGCAGCCGAAAGACTGGATCTCCTGCGAAGAGACCTTGCACCAGCGGGAGATGAAATTCGCCCAATGATTCGGACCGGAAATCCGGCGCAGATCATCTGTGCCGTAGCGGACGAGATCGATGCCTCCGTAGTCGTGATTCCGCGCATAGGAAAGCGTGATGCAGCAGGAAGCGCACCGCTCGGGAGCGTCACGAGCGCAGTCGTAGAATGCGTAAAGTCACCGATATTGGTTCTGGCAATCCCGATCCTCTTAAAGATTGAAACCAGAGAACTGCGGAGCGAAGAGTTCCCCCTCGCCGAGGAGATCTGGATTGATTACCACCAGTTAAAGGCCAACCCGGAGACTGATAGGATATTCGGGGTCTTTGCGGACGGCACCCTCGTCTCCGTCGCCAGGTGCCGCCGACACCCGGACGGCTACGAGGTGGACGNNGTCTTCACCCCGGTCCGGTTCCGGGGAAGAGGGTATGCCCGAAGGGCGATGGACGCGCTCGTCGAGGCGTGCCAGCATGACACCCTGTACATGCACTCGGTCCGGAACCTCGTTGAGTTTTACGCAACATATGGATTTGTATCGATACCAGAAAGCGACCTTCCTCCGACCATCCGGTCCAGGTTCGCGTTTGCCATTGGAGATATGGAAGGAGCAAACGTTCAACCGATGCGCCGCTTTGCCGGTCCGTTTCGACGATAACTTGGGAGGGGACCGCCCTATCGGGCTTGAACTCCCATCTCAGTCGTCATAGGCCTCCAGTGGATCGAGATCGTATGAATCCGTATAGTCGTCGGCCTCATCCGGGTATGAAACATCGATGACGACCGAGCCGTCCTCAAGAATATCACCGATCTCGATATTTACCCCTGCAGGGAACTCTCGCTCTTCTGTTTTGCCATCAAAGCGCTTGACATACGCCCACATACTGCAACTCCACAAAATCATCATCTCCGCCTCCCGGTGAATCGGGCCTGATCCGCGCCTAAAATTCGAATCATCCACGGGAGTGCGAGTTCTATTTCAGTATCAGAAAATGGTTGAATAAAATTTTTACGGTGAGAAAAACGGATAATCAGCAAGAATCGAGAAAATTAGAGGATAGAACGGCTGGAATATCTATGGCAGGAGGGTGGGAGCGCACCTCTGATTGTCCGGCAGGTGGAATCCGCGGGGCACACAGTCAGTTATATCGTGACTGCAGCCAGGAGTGCATAATATGCGCATCGGAATTCTCTCTGACACCCACGACAACATCCAGATGGTGGATGCAGCCGTAAAGCGGCTGAACGAGGAGCAGGTATCCCTGACACTCCATGCCGGGGACTATGTTTCTCCATTCGTCATCCCCCGGCTCGCGAATCTGCAATCTCCGCTGATCGGGGTTCTTGGGAACAACGATGGTGACCATCACCTCCTCGCCGCCCGGTTTGCCGAGCACGAGCACCTCTGTCTGAGAGGGAGATTTGCTGAGATCACTGCCGGGGGATTGACGATAGGGCTGCTGCACGGCGATGAACGAGAACTCCTGCAGGCACTTATCGGGCAGGGGGCTTTTGACGTTGTGGTCCACGGCCACACCCATCAAGCCGGGGCACGCAGCCTCGGGAGGAGACTGGTCGTCAACCCCGGGGAGGTCTGTGGCTACCTGACCGGGAGACCAACCATCGCAGTGCTGGATACGGTAACACAGAACGTGGAACTGCTCTCCCTTGAATGATAAAAAGAGTGTGATGCGGTTACACAGAAACCGCATCGCCGCCGGACTCTTTTGCGAAATCTCTTCCGAGATCCCAAGCAGGAGTGCCGGCATCCCCGAGATCCACTCGAAGCGTCGCGCTGGTGACGTCAAAGTCAGCAGGAACATCGAAGTAGAGGTAACCTTTCAGGGATTCGTAGCGCTCAAGGAGCTTTCTGTCGAACGATTCACCAAGGGATGTGAAGGACGGGACCTCAAGAGGCTTGAACGCCAATCCCTGACCCTCAAGGGTGAACGCGTCGCGTCCTGGGGTCTCAATGGTATAGAGATCGGAGTCGCCTTTATGCCCGAGGTTTGTTGACTTTAGGGCAACAAGGAGGAACGTGCGCCCATCACCGGCCTCGATTCGCGTCGGAGACGTGTTGGCCGAGACTTCCTCGTACGCCGATGCATCCCGGGTGGACTCCGCGATCAGCGAGATCATATTCTCGCCAGCAGGATCGTCGTAGGTGTAGCGCTCACCAAGGGCCAGCACCTCCTCCGGGGGCGTGACCGATACCAGATCGGCCGAACTGGTCCAGGCGGCGGGCGTCTCTGCTGCCAGGGTGGCGGTTCTCATCGTGGAAAGACCGGTGCTCGCCGACCGCACAGCGAAGGTCTGTTGACTGACCACCTCAAGGCCATCCGATGCGATCTCCAGATCCCTGAAGGCTGCCCGAACAGACTCCGCGGTCCCGGTATCCGTTGCATTGGCAAGTGTCTTGCCCGCAGATGAGTAGGCCAGGAGTGACCGGACGAACTCATCCCTGACGGGCGCACGGTCAGGGGAGACCTCAAGCATCTGAACCTCCGCAAGCACCCTGCTGGAGAGCGCGTACAGTTCGTCTGCTGCCTCTGCTGCAGCATCCGTATCGTTCAGGTAGAGAGCGTGTGCATGCTTCATTGAGAGTCTCACCAGGGAGATGCTCGTGCTGTCTATGATCTCTGCCAGACGTTCGTCATCCGCAGGGCCGTTCATGGGCGCATCAGTTGCGGGAGTCGGATCAACGGGCTGGCCGGTGAACTCCGGTTCGGCAGGCTCCGTCTGCTCCGTATCATCAAGCGGGTCAGGAGTCTCGGCAAGAGCCGGGGGCTGGAGCGTTTCAGGGGTATCTCCTTCGCCCTCGAGATCGGGAGAGTCCAATTTCGCTTCATCTGATAGAATATTGTTGAGCGGAGACTGGAGCAACACCCCCGATTCCAGCGCCGTGAGCCCCTGCACAGGACTGGCAATGGCCGGCACCATGAGGAGGGATCCGGTGCATACGGCAATTCCAAGGAGGATTAGAGCGTTTGCATCGTGTTTGCTCATGCCCACTTTTTTCACGATTAGATTATATATACATTATTATATTTAATTTTGAAAAAAATAACCCCTCTCGCAAAATCATTTGCGATATAGGCCGTCGTCAGCCATCCGGAGATCTCAGATCCAGCATCAACGCATGCCAATCAGGATTGCCCTAGTCCGGGGCAGTTAACGAGACAACGCCGCTCAAACCATCCGGTTATCCGCATTCTAGGCAATGGAACCGGAAACACCAAAGACCGGGCCCGCAACTCCCACCTGTTCAATCAACCCGGTAAGTATAATCCTCCCGTGGAAACCTATATGAACCCTCATAGGTTACCGGAATAGGAGGATGCCCGATGGAGATTGTGAAGATCCCGAATATGGATAAAGAAGAGTACGATAAACTCATCGAAGAAGGATTTATCAGCCGCATTGCTTTCCAGGGTGCCAAATACCCTTATATCGCCCCGTTTCTGTATGTCTTCGACGGAAAGTTTCTCTACTTCCTTGCGACCAAGTACGGCAGAAAGAATAACCTCTTCAAGCAGCACCCGTATGTCTCCGTGGAGATTGAGAAGTATTCAAGCGATCTCTCCTGCTACACCTTCGTAACCATGCAAGGATACCTGGTGCAGCTTGAGGATGCGATCGAGAAGAAGATCATCAGGGAAAAGTTCGTAGATATGATCAAGAAGCATGGCCTCTCAAAGAATATCCTTGCCGCGCTCGGCCATAAGCCCGAAGAACCGCTCGAGTCGATCGCCTCCGAAGAGCGCTCAAATATCTGGAAGCTCACCGGCGTGACCGATATTGTCGCCTTAAAGAATCTCTAACCCAATTTTTGAGGGCAAACGGCGCCCGTCGGGTTGCCCGCAGATGCGGAACCATAATAGATCCCGCCGGATCTTCGCCGCTCTCCTCGCCGCGCTTCTTATCACAAACCTGCTCCTGCCCACGTTCTTCCCTTTACCCTCAACGGATCTTCACCTGATGCGCCGGTCGTCATCGATGCCCCTGCAACGCCATGGGTCACGAGGTGGGGCCCGGCAGGGACCGGGATAATGTCCCGAGAGCGTTCTATATCTATGGGCCACACTATCCTCCTGCTATGATCAGCATCGGGAGAGAATGGGAGGAACTCACCGAGGCGCTTCTCCGGGCGGATACCCCCGAGCGCGTATATGTCATCGGAGCGACGGACAGCGGCAAGTCGACTCTCTGCCACTACCTCGTCGAGAGGGCTGCTATCCATACGAAGACAGCATACGTCGACTGCGACACCGGGCAGTCCCGGATAGGCCCCCCGACGACCGAAGGGATGGTCATCTACAACGGCGCGCCGGAACCACCATGCCAGTCCTATCTTCGGTTTGTCGGCTCAACCTCCCCCGGCGGTCACTTCATTCAGATGCTGACCGGAGCAAAGCGCCTTGTCGAGAAAGCCGCCGAACTCTCGACCGATGTCACTATCATCGACTCCCCCGGACTCATCTATGGAGGAGCAGGGATCGAGTTCCAGGTTCAGATGATCGACCTTCTCCGCCCGACCCGCATCGTCGCCCTCCAGCATGGACGGGAACTGGAACGAATTCTTGCGAACTTTTCCCGGGACCCCGCAATGGCGATACACCGGATCCCCGTGGCGCCTGCAGCCGTCGCCCGGAGTCCAATCGAGAGGCGACGCTACCGTGAAGAGTGTTTCGCGGCCTACTTTGCCGAAGGGAGGGCACAGGGGATCTCGCTCCTCGGACTCGGATTTCAGGGCAGGATCCCCGACATGAAGAACCCGCACGAGATCAAGGGGCGGTTGGTCTCCTTCAACGATCCGGAGAACTTCGTTCTTGCCCTTGCGATTGTCGAAAAGGTGCACCGTAGAGGGCAGGTGCTCGAGGTCTTCGCCCCGCCCTTCGACCAGGCCGCCGTCGCGTCGGTCAGGTTCGGCTCGATCTACCTGGATCTCGCAGCAGAGCCGGGGTCTATGGAGTCCACCCACCCCAACCCTCATGCCGGAATGAAGGAGAGGAAGAGCGCGTAGACCGCCGCCTGGGCGATGGTGAGCGGGAGACCGACCCGGGCGAATTCGCCGAATGTCAGCGTCTCACCCTCTCTCTCCGCGCACTGAATGATGATGACGTTGCTTGCCGCCCCGAGGATCAGCATGTTCCCTGCGATCGTGCTGCCGGCCGCAAGCGCCATCANNTGGGAGACGATGACGCCCATCGCGAGAATGACCGGGGGAGCGGTGATATCAAGAGGACTCTCCTCGATGAGCGGCTGGAAGACCCCCGACTGCCAGACACTCGCCATAAGGACGAAGAGGCCGGCGAAGAAGGCCAGTGTCGGCCAATCGATCCGATAGACTATCTCAAATCGCCTCCTGCTGCCAAGAAGGATCGGAAGCGCTGCGATGACTGCAATCCATGTCAACCCGATATCGAAGGCAGGGAAAAGCACGGCCGCGAGAATCTTTGCTCCAATCAGGAGAACGAGTAGGATGAGGGAGAGTCGAGCGAGGGAGGCAAGGTCGGGGTCGAGGATCTCCTCCTTTCGGTGCACGAGCGGGATGGCAGAGTTGAGATCATCAGGAAACGCCCGACAGAGGAACCAATAAGCAAGCAAAAGGGAGATCACCGTCGGGAGAGCCAGATAGAGCGGGAACGTGATGAACGGGTTCTCGATACCGCCCGAGAGCGCGATGAGGAGATTCTGCGGGTTTCCTATCGGGCTAGCAACACTTCCCGTCGTGACCGCAAACGCGAGCGAAAGCAGGAGAAGTTTGGGGGATATCCCGTGCCGTCGAGCAAAGTAAAGCATCAGGGGGGTCCCGACGACCGCGAGGGTATCGTTCATCAGGAGCGCCGAGAAGAGACCGCCGCCGANNCACGAACATAAAGAAGAGGAAGAGCATCACGTCAAGATTGATGGATGCGAGCGCATCCTTTGGCGTTATCGCTCCTGCAACGAGGACGGCCGCGGCGCCAAGGAGCATCACCTGCCAGATGCGAAAGTTGATGTTGCCTACTTTTCGGACCGCGATCAGGACGAAGACGACAATGAGGACGATAAGCGGAATGAGGGTGCCCATGATGTGCCAGCGAAGGAGAGTGTACTGATCAAGAGTTCGTCCTCGGGGGAATTAAGGATCACCCTATCTGACGGTATAGTTGATGACGCTCTTCGGATATTTTCAGGGACTGCTCATGAGGTCGATAGGCGTTGATATATACATTCGGCACGGCTTTGCAGCAACTTCAGCACCACGAGAGAGATCGAGTGGCCCGTGTAGAGGGCAGTACGAGCGGGGTAAATTGCTGCATGGCAACGTTTACCGGGGCATCTAAAACAGGGAGCGGCTTCACGACCGAACGGTAGAGAGAGTGCTGACAATTCAGGGGGGCGCGAGATGCGTCAAGAACCTATGAGTGCAGCGCGTTGTAGAAGTTCACATATCGGTCAAGCAGTAAGCGCTAAGAAATGCGGTTTAGAGAGAAGAGGATACACGAAAAGACGACGTCAAGGGGGGGAAGTGTCTAGTGTGGATCCAAATCTCTCTGAGAGTGTATGAGAACTCGATTTATTTATACTCTTCGATTAGTAAATTGTAAAAAATAATGGTTTTGACCGGTTGCCCTGATGTTCACAGATTATCGTGCGGGCGCCGTCTCTGCTCTACGTTCTCGTGATTCCGGTCCTTCCACGACTGGACTACCCGGACGGCTAACCCATTCGGTGAACGAACCCTCGTAGATCCGGACGTTCGGGTAGAGGTAAAGCCACTTCAAGAGAACGAACTCGTTTGTAGCCTCCCGGCCGGTCCCGCACGTGCAGATGACAGTCTGGTTCCGATCGACGCCGTGCTCTTCGAGAATGATATCGAGTTCGGCGTTCGATCTGAACTGCATCGGGTTCTCGTCGGTCATCAGGCTTCTCCAGGGCAGGTTGATGGCGCCAGGGATATGCCCGGCGACCCGCCAGGGTCCCTGTCCTTCATAGAACTTTGCCGGGCGCGCGTCGAGCACAACCACACCCTCGTTGTCCTTAATCCGTACGAACTCCTCGTATCCGATAGCGTACTCGTCGCGGACCTCAACGGTGAAGTTGGACGGTTCAACTGTGGGGTAGTCCTGCGAGAGTTCCAGACCCTCGCTCTTCCAGGCATCAAGCCCACCATCGAGGAGGTATACTTTGTTATGCCCATACTTTGCCAGGGTATAGGCCATCATCGTCTGCGCAAGCCCGTCACCCCGACCGGAGAACGCGCCTTTGGAGGTGTAAACAACTACCGGAGAGTCGGCTTCAACACCTGCGCGCCGGAACGCTTCCTGGATACAGGAGTTCGGGCTGTATGTCGTTGGGAAGCCACGGTTGGAGACCCGCAGAACCCCTTCGGTCAGGTAAACTGCACCGGGGATGTGTTCCTGGATGTAGTCGTGCACATCCGGCTGGACATCCAGGATCGTCAGGTTGCTGTCGTTGAGGTGGTCGGCCAGCCAGCCCGTGTTCACCAGTTTGACCATCCCGTCTCCCCGGGGATACGGAACATTATCCCGGTCGCTTAAGGCCTGCATACGTTCCATGCCGCCTGGGGTAAACATCTTCTCATCCATTCCTATCACCTCGTACTGAGAATCTCACCGGTACCTGGTGAGCCTGGCCACACTCCGGGTTTGAGACCACATATATCTTATGCAGGACTCAGTGGAGGCATGTTGCGTTTGGGGGAGGCATGCCACAGAAACAGGACAGAGTCCGGAGCCAGGCGACCGGGGCCCGGAGATAACGAAGGTTAATGGGGAAATAACGAGGGGTGATTGCCCCGCTTGTGGAGAGAATACCAGGAGCGGTAGGCAGTACCGGCAGAAACTGCCGGGTGCGAGGGAGGCCTCCCCCTCACTCCCCGGAGATCTCCGGCCCGAGATCGATGCTCTCCCGCGGGTTGAGGATCCGGACCTTGATCGGCGTTGTCCGTTCAAGGGCCTCCTTAAAGCCCTGAAGATCCTGCTGAATGACGGGGAACGTATCGTAGTGCATCGGGATCACCAGCCGCGCCCCGGTGTACCGGGCGGCGATCATCGCCTCTTCAGGCCCCATGGTGAAGCGCCCCCCTACGGGGAGAAGCGCCACATCTGGCCGGTAGAGATCCCGGATGAGCTGCATATCCGAAAAGAGCGCCGTGTCGCCGGCATGATAGACACTGATACCGTCCATCGTGATGACAAAACCGGCTGCTGTGCCGCCGTAAAAGCCCATGCCCTCATCCTCGAGCCATGACGAGTGAAGAGCAGGCGTCATCGTAAACCGGACACCGTCGACGGTGATGCTCCCGCCGATGTTCATCGGCTCGGATGGAACACCCTTCGACGCCAGGTACTTCGCGACCTCGTTGACCGCGACCGTCTTCTTCTGAAGTTGCACCGCAATGCCCATGTGATCCCCGTGAGCATGCGTCACGGCAACGATATCGGGCTTTGTGGGGAGAATTCCATCCGGGATGAAGGGATCGATGAGAATAGTCCGCGATCCGGCAAGCAAGAAACACGCGTGGCCAAGCCAAGTCAACCTCATGGAGAAGAGATCGATCTACGCGGTTAAAAATCTTCAGTGGGACAACAGAGGGTGGAGTGGGAGTTTAGAACTCCCCCATATCTATAGCTTCGGCGATATCGATCGCCTCGGAGAGGCCATCGTCGGTGACACCACGTGTCATCTGTTCAGAGAGGTCACGGTCCTCCATCACATCCCTGATCCGTTCCAGGTAAGGATCCAGGGTTGTATCCCTCTGCTGCTCGATGACGTGGCGGTACTCACGAAGAGTGGAGGGGCTCACATTGAGTTCCTCGCTGATCTCCTTCATGGTCTTTCCCGAATCAAGAAGTTCGGCCATCATACTCTGATCAAACGGCATCTTGAAGTCGAGTTCTCTGAAGAGTTTGAGGCGAACCCGCGCGCGCGCCACGGTCTTGCTCAGTTTCTCATCACCAAGCGCCCTCGCAATCTCCGTATCGTTCTTGCCGTCGTAGTATGCAACCACGAGTCTTGCGAGCTGCCGGGGGGCAAGTTTGGTCTTGAAGTACCCCTGATCGAGGATCTCCCGCATGATCAGGGCAATCTCGCGCTCCACAGCGTCGCGATCCCGGAGCG
>LSQX01314671.1_pt2 | contig 11436 bp, 5 predicted proteins | sample 654561 | NCBI WGS metagenome assembly LSQX01 (sample SAMN04489861, study PRJNA283612) | anaerobic digester metagenome | isolation source: 4 biogas reactors fed with cattle manure at either 37C or 55C with and... | place: Denmark: Kongens Lyngby | collected 2014 | reverse complement strand
AAAAACAAAGTTTAATATGAGGCAGTGAACCTGAAGTTTATCAAAGCTTCGGGTTCTTGCTTTCTTATGGGGAATCTGAGAATTAGTATGAAAAAGACCACTGTATTGCTGCTATTTTGCCTCTTAGCTCTTTCTTTGATGGCAAATCCGCTCAGCCTTGTTTCATCGGGAGAGCAAGGCTTGGAGCTTCACTTTAAAACACCCGCACTTGAGATATCTGAACAGCGCATTGCGCAGAGCCAATTTCACCTCTTGAGTCTCGAAGGGGCAGAGCTTTCTGTTTCGCCCGATGAGCCTGCATTGCCTGCCTTTGCTACGAGCTTCATCTTGCCTCCATCAGGGGGATATGAGATATTTGTGCAGCCCATCAGCAGTGAGAAAATCAGAGGAATACGTCCCATTCCCGCGGGCAGAGTCTATGAAGAAGAAGACTTTGAGCCGGATTGGAACAGCTATTATGACGCATTGGGCTCAAGTCTCGCCGAAGCGGGAGAGATCGCCATCATGCGCGACTTTCGCATGGCGTCCATCAACATCAATCCGCTGAGCTGGGACTCAAAGAATAATGAGCTGACAGTGCACCAAGAGTTTCGCATACAGATAAACTTCACAAATCAGAGAACCGATAGCGACAGAGCAGAATACATCACTTATTCCCCGGCATTTCGCTCCATCTATGAAGCACATTTCATCAATTTCCCATCCTATAGAGATCTGAACACAGACGAAGGCTATGGCAAGATTCTCTTGATCCATGGCAGCAATATGAGCACCAGCTATATGACGGCGCTGAATGGCTATATCATGTGGAAAAGGCAAAAAGGGCACATCGTGAATGTTGCATCCACCCAAGTGGCAGGAACTTCGAATTCAGCGATAAAGAACTATATTCAACAGCAATATAACAACCCCTCAACAAAGCCGGACTTCGTCATTCTCGTGGGTAGCAGCGCACAGATTCCGAACTTCAAGGAAAGCATGAGTGGATATAGCGGCGCCGGCGACTATCCCTATACCCATCTGGAAGGCAACGACAAGATTGGCGACGTTTTTATCGGCAGGATATCGGCTGCAAGCGATGTGCATCTCACTACCATCCTCGCCAAGATTTATCTCATGGAAAGGGATATCAATCTCGCTCCCGGTTCTGCTGACTGGCTCAATCGCGTTCTCCTCATCGGAGACCCCGGCACTTCGGGGATAAGCTGTGTGTATAACAGCATCTACGTTCGCGAGATAGCCCAGATGGCAAACCCGGAATATAGCTTCATCGAAAACTATAGCGGCGGATATTCAAACACTATCAACACCGGCTTTAATCAAGGTGTAAGCTTCTTCAGTTATAGAGGATGGCTGGGCATGAGCGGCTGGAGTCCCGGTAATAGCCTGGACAATGCTCCCAAATATCCGCACGTTGTGACGCTCACTTGCAGCACGGGCAACTATGACGGTAGCGAGGGAACTACAGAGACTTTGATTCGCCTCGGAACTGCCGCCCAACCCAGAGGAGCGGTCACCGCAATCGGGATGGCGACAACCGGAACGCACACCCAATATAACAACATCCTCAACGCAGGGATCTTCAAGGGAGTCTTTGTGAACGGCATGAGAACCATGGGCGAAGCAATGCTCAGTGGCAAGATTTATATCCGTGAAGTCTATGGCAATTCACACAGCAATCAGGCGGATTATAGCGCGCATTGGTGTAATCTCATGGGCGATCCCACGATGGAAGTATTTGTCGGTATTCCCAAGAGTTTGCAGATTAATGCTCCGGCCGTCGTGGTCAACGGGAGCAAGATGCTCAGCGTGAGCATTACCGATTCCGATGGTGATGCGGTGCCTTATGCAAGCGTGACAGTGATGACTACAACTTCCGAATTGCCGCTTGCTCAGGGAATCACCGATGAATTTGGCAATATCAACCTCTATTTTGCCAATGGAATCAACAGCACTGTATATATCACCGCCGCCAAGCCAAACCACAAGCCGATGATGAAGCAAGTGGCAGCAGGCGCCGGCGGGATAGTCTTTTCTCAGCGCGAAATCTTTGAGAACGGCGAACACGGCTCAATCGGTAATGGTGATAGCTTTGCCACCGCCGGAGAGCGCATCGCTATGAAGCTTTGGGTGCAAAACACCACATCTGAGACCATCAGCGGACTCCAAGGCGAAATCAGCTGCTATCATAATGGCGTGCAAATAATCGAAAGCAGCGTCAGCTTTGATGAGATTGCCCCCAATGCCAGTGTGGGCAGTAACGACTACAACCTCTTTGACTTAGGCTGGAATCTCGCGCCTTCCCAGAGCCTTGTTTTTGAAGTGAATCTCACCGATGATCAGGGCAATAGCTGGAACTTCCCGTTTATTGTCGGCGCATATAATGCCAACATCGTGGTGGATAACATTCTCATCGATGCGGGCGGCGATGCGGTCTTGGACCCCGGCGAAAGTGCCCAGCTCAGCCTGAGATTGCAGAATAGCTCCATAGCCGGCGTCACGGGCTTGCAGGCGGAGATTATGTCCCTCAATGATATGATCCAAGTCGCCAGCGGTAGCTCCTTTGTCGGCACTATCCAAGCGGGCAGTTATGGTCAGAATCTCCAGAGCTTCGAAGTCTTTGCCAATAGCGCCCTGATCCCGGGGATGCAGATGCCCATCAAGCTTAAAATCACCAATGAGGAAGGCTTCTATCAAGAGAGTGTCTTTAACCTCGAAATTGGCGTGGTGAGTCAACATACTCCTCTCGGTCCGGATAGCTATGGTTATCTCATCTATGACGATACGGATGCATTCTATCCTGATTGCCCCGAATATGATTGGATTGAGATCAATCCTAACTTGGGCGGCCCCGGAAGTCGCATTGCCGGACGCGATGACGACGAGTATCGGGACAACGATCTATATGTGGTTGACCTGCCCTTCCCCTTCAGTTTTTATGGTATAGCATATGATCAGATCACGGTTTGCTCCAATGGTTTCATCGCTTTCGGAATCACCAACGATCCTGACTTTCGCAATGCTCCTCTGCCCGGCGGAGCCGGTCCTTCACCGATGATCGCCGCTTTTTGGGATCAACTCAAAATCAGCGGGGATGCCGGCATCTACAAATATTATGACAGCACAGAAAACACCTTTATCATCGAATATTACAAGCTGAAAAACAACTATAACAGTAGTCTGGAAACCTTCCAATTGATATTTTATGATCCCACTTACTACCCAACGGGAATGGAAGACGGGATGGTCAAGATCCAATATAAAACCTTTAATAACGTGGATACAGGCAGTGGAAATACGGTTCACGGGAACTATTGCACGATTGGCATCAAAGACCACACCGGCTTAAGAGGCTTGCAATATACTTATAACAACCAATATCCGCAAGCCGCAGCGCCTTTGGGAAACAACCGCGCAATCCTCATCACAACCGTCCCCATTCTCTATGACAATCCCTATCTGCTCTACAACGGATTTGTGATCAACGACCCCAATGGCAATGGCGTTCCCGAACCCTCAGAGCGCATTGAACTCGGCATTGTGCTGAGCAATCAGGGCGTTAACAGCGCCTTTGAAGCAAGCATCGAGGTGAGCCTGAATAGCCCCTATGCCACCCTGATCAACAGCGTCTCCAACTATCCGGAGATCCCTTGCGGTGTGCCGACCACGGGAATAGAGCCCATTTTGATCGATATTCATGCGAATTGCCCGAATAACACCGTGCTCAATCTGAACGTGATCGCCCGATGCGAGAGCGGTGATTGGTCTTTCCCCGTGAATATCAAGGTGCAAAAGCCTATGCTCAGCGTGGAAACCGTGCAGATCAACGACGATGGCGGCAGCGGCTCCACAAATCCGGGCGATAGCTTCAAGCTCATCGTGAATCTCAAGAATAATGCGGATGTGGAAGCTAAAGACATCTCCGTGATTCTCAATAGCGGCTCGCCGTATGCGCAGGTAACCAATCTCACGGATGTGCTGAGCCTCATACCCGCAGGGGGCACGGTTCAAGCTGTGTTTGAGATTAGCCTCAGCGAAGACGTGCCGATGGGAAACAACATTACCTTCTATTTCATCAGCATGGGCGCACAGGTGAGTGCACAGACGAGCAATATCCGCGTGAGCGTGGGAACCACCGGCATGAACGCTGATTTTGAGGACAACAACGGCGGCTTTACTGCCACTCCCGCAAGCGGCGGCTGGGCTTGGGGAAGCTCCACCTATGCCGGCGCACATAGTGGAAACAATGTCTGGGGAACCGTATTGAACGGCAACTATTCCGCCAATGCGAATTACGTCTTGGAGACCCCCAGCGTCTATATCGGCGAGAACTTTATGCTGGAGTTTTGGCATCGCTATGAAACCGAGGCAAATTACGACGGCGGACAGGTGCTGATCAATACTAGCGGCTCAACTTGGACGCTGATCTATCCCGAAGGCTCATATCCCACCTCATATATTAATGTTTTAGCTGGCCCGGGATATTCGGGAAGTTCCAGTGATTGGACTCTGGCACGCTTTTCACTGGCGGATTATGCAAACCAAAATGCGAAGTTCCGCTTCCTCTTTAAGAGCGATTCTACCACCCACAATCAAGGCTGGTTTATCGATGATGTCCGCACCACGGGCTATCTGGAGCGCTCTGGAAGGATCCATGGCAATGTCTTTGTCGATGGTGAGATTCCAAACTATATGGATGCCATGGTTAGCTCTGGTTCCGGCATCTATTGCGTGCCGAGCTTAGAGGGTGAATATTCCCTGTATCTGCCCTTCGGCGAGCACAATGTTTCAGCTCATGCCAATGGCTATTATGGCTTTGAGGATTATGAAGTTAGCTTCTCTGAGACCAGCACTATTTATGAGCTGGATATGGAACTATTTTCCTTGCCCGCTGTGCAGGAACTTCAATATACTCTCTCGGAACATATCTTGGCAATTGACTGGACAGAGCCCATTGATAACTATCTTGATTTTGTGTCATATAGAGTATATCGCAGGCATGGCGCCTCGCTGTTTGAACTCGTGCAAGAATCCACCGAGCTCAGCTATCATGAAACGCTGATTTATGAAGGTGATTACTGGTTTTATGTGGTGGCAAATTACGCTCAAGGACAGAGCAAAAAGAGCGAGACGATTAGCTTTAACTTTGATCCTACCTCCAGCGAGGATGAGGGACAGAGCCCGCTCGTAACCGGCCTAATGGGTAATTTCCCCAATCCATTTAATCCTGAGACTACGATTTCTTTTGCGCTGGCAAATCCCGCAAAGGTTGAACTTGTGCTCTATAACCTCAAAGGCCAGAAGGTTAGGACTCTCTTTGCAGGCGAGAAAGCTGCGGGAGTGCATAGCCTTGTTTTTGACGGACGGGATGAAAAAGGACAGAGCGTTTCCAGCGGTATCTATCTCATGAGAATGACCGCCGATGGTAAAAGCTTTAGCCGCAAAATGACACTTCTGAAATAAACAATAACATTCAATAAGCCGCAAGGGAGTTTTTGCTTCTTTGCGGCTTTTCGTTTGTAGTTCAAATCCGTATCACGCCTGCGTCTTGTCTATCGAGTTCTAAGCATCGTGACCGGAAGTCAGTAGGGAAGGGGTGGGAGATGGGTGAAATTTGTAAAAAAATCATTGACTAAAAATATAAGGCTCAAATACTTGTAAAATCAAAGAATCAGGAGGAGATATGCATCTCGAAGCAGGTTCCTTTTTACGTGATTATGAGATACGGCAGCTTTTGGGAAAAGGCGGCATGGGTGCTGTATATCTTGCAGTGGATAATATTGGCAGGAAGGTTGCAATCAAAGAACTCAATAGAGACCTGACAGAAATGCAGGACTTTGTTGAAAGGTTTCAAAATGAAGCCAAGCTTTTAGGTCAATTAAGCCACACAAATATTGTCAACTTATACAGTTTTTTTGAACAAAACGGTTACTATTATATGGTGATGGAATATGCCGAAGGCAGAACGCTTAAAGAAGTGATCAGGCAGACCGGGCCAATCCCGGAGGCGAGAGCCATCAATATAATCGTGCAAGTTTTAGACGCATTGAATTATGCTCACAAGAAAAACATTATTCACCGAGACATCAAACCTTCAAATATTGTTCTCGATTCTAATGATGGAGTTAAAATCTTGGATTTTGGCATAGCCAAGATAATGGGAGAAAGAGGTTTGACGCAGACGGGCCAACAGTTAGGTACCGTAACATATATGAGTCCCGAGCAAGTGAAAGCTGAAAAAGACATAGATGGTAGGGCAGATATATACAGTCTTGGAGTGACTTTTTTTGAGATGCTTTCCGGTCGCATGCCCTATGATTTGAATACTGAAAGTGATTTTGAGATTATGACCAAGATTGTGCAAACACCCTTACCGGATCCTCGGGTTTATTATCCAAGTATATCAGAGAACACCGTCAATGTTGTGAGGAAAATGACGGAAAAAGATAAAGGCTTAAGATATTATAATCCAGAAGAAGTGGCGAATCACTTGATGTCCAAGGCATTAAATGCAACAGCAAATAATCCCATTGATAAGAGTGAAGTAGAAGCGCAAGACGGACACGAGGATATTAAGACTTATAGAAAAAGATCAATTATTATTGCTATTATTGGTATCTTTATATCTTATGGGAGCGACCTTTTCATTCCGGCATTGTTCGCAGGCATTGCCGCTATATGGTTTTCCTTTAAGACAAGCAAGCATTTGGCAAAGAATGATTATGTGAAGGCAAGAAAAAATTCAAAAGAAACAAGAAGTCTTCTCATTTTATTGGTTGCTATTATTGCGATTGTGCTTATTGCCACAATTTATGTATTATTTTTCATGAATCATTATGGTTAGTCTCGATATTTAGCTTATTAGGATAACACTATGCTGAACAAAGGTCAAAAATTAAATAGCTATGATATTGTTTCCGAGCTTGGCAAAGGCGGGATGGGAACTGTTTATCTTGCCAAAGATAGCTTTTTGGATAGGTATGTGGCGATCAAGGAGCTGAACCCTCTCTTGACGGCAGATGCCGGTTTGGTGGAAAGATTCCGCAATGAGGCGAGATTGCAGGCTAAGCTAATTCATGCGAATATCGCAGTTCTCTATGGGTTCTTTGAACAAAATGGGCACTACTATATGGTGATGGAATATGCCGAAGGCAGGACGCTGAAAGAAGTGATCAGGCAGACGGGACCGATTCCGGAAGAAAGAGCCATTATTATCTTGAAACAGGTCGTTTCCGCTTTGGAGCATGCGCACGGGATGGGAATTGTTCACCGTGATATTAAGCCTTCCAATATTATTTTGGATGATAATGATAAGGTCAAGATTCTGGACTTCGGCATTGCGCGGATCATGGGCGAGAAAGGACTCACTCAGACAGGGCAGCAATTAGGCACAGTTGCCTATATGAGCCCTGAGCAGGTTAGGGCGGTTAAGGATATTGATGGCAAGACGGATGTTTATAGTCTTGGCGTGACGTTCTTTGAGATGCTTTCGGGGCGCATGCCTTACGACATGAATACCGAAAGTGATTTTGATGTGATGAGCAAAATTGTTCATGAGCAATTGCCGGATCCGCGGGAATATTATCCACATGTTTCTGATAACACAATAGAGCTTTTGGCAAGAATGACCCAGAAGGATAGAGATAAAAGGGCTGATATTGCAGAGCTTGAATCGTATTTGAGTGGCAATAACAATGTTGAGGCGCCTGAGAAGAGAAAAGAAGAGAAAGATACGCTGTGGCTTGGTGTCGGGAGAGATGGGGTGGTGCTTAGTGATGTTGCTAAAGACGAAGCTCCTGTGCAAAGAGAGAAGAAAGGAAGCAAGAAACTATTGTGGCTTCTTTTATTGATACCAATCATACTGAGCATTGTGATATTTTCAAGAATACAAAAAAACAATTCCATGGTATTTGTTGAAGGTGGTATTTTCATGATGGGCTCAGATGGTGAACACGACTGGGAAAATCCTGTTCATGAGGTGACACTTTCATCATTTTGGATTAGTAAATATGAGGTGACACAAAAAGAATGGCAAGAAGTGATGGGCTCTAACCCTTCTCATTTCAAAGGCGACAATCTGCCCGTAGAGAGTGTAAGCTGGTATGATGTCATAGAATATTGCAATAAGCGCAGCACCCAAGAGGGGTTTCAGCCTTGTTATAGTGGTAGTGGGGATAATATTAGCTGCAACTGGAATGCTAATGGTTACCGTTTGCCCACGGAAGCAGAATGGGAGTATGCTGCTCGCGGTGGGAACAAAAGCAAGAGTTATGAGTATGCTGGTTCATACGCGCTTGGTGATGTTGCTTGGTATGATGGCAATTCTGGAAGCAAGCCCCATCCTGTTGGACAGAAACGTCCAAATGAATTGGGACTATACGACATGAGTGGGAATGTATGGGAATGGTGTTGGGATTGGCATAATGAATCCTCTTATGATAAAAGTTCTATGAGAGATCCACGTGGTGCGAGAAGTGCTTGGGGAAAAGTGCAACGAGGTGGCTCTTGGGGCGACAATTTCATCCAATGCCGGGTTGCTGACCGCAGCGCCATCGGAGGCGCCTCTGGCAAGTTCAAGGATAGGGGCTTTAGAGTTGCCAGGGCTAATAAATGATGGGTTTTGTCATTTTGACCTTCGGTTATTACATCTCATGCGCTGCAGCTCCACGCCATCAAAGGCCAACAAATTAATAACAGCTAAACCGGAATAAGCAGCTAAGATTCTTTTTTAATAATAAACATTGACTAAAAATATAAGGCTCAAATACTTGTAAAATCAAAGAATCAGGAGGAGATATGCATCTCGAAGCAGGTTCCTTTTTACGTGATTATCAGATAGAAAAGCTCTTGGGTAAGGGCGGCATGGGTGCGGTGTATCTTGCCACGGATAACGTAGGCAGGAAAGTTGCAATCAAAGAACTGAAAAGAAGCCTCACGGATAGTTCTGATTTTATTGCCAGGCTTCATAGTGAAGTAAAGCTCTTGGGGCAGCTCAGCCATACTAATATTGTGAAATTATACAACTATTTTGAGCAGGATGGATATTACTATATGGTGATGGAATATGCCGAGGGCAGGACTCTGAAAGAGCTCATTGAGACTAATGGTCACATCCCTGAGAAAAGGGCGATAAACATCCTCAAACAAATAGTTAGTGCGCTACACTATGCTCATGAAAAGAATATGATTCACCGCGATATCAAGCCGGCAAATATTATGGTCAATGCTGAGGATGAAGTGAAAATCTTGGACTTCGGCATAGCGCGGGTCATGAGCGAGAAAGCGCTTACACAGACGGGGCAGCAGTCGGGCACGCTTGCCTATATGAGTCCGGAGCAGGTGCAAGATGAAAAAGATATCGATGGCAAGACGGATATTTATAGCCTTGGCGTGACTTTCTTTGAGATGCTTTCGGGACGCAAACCTTACGATATGAATACCGAAAGTGATTTTGATGCGATGAACAAGATTATGAATGAGGAGTTGCCTGATCCGCGGGACTATCATCCGCATATCTCAGATGAAAGCATTCAGATTCTGACGAGAATGACTCAAAAGGATAGAGAAAGAAGGGTTGATATTGCCGAACTTATAGCACACTTTGATAATAATGTCAATTCTGTGGTGTCCAAAAAGAAGAAAGAAGAGGGAGGAGGTTTTATGGGAGCAAACAGTGAAGAACGCAATGATTTGCCTCCGGACAAGCTACTCAAGAAAGAGAAAAGGGTCAAGAATATGAAAAAGTTGTTGCGAATTTTTTTAATGTCATTCGTAATATCAGCCGTCTGGACATATATTCCTTACCTATCGGAAAAAGCCGAGTGGGATCGTGTGTGTGACGAAATTGAAGAACGCATGATAAGGGAAACTGTGTTAATAGGCTTTGAGGAAAATAATGAAGAGATTGAGTCTGCGGAAAATGTGACACAGGAAAGTGCCCTCCAAGAAATTGGCAACAACCCTACTACTACTTCCAACCCAAGTCTTTCTGATGAAGAAACACAACCTCATTTTGTCCCGTTTGATGAAGAGCCGGTTCCTTTGCAGAGCATTTCGCCTCTATATCCGGAATTTGCTCTCCGCAATAAGATTCAAGGTACCGTTATCCTTGAAGTGGAAGTTCTTAAAGACGGCTCTGTTCGAGACGTTCGAGTGAAACGTTCGACTGCCCACAGTCTCGATCAGGCTGCCATTGACGCCGTTAAAAAAGTAAAGTTTAAGCCGGGAAGGAGCGGCGGCAAACCCGTAGATGTGTTGCTGGTAGTTCCGGTTGAGTTTAAACTAAATTAGCCTTGAGCATGTTTTATTGAGCTTTAGTTGATTTGCCTTGCCTAGAGAGATTGTCTTTTTGCATAAATGCGGAAAGAAGCATTGATATATTTTCATAACTATCACTTGCGTGGTGACTATCTGCAAGAATGAGGTGCTTGGCTTAATTATAAATAAAAGCTTAATTGATGACACAGAGAAGAGCCTCCTTTATTTGCAGGATAAGACACATGGCTGGGTATAAATTGTAAGATTAAAATTACAAAAGGAGTTAGCCATGTTTTCCATGAGAATCAAGTCTGCCGCTCAGCCTATTTCTGAGGCTCAGGTTCTTAAGATTTTTGTATTGTTTTGGGTGTTTTTAATGCTCTCATCAACGCCTCTTTTTGCACAATTCTATAGCTGGGGAGCTTTTCGCGTCGAGACAAGCCCATCCGGCGCACAAATTACCATCGCAAGGACGCATCAGTATATTGGTGAATCCCCTACTCCGGCTTATGCTTTCACAATGGATTACACCATGGGCTATTATGGGTTTACCATGGGTAAATGGTTTGAGATTATGATTAGCAAGCCCGGATATCAGAATCAGATGCATACGATATTTGTTCCTTTTGCTCATCGAATTCAAGCCGATGCAGAGAAGAAACCTCAAACCTTCATGTTCGTTTTGAGACCAATGCCCCAGCCCCCAATGTATCCTTATCCATATACATACCCCGCTTATAATTCTTATTCCACGAGCAAAGTAGAAATCACCAGCGATCCGGTGGGAGTATCGGTGTTTGTTGATGGTCAATACATCGGGCAAACTCCCTTAGTCCAAAATTTCAATTGGATGATAGGCGTGCTCGATAAGAGGACGGTGGTTTTTGAAAAGTCCGGCTATGGAAGTCAGCAGCTCACCTTAGAGCCTTACCAAAAGTCTATTCATGGCGTCTTGCATCCGAGACCTGTCAGGCCACACTGGTTTTGATGAAGAGAATGGTTCGGTACACAAGGCAATAAGCTGTTTGAAAATATCGATTTCATGGGCAGGGATTGAAAGCTTAGAAAAAGATTGACGAATCTCATATCAGTCAAATAGTTGGCAAATCAAAGAATCGGGAGGAGAGATGCAGTTAGAAGCAGGCTTTTTTTTGCGTGATTATGAGATAGAAAAGCTCT
>LSQX01251299.1_pt1 | contig 11436 bp, 10 predicted proteins | sample 654561 | NCBI WGS metagenome assembly LSQX01 (sample SAMN04489861, study PRJNA283612) | anaerobic digester metagenome | isolation source: 4 biogas reactors fed with cattle manure at either 37C or 55C with and... | place: Denmark: Kongens Lyngby | collected 2014 | reverse complement strand
CATTGGCACAGGGTTCATCACTACTACGGGCTCATCTGACGCCCACCCCGCATTGGTTGGCCTTGCGTCTCCGCTTGTGCCAGCCTTACCTGCACCTTCACACAGGACGGTGATGGGCCTCCCCAGGTAAGTCTGCTTGCCTGAGCATGAGCGCTTCCGTCCGAACCCACCAGGTTATCCAGCTATCGGGCTTTCCCATATCTCGCAGGGTTACCCACCTGACGGGCCAACCTCGGTTCGCTTTCGCTAAGTCCCATGCTCCCCCTTCGGCTTCCTCCAGACGGTCTGTTGCCAGGCCCGCCCTTGCCTACGGGTTCCCTTCCCGCTGGTTGAGTGGTGAGGGCTTCTTTCAGCCCTCCGGCTCGGCAGACATGCCGGGCGCACAAGATCGGGGTGACGCTCAAAACCAAGCGTCACCCCGATCCAACCGCACACGTTGTGGTCAGGTCAAAACAGCTCCATCACGACCGCACCCAATGCCAGGGCCGTGAATTCAGGTCACCGAATCTCAACGTTTGATTATCGCAAGGGCGGGAATCCGGCTCCGTCCCCGCCTTCTGACAGTGAAAAGAGAGTCTATGAACGTAGGCTCATGCACTATCGACTTCTTTAGGAACCGACCGTGGCCTCCAGTAGTTCTTGCGGAGTCAAAGTCCGACCATCACGCATGACGCGCATGTTATCGGTGGAGATATCATCTATGATTACCAGGCGGTCATCTACAAGACCGCACTCGAATTTCATATCTACCAAATCGAGACCTTTGGCCGCCAAGTCATCGCGAATCAACCGGGCAGCCTTTTTCACCAGCTCTTTACCTTCACAAACCTTCTCTAAGGGCATGATACCAATGGCATCCAAGGCCTCGTCGACGATCAGAGGATCGCCTCTTTCGTCATCCTTGAGAGTAATCTCAACCAGTGTCCCCAAGTCAGCGCCTTCTTGCACATATCGTCCGTAGCGGCGCACGAAACTGCCGTAGGCTTTGAAGCGAACTATGAACTCCAGTCCGTACCACTTGGCCCGCCTGGCGATGAGAATCCCTTTTTCCAGGTCAACCGAGACAAAATGCGTGGGTATCCCGTTGCTGGCCAGAAGACGGAAGAAATAGGCTGACTGCCTGAGCGCCGCGTTTCCTTTGCCTTCCACCTCACCCACCACTTGATTGCCGCCAGGATCGATGCCTCTTTCCGTGCCGGTCACGGCATCTTTGAAGACCATGACCACTCGATTGTCATCCAAAGCATAGAGCGTCTTCGTCTTTCCGTCAGCGATCTTCCTCATTATTGCCACCGTCCCATAATCCGGCTTACCTATGTATTGTGACCAAATCAGGCTTTATCAGCCTCAATAAGTGTGAATGCCAATCATTTGCAGCGCCTGCCGACTGGTAATCTCCTGGCCGTGCAAATCTGGAGCCAAAGCCGCCGCGGCGGCAAAACCCGCTCCGGCCACTTCAGCTGAGACCGCGTGTTGTTGACGCTGCTCCTCAAATTCAGATGCACTCTGACCGTGAATTGCGGCCGTCTTAGCGATAGTTGAAACCGCTCCGGGTGTCGTGGGCACAAACCCCGGTGCGATGCTCAAGACAAAGACGCCGGTACCGGCCAGTTCAGCGGCCAGTGTCTTGGCCAGCTCGGTCTGAGCACTCTTAAAAGCCTCATAGGCACCCATATACGGTGCCGCACCGGATGAGGACACGCAGATGAAAACGCCGTACTTGCGTTTCAGCATGCCCGGCAAGAAGGCCTGTGCCAATAGAACGGGCCCGCGTACGTTCACTCTGTAGCTGCGATCCCAGTCCTGAATACGCGTCTCGTGGACAGCTCCTACAGGAGTCACCGTCGCATTGTTGATGACAATATCAGCCTTGCCGACACCGTTGAGCAAGTGTTGACTGAGACGCCCCACGGAGCGCTCATCACCCACGTCGGTATGGACGAAGGTTACGATGCCCTCGCCCATCTCCTCAGAAAGCGACCGCTCCGCCTTGCGCCCTCGGCGTTTGTCTATTTCAGCAATGACAACGTGGGCACCCAGCCAGGCTAACGCCCGCGCCGCCTCATAGCCGATACCGTCCCCGGCCCCGCTGACCACAGCCACTCGACCTCGCAAGGCCTCCCTCGTGAGGGTGCCTTTTTCAATGAGGGGTGTATTAGGTGTTGTCACAGGGTATCTGACTCCCTCCGCATTATATAGTCGCTGAGCCTCTCACCTCGAAGTAGGCCTGGCCTTCCTTTCCTGCAAGATGCACCCTGATCCAATCCGGGTTGGCCCCCAAGACTTGCGCCTTGTCAATGATCAGATACAACGACAGATATGATACATTCTTTGGCCATTCAAGGCAAGCCGTCGGAAGGATGGCCTTGCACTTGGATGTCTCCACAAAGACGGACACTTGATCCGCCGTCAAGGATCCTTTGGTAGGATACAGGCTGAGGCGGGCAATCAAATAGTCTCCCGACAGCATGTCGGCAGCTGTGATGGGGGCCTCTTCAGACTCTTCCAGGATCCTGGCCAGCTGCAGCAAGACATCAAAGGACATCAGATGCGCTTCAGCAAGGGTGACCATACTGCCGGTTGCCAGGAATGCCCTGCCTTTTTGCCAAACCGGGGTGACGGACGTAACATAGTAACCGTCGGGCGGCGACAAACTGGAGCAGGCGCAATCATCGGACCAAGCCGACGCCTTGCGCGCACCGCCCGAGAGAAAAAGGATCAGGATGATCGTTGCCAACGCGATCCGACGAGCCAAGGTTGTTCCCCTCCTTAGGGACGCATCTGATCACCTCTTCGAACTCTTCCGAAGACTGCCGCCACCGTCATAGCCAAAGCAGTGGCGACAGCACAGACGACAAGCGTTCCGGACAAGTCATTCAGGATTTCGGGCTCGATCAGCAATGCCCCTGCAAAAGCGAGCATAAGACTTCCTCCGCCCAGTTTGAGGAGTCTTCCGTGTCTCTCCTGCACTCTGCTCGCACGAAGCGTAGCCGCCGCCACGACGAAAATGATCAGTTCATCCAACAGATATAGCCCCATGTACAGCGATATCAGAAGTACAAATGTCGCCTTGCTGACTCCTTGAGCGCTCAAAAGACTGGACCAGACCATGGGAAAACCCGCGGTGCACGGCAACTCCATCAATGCCACCGCCGCCGCCAATGCAGCCGTGGCCCCGACGGCCATCACCGGGCTTTCCTCGGCCATAATGGCCCGGATGCCCCGATAGATGCGCGGTCTGTTTTCCTCCGAGATTGTCAAAGAAGGTCCCATGCCAAAAGCCACGTAGTCCTTGATGTTGAGCAAGCCCATGGCCAAAGCCAACGCGGCGGCCGCCACTTGTATCCACCGTAAATAGCCTATATAAGAGAAAACGCTGAACAGCCCGGCCAAAAAGAGGGAGTAAATTGCCGCCGTTACAACAAGGAACGTGATTCCCACCAGCATAGTCCGCAGTCGGGACCCCGAGCGCATGATCATAGCCAAAAGCAAGGACAGCATCCAAAGCGAACAAGGGTTCATGCCGTCTACAAGACCGATCACTACGGTAGCCCAGACCAAGGAATGCCTGCGCAGATCGATCTCCCGACCGAACGGCAGACGCACGATGGCAGAGGGAGACGTCGCCTCAACGGACGCCCCGGTGAGAATAGCTTCGATGGTGGCGATCATCTCTTCGCCCGCCGCCTCGTCGAAACCAATCCACACCCGCGGACCAATGAAAGTGACCGGCACGGCATCGACCTCGACTCCCCGCTCCGCCGCCATCTCAAAAAGCAAGGGTTTCAGCTCCGGATGATACCATATCTCGTAGTCATGTATTTCCAGAGCCTCCCCGTATCTTTCTTTAAGCTCAGCCAAGAGCAAGTGTTCTTTTGCGCATACCGTGCAACCGTCACCATAGAAAAAATGGATATCGACCTTGGCCGCTTCCACGCGGACCACGGTGACGATGAAAACAAACAAGCACACAGCGATGAGCGGGGCGTAACGTCTCAACCTCTCTTCCTCCTCAGCGCCGCCCGGATTTCCCATATTTATATTGTAACATAGAATAGATCCCACACCTTTCGCTCCTGCTATGAGCAGCGAAATCACCGGCAGTCGGCGGGAATCCTTTACACCTTGAGTTTACTCAAGAAGCGGCGACGAAACTGTCGGACTTTAGGAGCGATGACCATCTGGCAGTACGGTTGAAACGGATTGCGGCTGAAGTAATCCTTGTGATAGTCCTCTGCCGGGTAAAACACCTCAAAAGGGACTACCTCGGTAACAATAGGAGCCTCCCAAATGCCCTCGTCATCCAGCGCCTTGATCACCGCCCGGGCGATCTGCTCCTGTTCGGGCGAGTGGTAGAAGATCACCGAGCGATACTGCGAGCCGACATCTTCCCCCTGCCGATTCGGCGTGGTGGGATCGTGAATGGAGAAAAACACCGTCAAAAGATCGGCGAAGGATATCCGATTGGGATCGAAGGTGATTTGTACTACTTCGGCGTGCCCCGTCTCCCCCGTGCACACCTGCTCATACGAGGGATTGACCGTTGTCCCGCCGGCGTAGCCCGGCACCACCCTTCTTACCCCTTCGAGATCACTGAATACGGCCTCAAGACACCAAAAACATCCGCCACCCAGCGTAGCGACCGATGTGCGCTCACCTGTCATGGCTTCCACAGCTCCTTTGGTTTGTTTTGACGCTCAGTTCAACAGGCTTGCCGACTTAGCATTCCCGCAATATGATTGGGACAAGGGGTGAGTATATGTCGTCTGTAGTCCAACTTCCTGCTTGGCGCGCTCTGGCGGCCCATCAACGGGAGATAGCCGACCAACACATGCGCGATATGTTTTCCGCTGACCCTCAACGATTTGAGCGGTTTTCAATCGTATTCGACAACCTTATATTTGACTACTCCAAGAATCGTATCACACAAAAGACCTTATCGCTTCTGCTTCAACTGGCCGAGGAAGCCGGAGTGCTGCAGGCGATAGAGGCTATGTTTCGCGGCGACAAGATCAACACCACAGAAGAGCGTCCTGCCTTGCACATAGCCTTGCGCAACCGCTCCAACCGGCCCATCTATGTGGACGGCAAAGACGTGATGCCCGGGGTCAACGCCGTGTTAGACAAGATGCGCCGCTTCTCAGAGGCGGTGCGCAACGGTGAGTGGCGAGGATACACAGGCCACCCGATAACCGACGTGGTCAACATCGGTATCGGCGGATCAGATCTCGGACCGCGCATGGTAACCCATGCTCTGCGACCCTACGGCCACAGCCGCTTGCGGGTGCATTTCGTGTCCAATATCGATCCCACTGACATCTGTACGACCTTGAAAGATCTTTCGCCGGAGACCACTCTCTTCCTAGTGGCATCCAAAACCTTTACTACACAAGAGACGATGACCAACGCTCACACGGCACGAGCCTGGTTGCTACAACACCTGAAAGACGAAGCCGCTGTCGCCAAACACTTCGTAGCTATCTCGACAAACCAAAAAGCTGTACAGGATTTCGGCATCGATACGGATAACATGTTCGTTTTTTGGGATTGGGTAGGCGGCCGCTACTCACTCTGGTCGGCCATCGGTCTTTCCATCGCCTTGTGTATCGGCATGGACAACTTCGAAGCGCTTCTGGCTGGCGCTCACAAGGCCGATGAACACTTCCGCACGGCGCCCTTGGGACAGAATATCCCGGTCATCATGGCCTTGCTTGGCATCTGGTACAACAACTTCTGGGGTGCGGAAAGCCATGCCATCCTCCCCTATGATGAGTATCTGGCCTACTTGCCTGCCTATCTGCAACAAGGTGACATGGAAAGCAACGGCAAGAGCGTTACCAAGGACGGACGAGCAGTGGACTATCAAACCGGGCCGATCATTTGGGGACAGCCGGGCACCAACGGACAGCATGCCTTCTACCAGCTGATCCACCAAGGCACTAAGCTCATCCCGTGTGATTTTATCGCCGCCGCCCAGAGTCACAATCCGATCGGCGACCACCACACGATACTCATTGCCAACTTCTTGGCCCAAACTGAGGCGCTGATGAAAGGTCGCACCGCTGAGGAGACCCGTCGGGAACTGATCGCTCAGGGTTATACAGGTGCGCGCCTGGAGATGTTGACGGCCGCAAAAACCTTCGAGGGCAACAAGCCCACCAACTCTTTGCTGCTCAAACGCCTGACACCGGAAATGCTGGGCCTTCTCATCGCCCTGTATGAACACAAGATCTTTGTCCAGGGTGTTATCTGGAATATCAACAGCTTTGACCAGATGGGCGTGGAGCTAGGCAAACAACTGGCCAAAACCATCTTGCCTGAGTTGCAAGACGAGGCGACGGCTGATCATGACAGCAGCACCAAAGGACTTATAGAAATGTACAAGCGTTTCAAATAGAGACGCGCCAACCACGCCAAACCACGGGCGCAAGGAGCTGAATTCTGAAGTCCGCTCCGACCGCCCGTGGCTCAACACTGGCCTTCCGCAAACGGATTCTAACACACACTAGAGCAATCTGTGATCCTTCAGTTTTTCCGTTAAACCGCCACTCCACGCGTCCGGAACCGCTCGAGCGGGATGCGGATAATACACAACGCGCTCCGCTCCCAAGCGGTCTTGCAACTGATCGCCGATGGCTCGTTGTACGTCCCGCCCGAACAGGATCACTCCTCTGGCATCTAAGGCACGCACCGCGGCCAAAGCACATCGGAGGCGAAGCTCTCTTACTTCCTCCAACACAGCGCGCAGTTGGTCATCGCTCCAATCGCGGCGTCGCTTTCGGATGCGAGGGCGAAAATCGGCCGGAGTACGGTTTTTGCCCTCTTTTGTATCTACATCTATGAACAGCAAAGAACACGGATTGGCGAAGACCAGCTGAGTCAGGCCGTATTCGGCATCACCGAAAGCCTTTTCCAAAAACTTGAAGACGCGCACGGAACTGGCCTCATGTCTGAGCTTCAAGTAAGGATGCAGCTCGTCCGGTGCCAGACCCGGCACCTGCAGAGACTGCCCATCTTGCAGAAGGCTTTCGCGCAAGCTCGGCAGACACTCCCGGATGCGCTTGATGTCGGTAAAAGGAATCCCCGTCTGCCCCATGCCATAGGGACCGGGGTTCAAACCGACGCCCAACAATCCCCCGGGCCTGGGCGGATACAGCTCCAAGCGCTTGGCATGCCAATGAGCTCCGTACAAACCCGGATTCAGGATCATATATCCCGTAGCTTCCCGCAAAAGACCTGTCAGTTCCTCCCATTCACGGGCGCAGTTCAGCCAATACTCTTGAAACCGGACAGAGGGCATCGTCGACTACATCCCCGAGGATGATGAGGGCAGCGCGATATTCTCGAGGGCCCAATCGACCGGCTCTTTGCCGATCTGCTGAAGGAAACGGTTGGCCCGTGAGAAGGGACGACTGCCGAAAAATCCGTAGTGTGCGGATAACGGACTGGGGTGTGCGGACTCAATGATGAAATGCCGATCCGCATCAATCATGGATTTCTTGGCCTGGGCATTTCGCCCCCACAGGATAAAGACCACGGGATCCTCGCGTTCGTTCAAGACTTCGACGACCCGATTGGTAAAGTGTTCCCAGCCCTTACCGGCGTGTGAGTTAGGCTGACCTCTGCGGACGGTCAGGACAGCATTGAGCAACAGAACCCCCTCCCTGGCCCATTTCTCAAGACACCCGTGATTGGGAATCGGGCAACCCAAGTCGTTTTTGAGTTCCTTAAAGATATTCTGCAACGACGGAGGGGCCGGCACGCCGGGCTTTACCGAGAAACTCAGGCCGTGGGCCTGACCGGGTCCATGGTAAGGATCTTGACCGAGGATGCACACCTTGGTCGCCGCGTAGGGAGTGTAATGCAAGGCGTTGAAGATATCGTACATGTCCGGATAGACCGTGGTGGTGCGATACTCGTGGATGAGAAACTGGCGCAAGGCCTTATAGTACGGCATCTCAAACTGATCATCGAGCTTTTCAGCCCAATCGTTCCTCAGAATTCTGGCCACGAAAACTCTCCTTACATCAACCTTTCCGCTTCCCACCTTTTCGACAAGGCCGATATGAAACCTGCCCCTGCAGCTTGAGGGAAGATCACATGGACCAGACAGCCAGACCTAAGCAGATCAAAAAGCCTATGCTCGTGGAAAGATCCACAAAATGACCCAGCGCCCGGCGTTCGTCATCGTCTTTGCCTTCCTTCTGCACATAGGCGGTGAGCATATCCTCAATAGGCCCGGCGATGCAGATGGCCAGAGCGATCAGCAGACAACCCACACGTTTATCGTAGACGAAGCGCAAAATGCCGCCAACGACCACCAAGGCACCCAGAATCTGTCCCATGCAGCGCAAGACAGCATGTGTCCGAGACAATATCACCACCTCCGCGACAAAGGGGCTGCTCCGGGATCAATTCTCGGACAGCCCCTTTGATCTTCCTCTTGTTTTCTAGCGCTCAATCTTCAGCCAGATGGTCTGCGTAGGCCTGAGCTCGAGGGGAATCTCAGAAGCCTTCTCCGCCAGAACCTCACCCTTCAAAAGCTCCGTAACCCGAGCCTCAAAGGGCAGTCGCAGCAGACGTTGGCCCCCTTCCACTCCGTGCATGACGATGAAATCATCCCGGTGATACATAAACAGATCGCCCGGTTCAACATACGTATGCCCGCCAGCGCGGTCGACGACGTTGGCGATAAACTGCGGCGTCAGTCCGGACGGATGGCCGATGTAGATGCTTGTGTAGCTGTCTGTCTGCTTCACCGCCGCCGCTACCTTGCCGTCGTCGTAGTACGCCAACGCCTCGGCAGTGGGATCATCCACGTAAAACCGCTGGATCGCCGGCACCAGACCAAGTCCTACCGTTTGCCCTTCCACGCCTTTTAAGAGGGCTTTCACCGTCTCTGCCGGACTATCGCCCAGAATCGCAAACCGTGATTTCAGACTGCCCGAGTCGCTTTTTAGGCGTATGCCGGTCAACTCAGCCATGGACTCGAGAGAAAAACCGGTCGGCGTGAGATATCCCGGGGCATACTGCCACATCAAGATCTTGCCGTCTCGCTTCAGCCTGGTCTCAATGAACTCCCGCTTCTGGTCAGTCAGATAGTACGTGTTGAGAAAGACATAGACCTTGTAATCGTCCATCTCTTTCTCCAGCAGGTCAGGCCAGTAGCACAGATCATAGCGCACTCCGGCGCGATTGATGGCTCGCTGTTGCGTATTGAGGCTATGGAGATTGGCTCCGTTATAGCTGTTGATCTGCTCGACCGTCCAGAAGAAGCTCTCTTCATCGGCGACGAAGAGTATGTCACCGGGACTGATGGTGAAATCCTCCTCATACAGCTCTTGGCTGATATCATGCAACTTACCTATCTCGGCCATGATGTCATCGTCATGGAACCAACCGCCGGTCATTTCCATCCACCAAGCTCCCCCGGTGATGGAAAGCAGCTTGCCCAGATCGCGTGCCGCCGCCCCTACGAAGTCATCCATGTTCCAGAACCTGGCCACGCTGTAGTCATGTTCCAGACTCTTAAAGGAGCCCTTCCAGGTGCGGAAGTCAAACTCGGACATCATTATCTTGCCATGGGAGCGCACGGAATCGAAGACCCAGTTGAGATGGCCTTCACTGCCCGCGTCGCGCCACCCGTAGTAACCTGGCTGAGCCCCCATGAAATCGAGAAGATCCGAGCGCAACATGACGTTAGTCTGAGCATGAAGCGGATAGACAAGCAAGCTTGTTCCGCGACCGTAGTAGGCACCCACGATAACCTCTTTGGGAGAGGTCTCCTTTACAATGCGGGCCGTCTCCAACAAGAAGTTAGCCAACTCTTCGTTCAGATAGATTAAGAAGTCAACCTCCTTGCGATTTCTCACAGGATCCAAGAACGTGCCCGGGTATTTCTCATTCTTGATCGGTGGCCGCACGTTTTCAAATGTTAGAGTGGGATCGTTCCAAGCCTGACGCAACTCCTCTTCCGTGGAGTAACGCTGGCGGATCCAACGGCGGAACAAAGGTAGCGAACCCGGAGCGTTCCCGTCTTGAATGGTGCGCTGTCCGCGCGAGACCTGCCAATAGAACTGTCCGTCTTCCCCGCCCGTGATGAAGTAACCGATGACCGCTTTTCCGTAAGGCTGAGAATGGATATGCCTGACGTAGGACTCGATCAAATGATACACTTGCTCCCGATACTCATCAGACCAATAATCCGGAGGAGCGTAACGGTCATGGCGCGACGTTGTATACTCCCCGGCGCTGTTTTGAGCCGCATGCTCCGGGAATTCTTCGTGCCATTCGGGATAGGGCAACACATTGATGTTGACGATGAAATACCCTTCGGGATCCCGCACGATCGCATCCCATAGAATAGTGTCTACCAGCTCCAGGTTGTACTGCTTATAGCCGTACCAATGGCGACGTGACTCGTTAAACAAAGATACGATATGGATATTCAGATTATGATCACCGAACTCTTTGAAGTAGCTGCGAGCTGGATTGGATACATCGCCCATGTGAATCTGAGGCACGACGGGCTTGCCGTCCACATAGAGCTTGGGTATGCCGTTTTCGGTGCGTACCACGGCCGAGGAATCGGGCCGCTCGTCCAACTTGCGCCGACCTGTGGTCATCCACCGCATCAACTCAGATATTCTCGTCGGTACTTCACTGGCCGGCTGCATCCAAAAACGAGAGCCTTCTCCGGGCGGCGACAGATACAAGTCCGCCAGATACACGGTCGCCGCAGGACCCTCTAAGGTAAAGACGAGACGTACAAACCGGGCCTGATCCGACACCGTGAAAAGACGCGTCTTGCGGCGCCAATCATCGGGAGGCGAGTTGAACATGCTGCGATGTCCCAAAAGGCCCGAATACGACGGGCGCCAAGCTGGAACGTCCCGGTTTTCCGGTTGGTTGGGATTGGTAATCGCCACCAACGAAAAATCAGCCATGTTTCCGAAAGAAGCATTCTGAGTGCTATACAGACCCGTGAACTGATACGTTGCCCCGGGCCGGGCCGGCAGACGATCGGAGATCAGACGCACAGCGTCGCCGCCGTGCTTTTCGATCTTCAAGACCGGTCCGGCCTCGGTCTGGATAACCTCAGCACTGCCGTCTCCCTCCAGAGTCCAACCGCTCAGACCCTGTTCGAAGTTTCCGTTGGGCAACATATTGGGATTGAGCATCTTGGGCACCACCTCGCCGCGGATGGCCCGCAGCTCCGCAGCAAAACCAAAGCCTGCGAACAACGAGCAGATCATCAAGAAAGCCGCAAACCGGACTAACGACACTTGTACACGCATAGACAGCCTCCTAAAACAATAAGCCACTTGCAAAAGAATGGATGACTTTGAGGTTTTCCCCACGTACCGGCTTTTTCCTCTTGCAGACTTCATCAGACTCACAAGCCTTTGGAGAGCATCGAGTAGGGTGACGCTCGCT
>LSQX01079886.1_pt1 | contig 11437 bp, 8 predicted proteins | sample 654561 | NCBI WGS metagenome assembly LSQX01 (sample SAMN04489861, study PRJNA283612) | anaerobic digester metagenome | isolation source: 4 biogas reactors fed with cattle manure at either 37C or 55C with and... | place: Denmark: Kongens Lyngby | collected 2014 | reverse complement strand
GCGGAGGTTTTTCGACAGTCTGAGACCGCCGGGGGTTAACCCCCGGCGGTCTTCAGTGGGTGAACGACCTACATCCCAAGATAGGCTTTCCTGATGACATCGCTTTCCAAGAGTTCACTAGCCTTGCCTTCGGTGACCATGCGGCCGTTCTGGAGGACGTAGGCCCGGTCGGAAAGCTCTAAGGCGTTGTAGACGTTTTGCTCAACGAGGAGGATAGTCAGCCCCTCTTCGTCCCGGAGGCGCTGGATGACCTCGAAGACCTGGGTGACGAGCTTGGGCATCAACCCCAAGGAAGGCTCATCGAGCATTAGCAGCTTAGGCTGACTCATCAAGCCCCGACCGATGGCCAGCATCTGCTGTTCTCCTCCCGAGAGAGTCTCCGATTTTTGTCCCTTGCGCTCCCAAAGCCTCGGGAAGAGTTTGTAGACCCGATCGAGGCGCCTTTCGATCTCCTCATTTGACAGCTCCAGGTAGGCGCCAAGGAGCAGGTTCTCGTGGACGGACAGCTTGCCGAAGACATGGCGTCCCTCGGGGATAAGGGCGATCCCGCGGGCTACCCGTTCGTAAGGAGGCAGCTGATCGATTCGCTCGCCAAGGAAGCTGATCTCTCCCCGGTCCACTTGTAAGATCCCGGCGATGGTCCGCATGATAGTCGTCTTGCCGGCGCCGTTGGAGCCTACGATGGAAACGATCTCCTTTTCCTCCACCCGGAAGCTGGCATCGTGGACAGCGGGTACGCCATCGTAACTAACTTGAATGTTCTTTACGGTTAGCATGACGTCCCTCCCCTAAATAGGCCTGAATGACCTTCTCGTTGCGAACGATCTCCGAGGGCGGCCCCTCAGCGATCAAACGCCCGGCATCGAGCACCACGATCCGGTCGGCGATGGGCATGATGGCCTCCATGACGTGCTCGATGATAAATAAGGTGGTGCCCTGGGCTTGGATGTTCCGAACCAGTTCGACGGCCTCCTGGACCTCCGTCGGGGTGAGGCCGGCCATGGCCTCATCCAGAATCAACAGCTCCGGCTCAGCCCCTAGGGCCCGAGCGATCTCCAAGCGCTTGCGGTCGGGAATGGTAAGTTCGCTGCCCATCCGGTTGCGCTTCGCCCACAGGCCGGTAAGGTGCAGGATCTCCTTTGCCTTCTCCCGGGCCTGGTGGGTCTGGGGATAACGGGCGAAAGCCCCGACCATCACGTTCTCCAACACCGTCATATCCCGCAGAGGCTGGGTGATCTGGAAGGTCCGCACTAGTCCCCGGTGACATATCTGGTGGGGCTTCATGCCAGTGATGTTCTCCCCCTTGAACAAGACGGTGCCTTCCGTGGGGCGGAGAAAGCCGCTGATGCAATTGAAAAGGGTCGTTTTGCCCGCGCCGTTAGGTCCAATGAGCCCGAGGATTTCCCCAGGATGGATATCAAAGGTCACATCATGATTGGCCAACAGCCCCCCGAACCGCATCGTCAGACCCTGTACCTGCAGTAATGGTTGTGCCAATGTCGTCTCCCCCTTCCCCTTCGATGGTCCGCTTCCGCTGGAAGAAGCCCAGGATGCCCGTCGGCCGGACAAGGGCGATGACCATGATGATGATGCCGTAGATGATCAGGTCGATGCCTCGACCGGCGCCGCCCAAAGCGGCCCGCGCGTATTGGGAGATGGGCATCAAGATGGCGGCTCCCAACACTGGCCCCCAAATGGTGCCTGCACCGCCGACCGCGGCCACCATGACGATTTCAACGCTGAGGGCGTGGTGGGTGACGCTTTCCGGATCGATGTACAGGACGTATTGGGCATAAAAAGTGCCGGCGATGGCGGTGAAAAACGCACTCAGCATGGTGGCGATGATGCGCTGGCGGACGGTGTTGATCCCCAAGGCGCTGGCCACTTGCTCACTGTCCCGAATGGCCCGGAAATAGTAGCCGGTCCGGGAGTTTTCGATGTAGTAGCAGATAAGGATGGCGATGCCCAGCAAGCTGAAAATAATGATGTGGTAGGGCACCTTGTCCTTAAACTGCATGAACCACCATGTATCGCGCATCAAAGGCAGCGGGATGCCGATGGCCCCCTCCACGTAATCCCAGTTGGTCATCAGGATCTGGAAGGTCCTGGCGAAGGCCTGGGAAGCGATGGTGAAGTACGGCCCGCGCAGCCTCGAAGTAGGATAAGCCATCCCCGCCGCCACGATGGCAGCTAGAATGCCGCCGCAAATCATGCCGATCCACGGCGAGAATCCCCCTTTAACGAGCATCATCGTGGATGTGTAAGCCCCGATGCCGAAAAAAGCGCTTTGTCCAAAGGAGTATAAACCGGTATACCCTCCCATGATGTTCCAAGCCACTCCTAGTAACCCGTACAACCCGACCATGATCAGGACGTGGCGGTAAAAGGGCGCCTTGGAAAACAGGGGGGTAATGGCGACTGCTCCCACATACAGTAGTACCGTTAACACGGTTTTCCTAGAAATCTTAGGCAACGTAGCACAACCCCCTATCAAGTGCAACCAAGCCTACCATCCGAATAGGCCCGTGGCCGGTCGCAAAATGATCACCACCATGTAGGTCATGAACACGATCGCATACTTCACCGCTGGACTGATGAAAAATCCCCCCAGCGACTCGATGATCCCGATGAGGACCCCGGCTACGAAGGAGCCTTCTACGCTGCCAAAGCCTCCCAGGGCGACGGTGGCGAAGGCGATCATGCTGAAGAAGGTCCCCACATAGGGGAAGATGTAGTAAAAGGTGGCCAGCAGAACGCCTGCCGCGCCGACGCAGGCTATGCCCAACCCGAAGGTGATGGCATAGATGTTGTCGATGTTGATGCCAACTAGCCGGGCGCCTTCCGAGTCGATGGAGGTCGCCTGGATGGCTCTGCCTGTCCTGGTGAAGCGAATCAAATAGTAGGCAAAGGCGAACACGATGATCGATCCAACGGAAGCGATAAGTTCCGGGACCCCCAAGTAGACGCCGAAAATTGACACATCGCCCGTGGTCCAGGTCAAAGTCCGCTCCGCCAGTCGGTAGTTGGGCGTCCACAGGAACATGGCCATGTTGGCCATGAAGACGCTCAAACCGAAAGTGGTCAGGATTTGACTGATCCGGGTGCCGCCGAGGATGCGCTTAATCAGTCCCTTATAGATCCCAATTCCCACCAAGAACAAGATGGGGATGATGACGAAGATCGCGAGCAAAGGATCCATCCGGAACAGGACGGAGAACCAATAGGCGAGGAACATCCCGAGCATCAGGAATTCCCCGTGGGCGAAGTTGACCACGTCCATAACCCCGTAAATCAGGGATAGACCTAACGCGATGAGGGAGTAGACGAACCCCATCAACAGGCCAGACATCAGGGCTTGAACAAGACCCACGTTCACCAGCAATCATCTCCCTTCCGACAATAATCGACGACGGAGTCATAAAATGGAAAGGAGGGGCGGCTAAGCCCCTCCCGATGGCTTAACGGTCATCCCAGCTTGGGAATGGGAATACAGTCTCCCTAGTTGCGAACGCGCTGGGGAAGACGGTGTAGAAGGTCTGATCCTGAATCTGGCAGATGATGTACTGGCCGTAGATGTTCTGGTGGGTCTCAGGATCGAACTTGATCCCTTCCCACGGGGACAGGCAGTACTCGCCGGGGATATCGGTCTCCAGTAGAGCTTGGCGAATAGCCTCCGGATCGGTGGAGCCGGCCCGGTTGATGGCATCAGCCAAGACGATTGGAGCATGGAAGGACCGGACTGCATCGGCGAGCATCTCCTGGCCGAACTTGTTCCGGAACTCTTCCAGGATCCGGCCGATGACCGGCTTGTTGACCACTTGGTCGGCACAGAAGCCCTGGCGCAGGAACAGATAGTTGCCATCGTCGCCAACGGACTTGAGGAAGTCAGGCTCCCCAGGGGCAGCGGTGTTGTGCCATACCTTGGGGGCGAACCGCATGGTCTTGAAGGTCTTGGTGAACAAGATCTGGTCGGAGATATAGGCAGCCATCATGACTACGTCGGGTTTGGAAGCCATTAGTCTAGTGACTTCACTGTTCAGGCTGGTGGCACCGGTAGTATAAGCCAGCTTCTCAACGATCTGGAAGCCGTACTCCTTAGCAAGGGCCTCTTGGGCTTTAGCCACCTGGGCGCCGAACTCAGTGTTTTCGTACACGATGGCGATGCGGCGCAGGCTTTCGCCCGTTTGCTTTTCCAGTTCGATGAGGTGTTCGAACTGCTGCTGCGCATAAAGACCATCGTGGGGATCGGTGCGGAAGAACCAGTTGAAGTTCCGCTCCGTGAGCTGTGGCGAGGAAGAATCTCCGTTGACAAAGGGGATGCCATAACGTTCGGCCACTTGGCTTGCGGTCTTCGTGACGGAACTCTGGTAGCATCCGATGAGGGCGACTACTCCTTCGGAGGTGATGAGCCGCTCTGCTTCACTCATGCCGGTCTTGGGATCGCCGGCGCTGTCGGCCCAGATGATTTCGATCTTAGCTCCGTCGAGGTTGGGAAGACCTTCCGTATCGGCGAAGAGAAAATCGAAATCATACTTGTTGTTGATGATATCGACGGCCATGGTAACGCCGTCTTTCAGCATTTGGGCTGTACCAGCCATTGGCCCGGTAAAGGGGTAAATGGCACCGATCTTAATTACGTTCTCTGCAAATGCCATTCCACCGAGGGCGAGTACTAAGGAAAGTGCGCAAACTAGAACGAATCCCTTTTTCAATGTTGAACCCCCTGTTGAGATAAGTTTTGCGACGATGCAGCGTACTGAGCAGCGATGCTTGCCGGCATACCTCCTCTCAGACAAATTGAAGCAACACTGGGATAAGGATGCATATCCCTCCCTGTGGAGCACTAAGGATGCCTCTAAAGCGCATCCAGGAACGAGCGGAGTGCATAATTGTGATGGATGGACAGTTGATTAGGCGACCTACACCCCACTCCATCCGCATTCTGTATTCTCCTCCTCCGGCATGGATTCCTCCTAACAATTTGTGCTCCGTTTATGGCAAAAGAAGGCCAAAAAAGCAGGGACGGCAAGCTTTGCCGTCCCTCAGCGACATCCTTGTCATTTCCCGGCCGCTACATCCCCAGATAGGCCTTCCGGATGACATCGCTTTCCAACAGCTCGCTGGCCTTGCCTTCGGTGACCATGCGGCCGTTCTGGAGGACGTAGGCCCGGTCGGAAAGCTCTAAGGCGTTGTAGACGTTTTGCTCAACGAGGAGGATGGTCAGCCCCTCTTCGTCTCGGAGGCGCTGGATGACGTCGAAGACCTGGGTGACCAGCTTGGGCATCAACCCCAAGGAAGGCTCATCGAGCATCAGCAGCGTAGGCTGACTCATCAAGCCCCGGCCGATGGCCAGCATCTGCTGTTCTCCTCCCGAGAGAGTTTCCGACTTTTGTCCCTTGCGCTCCCAAAGCCTCGGGAAGAGCTTGTAGACCCGGTCTAAGCGGCTTTCGATCTCCTCGTTGGACATCTCGAGATACGCGCCAAGGAGCAGATTCTCGTGGACCGACAACTTGCCGAAGATATGGCGGCCTTCGGGGATGAGGGCAAGCCCGCGGGCCACCCGTTCGTAAGAAGGCAGCCCATCGATCCGGTCCCCAAGGAAGGTGATCTCTCCTTGGTCTACGGGCAAGATCCCGGCGATGGTCCGCATGATGGTCGTCTTGCCGGCGCCGTTAGAGCCTACGATGGAGACGATTTCCTTCTCCTCCACCCGGAAGCTGGCATCGTGGACGGCGGGTACCCCATCGTAACTAACTTGAATGTTCTTTACGCTTAACATGACGGCCCTCCCCTAAATAGGCCTCAATGACCCTCTCGTTGCGAACGATCTCCGAGGGCGGCCCCTCAGCGATAAGGCGCCCGGCATCGAGCACCACGATCCGGTCGGCAATGGGCATGATGGCCTCCATAACGTGTTCGATGATAAAAAAAGTGATCCCCTGGGCTTGGATCGTTTTGACCAGTTCGATGGCGTCGTGGATCTCGGTCGGGTTCAATCCAGCCATAGCCTCATCGAGGATCAACAGGTCCGGCTCCGTTCCCAGGGCCCGGGCGATCTCCAAGCGCTTGCGGTCGGGAATAGTCAGTTCACTGCCCATTTGATGCCTCTTTTCCCACATCCCCGTCAGCTTGAGGATCTCAACGGCCTTGGCGTGGGCTTGGCTCGTCAGGGGGTGGCGGCAAAAGGTCCCGACCATGACGTTTTCCAGGACGGTCATATCCCGCAGGGGCTGGGTGATCTGGAAGGTCCGGGCCAATCCCCGGTGACAGATCTGGTGGGGCTTCAATCCAGTGATGTTCTCACCCTTGAACAACACAGTACCTGCCGTGGGGCGGAGAAAGCCGCTGATGCAATTGAAAAGGGTCGTCTTGCCTGCGCCGTTAGGCCCAATGAGCCCGACGATTTCCCCCGGATAAATGTCAAAGGTCACATCATGATTGGCCAACAGACCCCCGAACCGCATCGTCAGACCCTGTATCTGCAGTAATGGCTGTGCCAATGTCGTCTCCTCCTTCCCCTTCAATGGTCCGCTTCCGCTGGAAGAAGCCCAGGATGCCCGTCGGCCGGACAAGGGCGATGACCATGATGATGATGCCGTAGATGATCAGGTCGATGCCTCGACCGGCGCCGCCCAAAGCGGCCCGCGCGTATTGGGAGATGGGCATCAAGATGGCAGCTCCCAACACTGGCCCCCATATGGTGCCTGCACCGCCGACCGCGGCCACCATGACGATTTCAACGCTGAGGGCGTGGTGGGTGACGCTTTCCGGATCGATGTACAGGACGTATTGGGCATAAAAAGTGCCGGCGATGGCGGTGAAAAACGCACTCAGCATGGTGGCGATGATGCGCTGGCGAACGGTGTTGATCCCTAAGGCGCTGGCCACTTGCTCGCTGTCCCGAATGGCTCGGAAGTAATAGCCCGTGCGGGACCTTTCAATGTAATAGCAGACGAGGATGGCGATGCCCAGCAAGCTGAAGATGATGATGTGGTAGGGCATTTTCTGTTTAAACTGGAAGAACCACCAGGTATCGCGCATCAAAGGCAGTGGGATGCCGATGGCCCCTTCCACGTACTCCCAGTTGGTCATCAGGATTTGGAAGGTCCTGGCGAAGGCTTGGGAGGCAATGGTGAAGTAGGGACCTCGCAGCCTTGATGTAGGATAAGCCATCCCCGCCGCCACGATGGCAGCCAGGATGCCGCCGCAGAGCATGCCGATCCACGGCGAGAATCCCCCCTTAACGAGCATCATCGTGGATGTGTAAGCCCCGATGCCGAAAAAGGCACTTTGTCCGAAGGAGTATAAACCGGTGTACCCGCCCATGATGTTCCAAGCAACCCCCAACAGTCCATACATCCCGACCATGATCAGGACGTGGCGGTAAAAGGGCGCTTTGGAAAACAAGGGGGTGATGGCGACTACTCCCACATACAGTAGCACTATGATGATGGTTTTTCGCGAAATCTTAGGCAACGCAGTACAGCCCCCTATCAAGTGCGACCGAGCCTACCATCCGAATAGGCCCGTGGCCGGTCGCAAAATGATCACCACCATATAGGTCATGAACACGATCGCATACTTCACCGCGGGGTTGATGAAGAACCCCCCCAGTGACTCGATGATCCCGATCAAGATCCCGGCTACGAAGGATCCCTCCACGCTGCCGAACCCCCCCAGGGCGACGGTGGCGAAGGCGATCATGCTGAAGAAGGTTCCCACATAGGGGAAGATGTAGTAGAAGGTGGCCAGCAGAACGCCTGCCGCGCCGACGCAGGCTATGCCCAGTCCGAAGGTGATGGCGTAGATGTTGTCGATGTTGATGCCAACTAGCCGGGCGCCCTCCGAGTCGATGGAGGTTGCCTGGATGGCCCTTCCTGTCCTCGTGAAGCGAATCAAATAGTAGGCAAAGGCGAAAACAAGGATGGATCCGACGGAGGCGATGACTTCAGGGATGCCTACATGCACGCCGAGAATCGGCAAGTCCCCCGTGGTCCAGGCCAGGAACCGCTCCGCCAGTCGGTAGTTGGGCGTCCACAGGAACATGGCCATGTTGGCCATGAAGACGCTCAAACCAAAAGTGGTCAGGATTTGACTGATCCGGGTGCCGCCGATTATGCGCTTGATGAGCCCCTTATAAACCCCAACCCCCACCACGAACAGAATGGGAATAATGACCAAGATCGAAATCAATGGATCGAATCGGAACAGAACGGAAAACCAGTAGGCGAGGAACATCCCGAGCATCAGGAATTCCCCGTGGGCGAAGTTGACCACGTCCATAACCCCGTAGATCAGGGAGAGGCCTAACGCGATGAGGGAATAAACAAACCCCATCAATAGGCCTGACATCAACGCTTGCACAAGACCGATGTTCACCTGGAACCATCTCCCCTTTCAGCATTGCCAGCGACATGATAGTAGGGGCGGCAATGCCCCCGCAGTCCTCAGCGATCTTTCCCGGCCGGACATGGGAACGGCCCTAGTGGTGCGCGCGGTTAGAATGTCTGAAACCTCGATGATATGTATTTCCGCTGGTTGGAATAAGGCTTGACCCTTTCCCAAGGCGACAGGCAGTAGTCGCCGTGCTCTCCGGCCTGGTCCGTTTGGAGAAGAGCTTCACCCCCTCGAGTGGCAAGGACGTCTATTGGGGTGAAAGAGGGTTGCGATCAGTAGAATGTGCCACTGGAATGTCATCACCCAAGGATGGGCGCCGGCCCAAAATGTCGGCTCTATTTGCTTGATGTGTGTATTCGCTTTTTATTGATCTGATTCCTGCGTTCGACTTACAAGTGTGGGAAATATAGCGAAGTGGGGCATCGGATGAAATAATGGTGAGGAGCGATGAATGAAAAAGCGAGGGGACGGCAAAGCCGTCCCCAGGCTCTCGCACATCTATTGCATAGCTTCCAAATTAGCCTAGCCTAGTTAGTCCGGGCCAATCGTTCGCCGAGGAGCAGTCCCAGCGTGATCGGCGGGGTGTTGCCCATGCCGCCGGCCAGGACGTTCCCGGCCAACTGGCCCATGCCGACGACTTCGCCGAGGGCATACAGTCCCGGGATGATCTTGCCCGAGACATGGACTACTTCCAAGTTAGCCGTCACCTTCACGCCGCCATGGGTGAGGTAAATCATCGGCTTGGTCTCGACGGCGTAGAAGGGAGGCTGCTCTAGCTTGCAGACCAGCTGAGTCCGGCCGAAGTCCAAGTCGCGGCCTTCTTCGACAAAGCCATTGTACCTATCGATGGTGGCCTGCAAAACCTCCGGGTTCATGCCCAGTTTGCCGGCCAGCTCCGCGACGGAGTCGGCTTTGAAGAACTTCTTCTCCTTGGCTGCTTCGGCGTCAAATTCATCCCAGGTCCAGTTGGCGATGATGGGCTTGTTAGCGGCCATCACATTGCCGTCCAGGATGATGTACGTGACAACGTCCGGCTGTCGAAGGACGGCCTTTTCCTTCTCATCGGGACTTAAAGTGTCCTCGTTGACAAAGCGCTGGCCCAGCTTGTTGACCCATACGTACCCGGCGGTCGCCGGCGCCAGCTGCAGCCGTACAGGCAGAGGCCAACCGGGATTGTCCGGATCCTCTATTCCCCCCGGCATGGGGACGAAGCAGTCCATGTGGGAGACATCGGCTCCGATGGCTGTGGCCATCCGCAGGCCGTCCCCCGTGGCGAAGGCCGGGGTGTAGCTTAGGGCGTTCCTTCCCTTGCTTCCGTGGTAGTGGGCCAAAAGCTCCCGATTTGACCCAAATCCACCGGTTGCCAAAACAACGTGCTTTGCCCTAAACTCAAGTGGTTGGCCATCTTTGCCTACGGCCCGAACGCCAACCACTGCTCCTTGATCATCTTGGATCAGTTCGGTAGCCCTGGTCTCGAGGCGAACCTCCACATCGCCCCGGGCAACACATTTGTTCAGCTCGGCGATGAGGACCTTGGCCACTGCGGCCCCGCTGCCGATGGGCTGATAGGACCGGGCGACAGAATAAAGTTCGTGATGGTCCATGTAGACCGGGCGGTTCTTATCGAACTTGACGCCAAGGTCGGCCAGCCAGTCGATGGTCCAGCCGGCGTTTTCCGTTTGAAGTTTGAGGAGCCTGGGATTGGCCCGGTAGCCGCCTAAACGCATGACATCTGCATAGTGCTGCTCGGGCGAGTCCTTGAACCCCGCAGCCAGCTGCAGCTTGGAATTGGCTGCGCTCATTTGTCCGCCAGCGACGAGCAATGTTCCGCCCAAGAAAGCCATTTTCTCCAAGAGGAGCACCTTGGCGCCGCCGTTAGCCGCGGCTATGGCTGTGGGGATGCCGGCATTGCCGCCTCCGACGACGATGATGTCCCAGTCTGCAGGGCTTGCTCCGACCGCGGCCGTAGCTAAGGCTAAGGCGATGACTAAACTCAGGATGCATCTCAAGGTTCTCAATGGGGGTCCCTCCTCTTCATTAGTGATTTATGACACGAATTCGCTGCCTGATGTGGCTACTCCTTCCGGGGTAGGGGGAAATATATCAACAAAGATGGGCAGGAACATTGAGCGTGGTAGAGAACTATGTCATGGACATGGCGCCCGCTCCAAACAATGGACTTAGTAGGTGAGGGCATTTGTTGCATAAACTCCGCAAAGGGGATAAGATCGTCATTGGTCTGGTCCTAATTCTAGGCGTAGTCGCTCTGGCGGCAGTCAAGATTGGGTTTAACCGTCCTTATCAGGGTAAATACGTTGTCATTACCAATTTGCATGACGGCAGTGTGAGCAAGCTTCCTTTGGAGGCTGATGCACAAAATGTTAAAGTGAAAGGCGCGCTAGGCTATTCCAAAGTGGAAGTCGAAGACGGCATGGCGAGGATCGCCAGCTCTCCCTGTCCGGATCAAATCTGTGTGCACGTGTTTGGTTGGATTTCACGGGATGGGGAGATCAGCGTTTGCCTGCCTAATGGGGTGATGTTGCAGATCGAAGATCCTGCTGATGGATGACAGCGCGGTGGTGGGGGTAGCCGGAGACAGAAATAAGGGAGGAAATGTTCGTGCGGAAACCCTTGTTTGCCTTCTTACTAGTAATAGTCTTGGCTTTCGGAGTCTGGGCTTATATCGACGTGCAATCGGTTCCTACCGGAGCTCTCTATCGTGATGGCGTCTATACCGGGACCGGCAAGGGACTCTTTGGGCCGGTGCAGGTGGAAGTAGCCGTCACCAAAGGGAACATTGCCTCGGTGAAGGTTCTCGAGCATCAAGAGACCCCGGGAATTGCCGACCCGGCAATTGAGGCGGTGCCGTCGGCTATCGTAGCCAAAGGTTCCCTCGATGTGGACCTGGTCAGTGGAGCAACCTTTACCAGCAAAGGAATTGTTGATGCAGCCAGGGATGCCTTGAGCAAGGCTAAGAATTACCGGGATGGCACCTACGTCGGCGAAGCCAGGGGCCACAATGCGCCCTTGAAGGTGGAGG
>LSQX01098015.1_pt1 | contig 11438 bp, 7 predicted proteins | sample 654561 | NCBI WGS metagenome assembly LSQX01 (sample SAMN04489861, study PRJNA283612) | anaerobic digester metagenome | isolation source: 4 biogas reactors fed with cattle manure at either 37C or 55C with and... | place: Denmark: Kongens Lyngby | collected 2014 | reverse complement strand
ATCTGACGGCACAGGACGGGAGGACGCTGTATAGGTGAAGGTTGAAAAGATTCAACGACTGTAGATACTCGCAGATGTCGCTGACACATGTCAACGCAATTCAATCAGCGTTCAATCTTTAAGTCAATAGGAGAGATTCATTATTTGTAGGTAATAGCGTGGATAATCAAGAAGATCGAAATGTAAAAGTGAAATTAAGGCCTAATTGGAAATTCTGGTATTTGAGCGCGAACATTGTTTTGTTTATTGCTGCTGTTATCATCTTAATCTCAAAACTTGATAAAGCTGATTGGCATACGTTATTCATCATCCCTGTGCTCATAAGCGCTATTACGGGAGTTGCCATTTCGTTAGTATTTACGATAAAGGCAGACAAGGATCGCCTAACAGACGAGCTACAAAGAGAAATAGACGGTGTTCTTGAGAGATTACTGTATTTGCCAGTCAGATTTCAAGAGGTTATGTTCAACCCGATGTATTGTCTCCATGTTAAAAAGCAAATTCTTGTCCACGAGTTTGAAGTTATGCCGCCAATGTATCGGATACGACGGATATATCGCGAATTATGGTTTGCTTATAGAGAAGAAAGCGAAAAGATTTTGATAGAACTTGAAAAATGGGATGTTCAAAGCAATTCAATTAAATCCTGTTCTGACTTCCAAAAACAATCGGAGGTTAGCATCATGCTCCATATCCACGTGATGGCAGACAGCGCACTGATTGCACAAGAAAAATTCTATCAGGATTTTAAAGGGGAGAGTAAGCGACCTATTCCAGAGCAGCTGATTTTCAGAGAAAAACGTAAACAAAAGGATATTAGTAATTAAGAAAACATTGTTTGCTGCCATTATTCGTGATTAACCGTGCTAACCTAGTAATATCTTACACAGTTTTTGACTATAGGTTTAGGAGCTAATACATGTTGTCATGGCATGAAATTGAGAGACGCGCAGTCGCTTTCCAAAAAACTTGGAAAAACTGTGCGGGGGACGAACGCCAAGAAGCCCAAACTTTTGAGAAAGATTTAATGTATGTGTTTGGCATTGATTGGCGGGATGGACTCCACGAACACCAAATCACCCTAAGAGATGGGTCAATCGGTTATATTGATTATTTTTTACCTGGAAAAATCCTTATTGAAATGAAATCAAAGGGGCAGTCCTTAACCAAGGCTTATTCTCAAGCGATGACCTATGTTCATTCGCTTAAACCCGATGAAATTCCTGTTCTTGTTCTTGTGAGTGATTTTGAGAAATTCCATGTCTATAACCTGAAGAAAAACCACCCATATAAACCTTTCAAAGTGTCGCAACTAAAAAGTCGCGTTAGGATATTTGGTTTACTTGCGGGATATGGTGTTCTCGATGAAGAAAAAACTGAGATAGAGGTCAATACTGAAGCTTCATACATGATGGCAAGGATTCATGATGAAATGAAAACGAACGGGTATGAGGGTCATGCGCTTGAGGTTTACTTGGTTCGCCTTCTTTTCTGCATGTTCGCTGATGATACGGGAATTTTCGAACGCGATTCTTTTAGCAACTATTTGAAAAACTCCGCGCCCGATGGCTCGGATTTATCCAGTCGCTTGATGATTCTATTTTCAGTGCTAAATACTCCCTTAGAAAACCGCATGACCAACATTTCCGCTGAACTAGCAAGATTTCGTTATATTAATGGCGAGCTATTTGCTGAATCACTTCCACCTGCCTTTTTTGATGTGAGAACGCGCCAATTGCTTATAGAATGCAGTGATAAGTTTGACTGGTCTCAGATCAGTCCTTCAATATTCGGGGCAATGTTTCAGGGGGTTATGAACCCTGAAGAACGCCGTACACTGGGAGCTCATTACACTTCAGAAGAAAATATTATGAAAGTGATTGAACCTCTATTCCTTGATGAGCTTCACGATGAATTTGAAAAAGTAAAATCAACCACGAAGGAACTCCAAGCGTTCCAAGACAAGATTGCGTCTCTAAAATTTCTTGATCCAGCCATGGGTAGTGGTAATTTTCTAATCGTAGCCTATAAAAAATTGCGTGAACTAGAGTTTGAAATCCTAAAACTAATCATCGATGAATCATCCTTGCAAATTGTTGACGCCTTTATCAAAGTCAGCATTGACCAATTTTATGGCATTGAGATCGAGGAATTTCCCTGTCAAATCGCGCAAGTATCCCTTATCCTTATCAAGCATTTGATGGATATCGAGGTGAGTAATTATTTTGGCTTCAATATTATTGATTTCCCAATCAAGAACAATGCGAATATAGTTCATGGAAATGCATTGGTAATGGATTGGAATTTGGTTTGTCCTGCTGAAGAGCTCAACTATATTCTAGGAAACCCGCCTTTTATCGGCTACTCGAACCAATCCAGAGAACAAACGGAGAATATCAAATCGATATATCTTGATGAAAGTGGAAAGACGTCCAAAACAGCCGGTAAGATTGATTTCGTTGCGGGCTGGTTTTATAAAGCATCGGAAATGATGCTAAGAGGGCCTATAAAAGCTTCGTTCGTCGCTACAAATAGTATTACTCAGGGTGAACAGGTATATTTTGTATGGAATCTTCTACTTGGATTATTCAACATCCATATTGATTTTGCTTATCGCACTTTTAAATGGACAAATGATGCAAAAGGGAAAGCTGCCGTCCATTGCGTGATTATTGGCTTCAGCCGTGTTCATCACCGTAAAAAGAAGTATCTATGGGATGAGTACTCGCAAATGCGTGAGGTGAGTGCAATTAATCCATATTTGGTCGAGGGTGAAAATATTTTAGTGAAGAGTCGAACGAAACCATTGAATGATGTGTCGACAATGGTTTATGGGAGCAAACCAACGGATGGAGGTTTTTTACTGCTTGATAAATCCGAAAAAGAGAGCATCCTTTTAAAATATCCAGAAGCCAGGGATTTAATAAGACCGTACCTTGGATCAAAGGAATTTCTCCATAATCTTCCGCGATACTGCATATGGTTAGAAGGTGTCTCACCTGCTGCATATGCAAAGATACCACCAATTCTAGATAGAATCAGTCAAGTTAAATGCTTCAGACTGGCAAGCAAGAAAGAGAAGACACGCAAGGATGCGGACAAACCAATGCTTTTCCAAGAAAATCGTCAGCCTACAACTTTCTACTTGCTAGTTCCGAGAGTCTCATCCGAAAAAAGACAATATATTCCCATTGGTTATCTGCCGCCAGACACAATCTGCGGAGATCAAAATCTTATGATTCCGGATGCCTCGCTTTATGAATTTGGTGTATTGACATCTGCTGCGCATATGTCATGGATGCGGCTTGTAGCGGGTAGACTAAAAAGTGATTTCAGGTACTCTGCGTCGATTGTGTATAATACTTTTCCTTGGTGCGATAGTACAGAAGATAATCGAAACAGAATTGAAGAAACGGCAAGAGGGATTTTGGATGCGAGGCGGTCATACAATGATGCCTCATTAGCGGTTCTCTACAATCCCCTTACAATGCCAGTAGAGCTTCGTAAAGCCCATCAAGCTAATAACAAATCAGTTAGAGAGGCGTACGGAGCAAAGTGGATAAGTGAGGAGGAGTGCGTAGCCGATCTGCTCAGGCGCTATCATGCTCATGTCGATAATTCATAATCATGGTGGTCACTTGGTGGCTCAAGTTCAATTCGAAAAGAGACAGATTTTGGAATGTATAAGATATCTTATGTGCGAAACTCATTGAACTTTATCCTTTTCTACGCATCCCTCAATTCAGTTAGCCCTCTGAAAAACTGCCAGCCATTTGTGCTCCTTCCCGTTACGAATGAGCCTGCCATTGAGGGACTGTCAAAACTCAGATTTACGGTTGCCCTGAAAACATTTCCTTGAACAAAGATTTTTTCTTCTGCTAACCATCTATCAATGATTCTGTTGTTGCGATTGAAGAATCTTCCGTCGTCTGACCATTCCTTTGAAGTTGCGATTGGTCTGACAATAACTGAACCTGCAGATAAAATAAATTTCCCACCTTGGACGAAAAGCTTGGCTTCGTGTTTTGGTGATCTCGGTGAATAGTATTTCACTGTTGACGATAAATGTTCTTCTGAGAACTCGACACCCTCCGCACGTAGTAGAAAATCAATCTGTTCTATGTATGACATGATGATTGGCTTGTCGTAGATGCTTATCACAGGTTCATTTGATCGCAAATCCTTGTTGTCCAAAAAATACTGGCTACTCTTCTTGAGCATTTTGATGTAGTGGTATTCCATGTAATCTATGGTCATGGCATCAAAGGAATTATTGTCAGTTACAAACATGATGCAGTAGGACCAAAACTGTTTGTTTTGACGGTGAGTTTCAATTCGCAAGGCCCCATTTTTTGATTGGCCGACATAGACCGTCGTTAGCTCATTATCGCCAGACTTATCAAAGAGAAAATAGACGGCATAATTTGTTGCGGATTCCAATTTTTCAACCTCTTTGACGTTATCGCGGGTGAAATAAAAGGCCTTGATCTGAGTTGTGCGATCCTGGAATACTTTCAGATGTGCCGCTTTTTCTGTATTAGGGTAAAGATATGTTACAGTCTTTTCCATCGATATTCTCCTCATTTGGCAGTTAATGGAACTAATGCATCTAATTCCTTCTTGATCCCGTTGAAGGGCTGATTCAAATCCAAAGTTTTCACGGAAATTCTGTTCCCACTGATAACCAAATCTGCGTTGGGGGTCACTGATTCGCTAGTCTTAGCGTAAAGAAGCAAACCAGAGACCTTACCGGATTGATGTTTATCAAGGTTCTTGACATAAGAAAAGATCTGATAAAGGTTAGCGGAGTGATAAGTGGGCTTATCGAAACTGCGTTGCATGGTTTCACCATAGTACTTGGCATCAATAATAAGTGTCTCGCCCGCATATTCAAGTGTTGTGTCGGTTTGCATAATGGGGAGATGTGTGGGAGAACCCTCATCCAAAAGCCAATGTATTTGAGATGCTTTTGGTTTTAGATAGGGGTGATGCTTTTTATAGTACTCAAGGATGAAACGTTCGTAGAGTAAGTTCATCTGATTATCCGAAAAGGCGATAAGCTTGTATTGCCCTTTTTCGGTAGTCAATAGCATGTCAGTTAGGACGAAAAATGCGATATTGATCAACATCCTGTAATTTTGATTTCCTCGAAATATGGGAAGGGTTGCCCATTGTATTGTCGAGGGGTCGATGTCAGAGATGTTCTTGAAGAAGAAAAGCAATTTATGTAACCGAGCTTTATTCTCCGATTTAATCGCAGGTTGACGGGCAAGAATGGTCATTGCAACCTTGAGGATTTGGTTATAGACGTTGTCCTCTGATAACTCATCAAATTCGCAGGCCAATACTTGCTGTCTCGCCATTCGATTCTTGAGTGTACCGGCTAGGGCTAACTTGCCCCGGAGAACCGGAATATTTTCTTGCTTTCCAATGTATTGACGGTAGAGCCCCTGTTTCAATTGGGTGCTGACACCTTCAGCTAAGATTGCAGCAAACAAATCGTGGATGTGATCAAAATCTTCTCCGGCTATTTCTTCAAAATTGTTCATTAGGAGCGCCCTAAAGGCATAAGTCAGCATGTAGTAGATATTCTTGATTCGAATACCCTTGTCTTCAATCACTTAAGACTCCTCGAAGTTTATTCTCCCAGAATTGCACCTTCTTCTTATCATCAAACCAATATTCTCGAAGCATGGGTAGGATGTCATAGTCAACGATTTCATGTAACCATCCTTCTGACGGACCTTTGTGATTACAAAAGTAGCTATGTCCAATTCGGAAACCCTCGCCCAAAGCATCGTCTTGACCTATATCTCGATTCAGTTCCTTGATCCGCTCTATCAAGGCGTCTAAAGTTGTATCCCTGAAGCTTGACTGGTGGCCAATAAAACCTTGGGATTTGAAGGCAGGCTCCATATCAAAGAAACTAAAGCGCCTGCGAAGAGCGTAGTCAATCATTGCTAAACTTCTATCTGCTGTATTCATCATGCCTATGAGATAGATGTTCTCAGGAACCGTGAACGGTTCATGGTTGTAGGCAAGCGTTATTTCCGTGCCCCGGTAATCTTTTTCGATCAACATGAGGAGTTCGCCGAAGATCTTACTCATATTTCCCCGGTTGATTTCGTCGATTATGAAGAAGTAGTCCCGGTCAGGATTCTGGGCAGCCTTCTGGCAGAAGCGATAAAATATGCCATTTTGTAGCCTGAAACCTGAACCCTCCGGCTTGTAGCCCATAATGAAATCTTCGTAGGCGTAGTTTTGATGGAACTGGATTTGTTCAATTCGGTCATCATCCTTTTCTCCGATCATGGAGTAGGCAAGCCTTCTGGCAGCAAAGGTTTTGCCTACTCCTGGGGGGCCCTGGAGGATAACGTTCTTCTTGTTTTTTGTTAGTGAGACGAGCGAATGATAGTTCGCTTCGGACATAAAGACTTCCTCGAGGAAGTCTTGCTCAGTATAGGGAGCGATGAGCGCTTCCCCATCTTCTTCATTCGCTTTTCCGATTAACCTTGTGATTGTCGTATATTCTTCTTGGGTCAATTTGAAGAAACTCCCTTGTGGGTTTTTCAAATACTCCATTTGAGCAAGTTCTGGTTGTCTGGCGAAGTCGGCGTAATTTATGGGGTTCTCCAGTTGCTCCAATTTCTCAAAATAGACATAATCACCATCGTTTGGTTTAGCAACCCTGGCTAGTGCAACGATCTGCTTCGTAGGAGAGGTTTCGTAGCCAATGACTAGATCCCCCTCCTTTGCAGCGAGGAAATTCTGATGAACACGCCGCAAATTACCCCGTTCATTGACTAAAGCATAGGGGATGGCATCCCCATACTCCAAATAGGAAAAGCTCCATAGTTTCGGATTTGAATTAAGCCACCAGTACTGAACATCCCGCTCCTGGCTTTTTTGATAATAATTCTTTGTGTAATAGACAAAATCGATGGCTAAGGTAAAGCTTTGCGGGTCGGCGTAACAGTCATGGTCAATTGCTGCCGTAAACATCTTTATCAGTTCTGCATCTTCCCTGAGCAAAATACGAATTTCCTCGCAGAACTTATTATGTTCTTTGAAATTAGCCTCATTTTTCCCAGACTTAGGGGTATAAGTATTCTGAAGTAATCGGGCAGCTTCATTGAATTCCGCAAACTTGTAGATATAATATTTGTCCGGAAAACGAAGCCAGAGGTAGGTGGAAACTGAATTAACCGTTTGATAATGTAGTCTCCAGTCCCGGTCTTCATAATACTCATCAAACAAATCAGCATCCCAAACAAACTTCAGTATCCGATCGATAGGATCTTGGTCCTCATCATAGAGATTGATAAACATTGCTCGTGTTTTTTCTGGATAATCACGAGCGAATCTTAAAATCATGGAACGAGGATAAAAGTGCGAGGCGGATAACAATTCGTACGTTTCAGCAAGTGCTTTTTCTAACATGCCTGCAAAATCTTCGGCCCTCACATCCCAGTGATCTTGAAAATTCTTCACTGCGACCCATTTGAATTTTTCCTTTGGCCAAATCTTCTCTTTAAAATCAGCTTTGTAGGATATCAAGATCTTCTGGAATTCCTGGAGATTGAACATAATATGCCTCCCCCATAAGTGACTAAATATACGTCATGTCAAGCAATGGCCCATGCTTTCGCTGTCACTATCATAATCTAGTCTGTCCGAAAGCGCATACCTCATTATGGTTTATGAGAATAACTTCTTCTTCCCCTTGTTTTATCAGGTAGTGCAGGTACGTTTGCTATTGTTGCCGAAAATTTCGGGAAATCAGGCACCTGACGCTCCAGCTTTATTCTGTTAAACGTTAACCAGTTGATTTTGTCGGCTACCCAAACAAATTTAGTAGATTAATTTACACGGCTTCACTTATAATTAATTGGATCTATCCATAATTTTGTTGATGAAGTTTGGACGGCCTAACGCTAAGTCATTGATTTCCTCTCAGTGGATGTTAGTGACTCTATGTGGAGGAGACATGTATGATCGGTATCATAATCGGCGATGTAGCCAGCTCAGGCTTTGAACGAATTCGTCAAGGTGTGGCAGATTTTGGGCTTTTTGCGGAAGAATGCCGCTTTACTGGCGATACAGTCATGACTTTGGCAGTTTCTCAAACGGTTCTGGATTATAAGAGAGATTCAGGTGACCTGGCTGAATTAACCGTTAAGGCTATGCAAGGACTTGGGAGGCATTATCTTAAAGCGGGTTATGGCAAAGCCTTCATCCAGTGGCTCTTGACGAAGAATCCAAAACCCCTTAAAAATTCTGGCAAGGGAATCACAATGTGGGTTGGCGCTTGTGGTTTTGCTGCGGATACTTTGGAAGAGGCCAAGGAGCTTGTCAATACAATTGCCCTTGCAATCTGCGATCATCCGGAAGGGATAATAGATGCTGATGCTGTTGTTGAGGCTATTTTTATGGCACGGACTGGGCATACTCTAGAGGCTATCCAAGGGTACATTAAGGAGAACTACTACCATTCAAGTGAATTCGAAGCGTCTTGTCAAAGACCGGTTCTTCAGGCATTTCAATCCTTCTTTGAATCTGAAGATTTTGAGAGCGCGATTCGAAACGCCATTTCGATAAGTAAAGGCAAGGACGGCGTTGCAGCCATTGTGGGAGGGATGGCTGAGGCCTATTACGGCGTACCCCAGTTCTTAATCGGGGACGTGCTCACTTTCTTGGATGCTCGATTAGTCGAAATTCTCTATAACTTTGAAAAAACCCATGTCTCCATTGCCCTGCCGGAAGATGTGGCTGAGTTGATTACTGTTTCCAATGTAATGGATACTCTGGTCGACAAGGTGCTCCCGCAAGGTACCCGAATTTCCATGAGCGAGACCATCCCAGGTGATCTTTTGGTTCCAGATTTTTCCTCCTTCGACAACAGCATAGACATGCAAGAGTTGAGAAAAAGACTGACTCGCTCAAAGGATGCTCTAACTAAGATTGCGGTTCGGGCAGGTAGTGAAACAAAGATTGTCGCCAAGAGTACGCTTGATAAATTCAAAACGGGGACTAGTAAAATCGCAGGAAAAGAGAAGGCGCGTGTCGACGGCTATGTCAAGAAAAAAAAGGAAATGAATTTTCAGACTGTTGAAGCGATGCAACCGATCGTGAATGTTGTTAATGAAGCCGCCATTGCCCTAAACGATACAGCCCGGACGATTCGGGAAAGCCCAATACCCGAAGTGTTGGCAGGTGCTTTGGGTGCCAGTATCGGAGGTGTTGGATCATATGCAGCGCTTTATGGTCTTGGTACAGTGGGTTTATCTGCCGTTGGAATTACAAGTGGCCTCGGCACTGCAGGTGCACTGGTAGGTGGAGGGATGGTCGCGGGTATTTTTGTTCTAGCTGCTCCTGTCGCAGGCTTGGCTGCAGTAGGTGTCGGCGCTGCGGCACATCTTAAGAATAAGCAGCTTAGGCAGGAAAAAGAGCGCCTATACAAGGAAGCTGTCAGAAGGCATGAAGCCATCATACAGGCCATCAAGAAGGAGTCAGACGCGGACAAGGAACGAATGGACTACCTGCAAAGCCTGAATATTTTGCTCCAACAAGCCATCAAGGGCCTTGAAAAAGATTTGGGGTTGATCGAATGAGCCGATATAATTACTCTGATTTCGAGCAAGAACTGAATGCAGTCTTAAGACATCAGGCGGATGAATTGGCCAAACTCGAGGGGCAAGCTTCCAATGAGCTGGAGAACCGAATAGAGGAGAGCGAGACACTGCTTGAGCGCTTGGGTTATGGACAACGACTAAAAGCTCTCGAGCAGCAAGCCGCATTAACAAAAACGGAGGGGCCCAAAGAGATCATGGTGGTTCCCAGTTGGGAAGACTTATGTTTAGAAGCTGATCGTGCGGTGGGTGCCGGACATGGTCTGGAATCAATATTCACGGCGGATGAACTTAGGAGCAATGAAGAAGCCATAAAGATACTCCAAACAGAATATGATGATTTGCACCGTCTTGACAATCTAGATCTGACCATCTGCGTCACCGCAGGCCTTCTGGGAGCACTCGTCGATATCTTGTGGGTGGGCATCCCGGCAAAGACGCCTGAAGGAATCAGTGGAGGGACCCTGGCGAACTTTATTAGAGATCGATTCGAGCAACGATATCCTGAGGTGGAGATGCACCGGCTCAGCCTAAATAAGAAATCTAAAGTTCCTTATGATGCACAGGATAATAGGCATACGCAGGAAAGGATAGAAGGTCTTTCCGCTTACTATCACAGACTTTTATCTCTTGGGCATGATCCCTTGCTTGGCTTTGTAGTGGGAGTCAAGGATATCATGGCAGGTTCCATGACCACGATCGATAAGAAAGGGAAAATTATCTCCCAAACCATGGGCGTCTACGAAGATCGAAAAGAAACCAGTCTTTTTGCCGCTCTTGGTAAGCAAATTGCGCATTTGAAGTCGGACATAACAACATCTATGGGCTTACCTGCCCCTATGATGGCCCTTTTTAACCTCTTCCAATTTGGAAGTATTGGGGAATACGATTTATCTGTTGCAGAGATTACTCAGGGAATGTATTTTGAAGGCTACGATTTCATTCATTTTGCAGCCCAATCCCTGCCAGTTATGCTTATTGAAGTGCTTGTCCGCTTGAGTTATGCGCTTAAACGAATGAAGGAAGGCTTCGAGCTCAAAGATTCCATTCCTTACTCATTGGATCGTAAGAAAAACCCAAAATTGGCCACCATGCTTTTTCTAGGTCATTCTGCTGCTACCGCCATAAATGCAGGGAAAGTCTACTTCAAAAAGGACCCCCTTGACATCAATTATCCCCAGTGGTTGGCCTTTGGCAAGTATTCCTACCAGCAGCTTAAATGGAATCTGTTAGAAAAGCCCATGGCGAAGGATGCTTATGTGCGCGGGTTAATACATGAGGAGCTGGAAGCAGTGCTTGCTTCAATAAATTCTGGTTTTGAAGATCTTTCCAAGAATTACATAGTCGTAATGGGATAGTAGGTTGAATATTTCGCATCAGGTTGAGCCATCGTTCTGTAGCTTCAGAGCCAGCTGTCACGAGATTTGGATACCAGTACTTCCGGTTTTTAGGAACCACTGGTTCCGGCCGGAGAGCCATCATTTGCGCACCGTCGGAGCCATCAAACACGTCCTTCAAGCTTGTTAATATGAATTGCCACTGCGGGGATGGTTATTCTCTTTTTAATCGGACACTCGGAACTCGTTTGGATCTGTCAATCGAACTTCAGTTTTGTTCCAGGATTTCCACCGCACTCCCAATCGTAAATATCGTGAGCGCTGTAGTCATAGGGCTTTATCTTGATGAGCCCCGACACAGTCTTGCCCTTCATCATGTCAATCATGCCCCTCAGCACCCCACCCACAAAACCTTCTATTCCCCATCCTTTGCTTGAATCCTCCCCCCTCACAGTGTTTAATTGTGGTAGAG
>LSQX01059999.1_pt1 | contig 11438 bp, 13 predicted proteins | sample 654561 | NCBI WGS metagenome assembly LSQX01 (sample SAMN04489861, study PRJNA283612) | anaerobic digester metagenome | isolation source: 4 biogas reactors fed with cattle manure at either 37C or 55C with and... | place: Denmark: Kongens Lyngby | collected 2014 | reverse complement strand
GGCGTCTCATCTACCAGTGCAAATATTCGCTTCATATCGAGCCTCTGATAGACCGAAGCAAGTGCTGTGTTGCATTCCCGAAAAGCACAGCTATGAATCACTTCATAATATGAGCTCTTCTTACCATCCAGCATGATTTGTGAGGTCGGAAAAGTAAATACCCTCTTCTGTGTTTCTTCAACAGAGATCATGACAGATTTCATCTCTTCTTCGCTCGTCATGCTTGGGAACAGGCAGGATCCATTATCAAACACAGGAGCAAGTGAATAGGTGTTTTTTATCTTAATAAAACCCCAGTTGCTACCGTGCCGGTCAAAGTTGCCAAGCAGAGCATCCACAATATAGATCTCCCAGAAGGAACGTATCGTTTCTTGCACCTGCGTCAGTTTGGAATTATACTCAAGCATCTTCATGATGTCTTCATACGAGTACTGATATCTTTCCTTATCCTGATCCAGCGTACTCTCCCCAACATCGTTGAACGGCACAAATTGTACTCCGGGCTCAATAAAGTCCTTACATGCCACGACCTGCTCCCCGTGATAGAGGCCTAAATACGTCTCTTGCGTCGAAAAGCCCAACAAAGCAAACACATGAGAACCAATATATTCTGAAATGTGATTGTATCGCAGACCAAAGGCAGTCTTCTTCCGGAACTTCAGCATATACGGAGATCCGTTGATCAGGATACCGACCTTCTTCTCTGATCCGCTATAGTAACGATTACTTAATGGATACATCGAAAAATCCATGCCTTCACCCCCTGATTATGATCATATCAGAAAAAAGGACAGTGTCAATAGAATATAAATTTATTTATGAGACTGTCGAGAGAGCGCAAGTTAAAACGGATGGCAGTCTCGCAATAATAACTTAATTCTAATGAGACTCTCTGATTGATAATACCGTCGAATGTTAGAGGATCGATCTCTCGTTCTTCATGCCCGCCTCTTCGTCATTATTTGCCCTTTATCAGATCGTTTTTTCCTCAAATTGTCATTTGACTCTAAAAAGCTGTCTTACCGGATGGGAGCAGTATAACTCCTGGAGATTCCGGAGGCATTTGCCTATTGTGATCAATTGGTGATCTATTGCCCTGAAGACTCTTACGCACAACTTTTCGCGAATATGAATGAGATCGATTTTGTGCTTGTTGATTAGGGAGCGGGACTCGCATCCCCAATAGTTCCTCGCTTGCTTGATTAACAAAGAATTTATGCCGCAAACGGCAAAAATTCTCTCCAGTCCTTGCTTACGACCGTCGGGCTCGAGAGGAGTAAAATGTTGAAAATATAAGTTGGGAATATCTAACCCGGTGCTCCCTGACACCGGATAACCCTCACACCGGCCAGAGTTGATCAAACTCGGTCTTATAATAGTCAATTCGACTTTTGTCGAAGGATAAGAGCCAAATATATCGGGCGTCTTTTCTTGAGAGTCCGTACTCCGGATTTGCTCTGATCCATAGAATGATGTCCTTCATCCTGAACACCCGAATATCATCCATGCCGGTATTGATGCAGTCATCAATCTCTATTTGAAGGGCTCTTTCGTTGGATATAAATATATGAATTCCCAATGTCTTTGCAATCGCTATGGACAGGACTTCCCCCTTATGTCTGGAGTGACCTTCGGAAAGAACGCAGCCCAGCGCGTTCGCGAGCAGAGCGCAGGTGGCATCGTAATTTGTTTTCTGAAGGGGGGTCAAATCTGTATCAGGAGACAGAAGCGTGACTGTGTTTTCCTCAACCATTCGGCTGATCTCAAGAGAGCAGGAGGACGACAGCAACTCTTCCCGGAGCACGTACTCATGCACGAAAACATGTGAAGCAATATTCTCGAGCACGCATCTCAGCGCGTTCACCTTCCCGTATCTTGCCAGATGGATGCATACGTCGGCATCGATAATCACTTTCTCCAGCGGATTCATTCATCCTCCAGTATTGCATCCAATTCTTCTGAGGTGAAGAATTCGGGATCCTTTTCCTCGGAAATTCCCATGCTCTCCGGAGTCAAATCAAAGATTGAAAGCAGTTGTTTCGCCTTGGAAAAAGTGATCAGCTCTTTCTTGTAGTCCTTCAAAACCAGATCAACAAAGTCAGCGAATTTCTTGATCCCGGTGATCTCATTATTTCTTTCGCAGAGACCCAACCTCTTCTGCAGTTGACGGATACTGTTCCCGCCCTCTTCGGGGACAGAAAGGAGGGCCTCTTCTTCCGACGGAGCAATAAGCCCCAATTCCAGAAGCCTCAGAACAGTCGTTTTGTAGGGGACGAGATAATAATCCATCAGACACAGCACCAGCGTGATTTGCTTAACTTCCTCCGGGTAATTATTCTTCTCCTTGACACATCTCTCGTATAGAATACGAACGGTCTCACCGTCCATCAGAAATTCTGCCGCAAAACGATTGGCGATCAGTTCCTCTTTGCTCGGACGCTCGGACCCCGCTTCATCCATTCTGATCGGAGAGTCTTCATCCGTCGAAGTAACCAGTGTCTCGGATTCGTCTGCGGACACGCCCCAAATATGTGCCAGTTCATGAGCTGCCGCAAAGATTTGTCTCTCATAAGGGAGACTCGTATTAATGAAGACGAACTTTCGAAGTCGCCCGTCCTCGTACTTATCCTTATGATAAAAAGCCCATAACTTCGTATCGCTGATCGGATAATAGATCACCCTGCATTCGTTCTCAAGAATAGTAAAAACATCGTCCTTTATGTCCCGGTTGACGATGTTTTTTTCTTTGCGCAGACGCGCGATATCCGCACGGATCTTCAAAATGTCCTTTTCTATCAGGAGGCCTCCGTCAGGATGACTCATGCAGGCGATCCTCCAGCTTCATGTACTCGCGGATCGTCTGCTCAACAAAAGAGAAATCCTTCGGCTGCCCGGCTTTCCCCATGAACGGAACGGAACTGCCGCCCTGCACCCGGAGATCAGCAGGACGGAGCAACGTGTCCACCGTAACGGCAAGCGCATCGGAAATGCTCGCGATCTCCTTAACATTAATTGCTTTCTGACCGCCGATAATCTTCTGCACCATTTGTCTGGAAATATTCAATTTTCTCGCCAGATCCGTCTTCTTCATGTTTTTCTGCTCCAAAACAATCTGTATGTTCTGTCCGACAGTTTCGAAGTAATCCATGGTGCTCCTCCGGAACGCTCAACCCAAAGTAACGCGTTCTACAACCCATTCTTCACACTCAGTATAGTGAAGAGAGTCTACACCAAAAGATCGATTCTGTAAACAAAATGTTTACATTCTCGCGAAAACCCCTGTGATTCCCGCAAGTCTCACAATACGCCGGCGCCCGCGAGTAATGCAATAGGATATATGCGAAAAACAGGCGGCGCTCCGGTGGATATTCAATTTGTCCAATATACTACTGAAACCCGCTGATCATCATCAAGTCAGTTGCTTGGTTGAAGGGCCCGGGGCGAATTTATACGCTTTTCAAGAAGTGATTCGAATGATGATGTGCAACCGTCGCAATAGGTGAAAATCAACATAGTTCGAAAAGCGCTATTTTCAGGTGAATACGCAAAGGATTTCATCTATAAATCAAATACTATTGACATAAGGGGGGGCAAAGATATAATGTCGATATCTTATAAAATATTTTGGAGGAACATATGAAAAAACTACTTTCACTCACGCTGGTAATTTTATTGATGCTGTCATGTTTAGGAGGTTGTACTTCAAGTAAGTCAAAAAAATATTACTGTACCACGAGTGGCCATACTGATAGTTATATTCTACTGGACAAGGGAGATTCTGAAACCCAAGGTACGGGCAAAGCCTATAAAGTCTATTGGACGAAAGGATTCTGGGATCTTTCAGGATACTTTGAGTATAAAGATAGTATCGTAACAATGACAAGCGGAATATATAAACATCAGACGTTTTCAGGTGGAATCAGCATCAATTATTCTGCAACAACAATCACATTCAAAGGATACTCATATAAGACGAAATAAATATTCAACATTCCCGAAATGTAAATAATCAACTATAATTTAAACGATAATCCGCATTCAATCTCCATTCTGAGCCATGTGCTTAAATGGAGATTGTGCGGTGTGTAAAGGAGATTTTCGTGAAGAAGAGGCTCTTGTTCATTATTATGGTCCTTCTGATCTTGATTATTCTTCCGTCGTGTTCCGGGAAGAAAGAAAAAAAGATTGAACTTATTTATGGAACGTATACGATGGCCGGCACGGATAGTCAAATCGTTCTCAAGAGCGACAATACGTTGGTCGTCCGAAACTACGATTTGTCCAAGCTTGAAAAAGAAGCATATGAGAATTTCATGATCGCGATGCGAAATGACAGGCGCGAAGAGGGCAACAAACTCACCGAAGAAGAGGAACAGAAGATTCGGGACGACATCAACCTCGAGCGCCAGTTTCTCGACCGGGAGAATTCTTTTGACCATGCATTGGAGGACGGGCTGATCGGGATTTACGTCCCCGTCGAGAACTGTGACCTGTATTTCTATTTGCAGTTCTACCCCAGTGATAACACGATTGTTTTCGACGATAAAATATTCACGCTCGAAAAGAGCTGAGGCGCGTATGATTGAAGTCCGACATCTGAAAAAGACATTCCACGAGGGCGGTAAAGAAATCAAAGCGGCTGATGATATTTCATTAACGATTCCGGACGGGGAATTTATAAGCATCATCGGCCGCTCGGGAAGCGGTAAATCGACGCTTCTCAATATGATCGGCGGATTGGACCGGTGTGACGAAGGGGAGATCATCGTAAACGGAAAGAATCTGTCGAGCCTGAATTCCGATCAGCTTGCGGAGTATCGGTCGAGTGAGACAGGCTTTGTCTTTCAGGCATTTCATCTGGAAACGGGGTATTCCGTGTACGATAACATCCGTGTTGCTTTGCTCATTGCGGGTGTTCCGTTTAAAGAGCACAAGCACCGCGTTAATTTGGCACTTGAGCAGGTCGATCTTCCGGACAAAATGAGAGTTCGGACCGCGAAATTGTCGGGCGGGGAGAAGCAACGTACGGCCATTGCCAGAGCACTCATCAATGATCCGAAGATTATTTTGGCGGATGAGCCTTGCGGAAATCTGGACAGCGAGAATTCGGATCGCATTCTGCGACTGCTCGAAAAGCTGCACCGAAGCGGTAAAACGGTAGTCCTGGTTACGCATAATCGTGCAGATGCAAACAGAGCGCAACGAATAATCGAACTGTCTGACGGGGTAGTGATAAGAGATGAACAGACCGGCAGTTTTGTGGCTGAGCCTTAAAGAAATCCGATTGAATTTTCTTTTATTCGTATTGAGCTTTATTTTGCTCACTTCGACGATCGCGGCCGGGTTTTTTATTTCGTCGACTTCCTCGGATATGATGCAGGTTTTCTATAACTACGCAAATCGGTTGAGTCCGGATAAGGATGGCTTTCTGATCACACTGAACGGGTTGCGGTACTCGTCGGTCGATATTGTCGGGGATCTGCCGTTTAATCGCGTTTATCCAGAGTTTTTCGGAGGAGTGGAAAGCGGGGAATTTTACTGCGACGGCCATGCTCTTTCGGAATGTATAATTTCTTCGAAATATGTTTATGAAGACGTGATCGAGGTGGTTGACGGGATCGCTTTTTCGGAGGATTTAAACGATTCGGAGTATGCGTGGATTTCAAATCGAGTAGCCGTCGAGACCGGCAGAGTCATCGGAGACGAGATCCTTTACCGCGCCGGGACGGAGTTTGAGGTTGCCTATCAAATTGTCGGCTTATTTGATGCAGATCAATATAATCCCGATATCATCATCCCGTTTGAGCCCTATTACCGTGCGGAGACTTCTGCCGGAAGAAACGTGGATCATGAGGTCTATGGTATCCTTTCGGATTCACGGGACTATTCTATGGTATCCGCAAAACTTCGGGAGAGAAGGATATCGCCCGACAGCATCATGGATGATAATTTCCGATCTTTATCGTTGATCCACGCGCTGTTTCAGGCAATCTTTATCGTGATTCTTTTTGCAGGGATTTGGACCTTTTCGAATATATGCGGTGTCATTATTGAAAGCAGGTATTCATTCATTATGAAGATGCGGGTGCTCGGTATGAAAGCGTCCCGGATTTCATTCGTATATGCGGGGATCATCTCCATGATTACGCTGTTATCTTTCGTGGCGGTGTTCTTTCTCGAAAGGGCTTTTTCAGAAAATGTTCGAGCGCTGGCGGCGGAAATGTATCCGGGAGTGAGCAGTACACCGACCGATCCTTTTTTTCGGATCGCGGCGGTGATTGTGATCAGTGCTGTGATTCTGGGTAAGACGATTTACGGGTTGGTTCACAGGATCAACAACAGTAATTTAATCGGTCTTCTGGAAGAAAGGGTGGATTATGGGGGCAAAAGCATGTTTGTACATGGCCTTCAAAAACTTCGTCGTTAAGAAAAAAACGATGCTCAAACTCACCGCCGCCTACGCGATGGTGATCGTTGTGGTGTTGTCGCTTTTCGGTTACCGCAATTCAATCGAAAAGCAACTGAATACCATCACAGACACATCCGCTTCGGCGTGCTATGTAGAAACCGATGCGGGACTTGATTTAGACGATTATTCCCTCATCACGGAAATTAAGTCGATTCGAAAATTCGATCCGATGATTCCGATCGATCAGATCACCCTGATAACCGGAGACGGTACGGAGCATCCGGGTATCAATAATTTTGATTATGATTATGAGATGGATATGAGCCCCGGTACATCCCGGGATCTCTACTCCGTGCCGTTCAAAATCGACGCGTACAGCCCCGAAGGCGTGGTTTTCTCGGCGCAGGACCAACGGGAGTTTCTCGAGAAGAACGAGAGCACGACGCTTGTGCCTGCAGGGAAAGCGGTCCCGGATGAAAACGGCATCGTAATGTCGGATGATATGCTTGAAAGGTTTGGTCTTCGCGCGGACGCCGGTCTCCTGGGTACCCAAATTACCCTTGCGAATCATGAAACCGGAGAGATCTACGTAAACGGATTGACGCTTACGGGTATCATCAATTCGCGGATATTCTATACCGAGGCGAACCGGTATAGCGCGCATATCATCATCCCGGAGAGTCAAGCCACGGAAGCTTACGATCCGCCCGAATATCGCTATTACGCAAATGATTATTCATCGACCTATAAACTTGCGATGGAGATCGGCGCAAACAAAATCAGATGCAGGTACAACTCGTTTCTGGAGATGTACAAGATCATCGAAAACCAACGCCTGATCGTAAATAAAGTGGTGAGCGTCATTCTCATCACATTGTTTCTGGCCTTGTCGGTCAGTGTGATGACGGTGATGTATTTTTATTACCGGCAACATAAAAAGTATCGTCAAATGCTTCGGGCGATAGGGATGAAAAACGCGGATGTGTTCGCATGCGCGCTTATTGAACAACTTCTGTGTCTTCTTAGCTCTGCTATCGTCGGAACAATACTGTCGTGGATCCTTATCCGCCTGATTAATTTGCAACTATCGGGAATGCTCTATGTCACCATTGTTCTTGAAGTTCAGAATCTAATCCTTCTGCTTCTTTTGACGGTTGTCATTCTTATGATTTTTTCCGCTATCGTCGCAGCATTCGGATGCTACAGGCTTACACGCGAGCCAATCTCCGCTTCGTTATCTCAATGAAGTTGATGCGCTTCTACGAAAAGCCTACGGCGGATGTTTTGGGATCCAATCATTGAGAAGGCCCAATCAAGTTCGCCCTCGCGAAGTCTTTGCTCGAGCTCGCGCCGACCGGCCGATTTTCTATCATTCAAACAAGTTCTTGGATTGCTCGCGGAGCAATCCTTCGGAGATCACCCTCGAGGCGCTTGCCGGGCCCTTTTCGTGCCACCTCTGCAAGCACATCGCCCACTTGCCAAGCAGGTGATCCGCCGGGGCAGCCAATTTCTCGACACCTGCCGCGCCGATAACGACGGCACCGCCCCGCGCGACGAGCTTCTTGCGACGACGGTCCGAAGCGGCTTCAACAACGTCATCGACGCCTTCCACATCGTGGGCGACAGCGAGCTCCCGATCCAATTTTACACCAAGGACTACAGCGCCCCTGCTCGAAAAATCATCCTCACCGACGAGATATTCAAGCTCCAGGGCGCAGCCTTTTCAAGCAACCTGACGCCGGAGGCCGAAGCCCGCCGGCGCCTGGTCGAGACCGCCTGGGAACAGAGGATATCCACCGGCCTTTTGGCCGTCGAATACAGCGAAATCGGCGACCTCCTCTTCACCCGCTCGAAAAACCGCCGCAAAGCGGTCACATCCGCCCGCGCCGCCCTGAACGGCTACCAGAATTCGAGAACCTTCGGATGGGCTCTTCATCTGTTTCCGTGAAACACAGAATCATTGTTTTCTGCGACGAGAGCGATGATGCGTACGAATAGCGATCATCCGGAGGCGAGAGCGATGATGCGTGCGAAAAGCGATCATCCGGAGGCGAATACCGACTAAATCGCCGAAATGTTTCGTTTAGTAGGTAATCATTGATCAAAAACGAAGCCGCGAGGTCGCCACATCGAGGCCTCCCGATCCGAAAACTACCGGCAAAACAGCCGGAAACACTCCATCTTGCCGGTATCTCGCGGCAAAGAAGAGAAAAAATACCGGTAAACCATACCGATCGCCCCAGTATGCATGTATTAGAGTGTGTTGCTAATGTCATGCAAGCGACAATGCGATCTGCCATGTACTCAGCTTCGCGAACTTACTGCCGAGACTTTGAAAGATTCCGAGTATTGATCTAGTACCTTGTAAAACCTAAAACTGTATTTCCCGCCGGTCTGCTGCGTGCAACACTTCGTTGTCGTCAATCGGAATACAACAAGTATTCCTCACTCCTCCGCCTTGCGCTACGCACAGCATCTTCGGCGGTATTCTATAGCTTTAGGTTTTACAAGGTACTAGCTGGCCGAAGGAAAACTGCAACTTAGCTATCCCAACCTTTTCCCTTGTCAAAAATTTCACGGAGATAGGTGAAGAGCCTCCTGAGAGATACTCTTGTATATATATATATCTAATGATAAACTGTTTCTAATATTTTTTGCGGATTAAGCTTTATTGTGCTTCTTTGTTCCGAAGCTATCTATGGAGGGAATCATGAATATTTTTTGGAAGAGAGTATTGATCATTGTGTTGGCGGTTTCGATGACGTTTGTTTTCTGTTCATGTTCGAAAGGGGGCGGCGACAAGCAGGAAGATGACGATGACGAACAGACTGAAGCTGCGCAGGATAATGACGAGAAGACAGAAACTACACAGAAGCCTTCCGGGACAAAAGAAACTGTCGACGATGGATCGGACCTTAATGTGGATCGAGTGATCGTCAATAATGATGGGACTCCTTCCGGAGTAACGTGGAGAATTGACGACACTGGCCGTCTCATCATCTCGGGAAGCGGGCCGATTACTTTGCCTGATTGGACAGTATTTCCTTGGAAAGATTACAGATCGCAAATCACGGCCGTATCCGTTTCCGGCAAGAGCGCTTCGGAAAAAATCGAGCCGACATCTCTTGAGCATTGGTTTTACGCTCTTGGAAATTGCAAAGAAATCACTTTTTCAAATGTCGACACATCAAAAACAACAAGCATGAGACGGCTTTTCTATGAATGTAAAGGCCTGACTTCAGTCAATATTGAAGAATTGGATACTTCCAGTGTTACGGATATGTCGGGGATGTTTTATTGTTGTTGGGAACTCACGTCTTTGGATCTATCCGGATTTGAGACATCGAACGTTCAATATATGGGTAGTATGTTTCAGAGTTTATCAAATATGACTTCGATTGACGTATCCGGATTCGATACATCCAACGTCATTGAAATGGGTTCGATGTTTAAGAGTTGTAGTAAAATGGAAACGTTTGACCTTTCAAATTTTGATACATCAAATGTTAAAAATATGGCATCAATGTTTGAAGACTGCCTAATACTGACCACGCTTGATCTTTCGGCTTTTGACACTTCGAACGTTGAGAACATGCATTCCATGTTTGAAGACTGCAGCAATTTGTCTTCGCTCGATGTGTCGACGTGGAACACGTCAAACGTGACAGAAATGTACAATATGTTTAAGAGTTGTAAAAGTTTGACTTCGCTGGATTTGAGCAATTTTGATACATCAAGTGTTACAATAATGTCGATGATGTTTTACGGTTGCTACGGATTGACCTCGATCAACGTGTCGTCATTCGATACGTCAAACGTTACAACAATGCCGATGATGTTTTCCAGATGTTTTGGCTTGACTACGCTGGATGTGTCGTCTTTTACTACTCCCAATGTTACTGATACAAGCGAAATGTTTGCATACTGCTCCGGACTTACCTCAATCGATATGTCCGGCATTGACATTTCACATCTAACCGAATATTACGCCGCGCTTATGTTTCTTAAATGTCAATCCTTGCAGACAGTAATAACGTCGACCGCTTTTCCGGAAGACTCATATTTTAACGAAGAATGGAGAGTGCTTCCCTCATAAGCTTTATGAAGATCATATGCAAGTGGTCGGGCAAGCAGCTGCGCCTCTATAAAATGCTGCAAAACAGGTCAGGCATAGCGATATAATAAGCGCATAGAAGCGGAGTGCTCTTCAGGACTCCGCTTCTATCCTCACCCCCGAAAGAGGAGGGCCTGTAGGCTGTTTGACTATACCCGCAAATTCCGGTGCATTCCGTACACCCGCCAAAGGAGCACCCAATGGAAAAACCACTTCTGATCGTTTTCGACGACAACGCCTTTACGCTCGAAAAGCGCTGAGGCGGGAAAGTCGGCGAGCGGTACAGAGATGGGTCAATTCAATCGCGGGTTATCCGGTCTCGAACAGCCACCTCTACGCCTCCGCCAAATACGGCACCTTCGAGGGCGACCGCAACGGCCGCCACTTCACCGACCTGACCCAAGAGACTTTCGAAAAACTCCGCGCTCCGTTCAATGAACGTACCATCGTTGAAACGATGATCACCGGCGACGTCCGGGAGGGAAGAGAATGGGAGAAGTGGCTGAACGGGGTGGTGAGGAAGGGGCGTAAAACGCCCATAGAATCGACGCGGCGAAAAACAGGCGAACAAGGTGTTCCTCGAAAACCAATTAGGCCATCCACCAGACACCAGCGCTCGCTTGATCGGCAAATTCAACCGGAAAATTGAGAAATACTTCAAGCAAAAGGAAAATCATGATATGATGCTATAGATTGTATACACAGGAGGGTTTAGTATGAAAAAAATCTTTGTGGTATTGTTGGTTATGGCGATTCTTTTCTCTTGTTTTGGCTGTCAACTGGGAGCCAAGAAGGACGAATCAAAGGCGAAGTTCGAATTTGAGGCGGACCTTCTGATGGATGCCGAAGTCCGTGGATACAACGGTCACGGACAACTGGCTCTTTCCGTAAATCCGGAAAAATTAGCAGAACTGA
>LSQX01360192.1_pt1 | contig 11439 bp, 11 predicted proteins | sample 654561 | NCBI WGS metagenome assembly LSQX01 (sample SAMN04489861, study PRJNA283612) | anaerobic digester metagenome | isolation source: 4 biogas reactors fed with cattle manure at either 37C or 55C with and... | place: Denmark: Kongens Lyngby | collected 2014 | reverse complement strand
CAGCGGCCCAGGGTATTATGGCAGGGGTCAATGCCGCCCGCTTCTTGCAGGGGCGGTCTCCCTTCTATTTGAGCCGGCGGGAGGCATATATTGGTGTGCTCATCGATGATTTGGTGACCAAGGGTGTAACAGAACCCTATCGGATGATGACCTCTAGAGCCGAGTTTAGAGTCAACTTAAGGCAGGACAACGCAGACTTGCGGTTGGTTGACCACGGGTACCGTCTCGGTCTCATATCGGAAGGGCAGTACCGGCGCTTTGAGAACAAGCGGAATATGATCAATGGGGAGATAGCTCGGCTGCGCCAGATTATGGTTACTCCCACGAAGGATGTGCGAAGAACTCTGCAGGAGCTTGGCAGCGGTGATCTCGCGAAAGCAGTGAGTGCAGATGAGATTTTACAAAGGCCGGAACTGACTTATAGAGATTTGGCTCAAGTTGGTATAGAGATCCGGGACTTGCCTTGGGAGATCGAAAGACAAGTGGAGATAGAAATCAAGTTTGCTGGGTATCTAGAAAGGGAAAGGCGGCAGATGGCCCAGATGGCCACGCTGGATGCTCAAGAGCTGCCGGCGGATCTGGATTACCGGCAAGTTACCGGACTTCGGCCTGAGGCGGTTGAGCTCTTGCAGCGGGTTCAGCCCCTATCCATCGGGCAAGCTGGAAGAATTCCGGGAGTTGAGGCCGGCGACATCTCGATTCTGCAAGTTTGGCTGATGCAAAGGCGAAAAATGAGGCAGGGATGAGGTTTGGATAAGTTTGATGTGATTGTAATTGGAGCAGGCCATGCAGGGTGTGAAGCAGCCTTAGCCACGGCTCGCATGGGGTTCCGTACGGTGGTGTTTACCATCGCCCTGGATAATGTGGCATTGATGCCCTGCAACCCTTCCATTGGAGGGCCCGGTAAGGCCCATCTAGTTAGGGAAATCGATGCCTTGGGGGGAGAAATGGGGCGCAATACCGATCATGCGTATATGCATATCCGGATTCTCAATACCAGGAAGGGTCCGGCTGTGCAGGCTCTTAGGGCTCAGACTGATCGCAAGCTCTACTCGTGGCGGATGCGTCAAGTACTGGAGAGGGAACCCAATCTCTATCTGCGGGAGGGATGTGTAGAAAACATCATTGTCCGCGGTGATAGAGTAGAGGGTGTTGTCTTGGAGACTGGGGAAAAGGTGACGGCACGGGCTGTAATAGTGGCAACAGGCACGTACATGAGGTCCTTGATCCATATGGGAGAAGTACACTACGAATCAGGTCCCCAGTCTCAGCGAACCACCCATGGTCTAAGCCGGAGCTTGGAAGAGCTGGGCTTTAGGCTAACCCGGTTCAAGACCGGGACACCTCCCAGGGCCAACAGCCGTTCACTCAACTACAGCCGGATGACTCCCATGGAGGGCGAGCCATTAACTCAAGGTTTTTCCTTCCGAGGGAAGCTGCCCCAGAAGAAGCAAGTACTATGCTGGTTGACTTACACCAATAAAGAAACCCATGCTGTCATGTCTGCCAACTTGCACCGAACTGCACTTTACAGCGGTGCAATTGTTGGGATTGGTCCCCGGTATTGTCCTTCCCTGGAGAGTAAGATTGTAGAGTTCCCCGATAGAGACTCCCACCAGGTCTATGTAGAGCCGGAGGGTTGGGATACTCAAGAAGTATATTTGAGCGGGCTCTCCACCAGCCTGCCTGCCGATGTCCAATTGGAACTGGTAAGGACTATTCCCGGTTTAGAAAATGTGGAAATCATGCGGATGGCGTATGCCATCGAATATGATTGTCTGGAGCCCCATCAACTGCGGAAGACCCTGGAAACCAGAAGCATAAGGGGCCTCTATTTTGCCGGCCAGATCAACGGCAGTTCCGGTTATGAAGAAGCCGCTGCCCAAGGACTAATGGCTGGGATCAATTGCGGTTTGAAGCTAAAGGAGCAGCCTCCCTTTATCTTGGGGCGGGATCAGGCATATATCGGTGTCCTGATTGATGATCTGGTTACAAAGACTATTGCAGAGCCATATCGAATGATGACTTCTTTGGCGGAATATCGGCTGCTGCTCCGCCAGGATAATGCCGATCGGAGGTTAGCTGTCTACGGTAGGGATCTAGGCCTGCTTTCCCAGGAAGAATACGATGATGTCCAGCGGAAGTGGGACAGTGTGGGAAGGGAGATAGAGGCCCTGGGTAATTGGAGAATTACGCCGACGGAGGATGTGAATCGGGCCCTTGTGGAAATCGGGAGTGTTCCACTGCAGCATGTAGTTTCCGGTGAAGAACTTCTCCGAAGGCCGGAGATGTCCTACAGCAGACTAGAGGCCCTAGGGTGGAAGAGCGGTGTGGACGAGAATATAAAGGATATAGTTGAAACTGAAATTAAGTACGCAGGCTACATTCGCAAGCAAGAACGGGCAGTGGAACGGTTTAGGAAGCTGGAGGTCAAGAGGCTGCCGGAATGGCTGAATTACGAAGAGATTGAGGGGCTTTCCCGGGAGGCCCAGGAGAAGTTGATGGCGGTACGGCCTGAGTCCATTGGACAGGCTTCCCGCATTGCTGGGGTTTCACCGGCAGATATATCGGTTTTGCTTATCTATCTGGAACAGCTGAGGCGAGGTAAGGGGCGAAGGAGCTCCCAGAGGGTGAAGGGTGGCCAGTCGGAATGAATCTAGGAAGAGAAGTTCGGGAAAAGGCTTTAAGTATGGGTATTGAAATCTCACCAGAGGCTGAGGTTCTCTTTGAGAAGCATGCTGCCCTATTGGAAGAGTGGAATCAGAAGCTGAATCTTACCCGGATTCCCAAGGAAGAGATGGCAGACAAGCATTTCCTCGATTCCTTGAGTGTGCTGCTGGTACCAGAGGTGGAGAAGGCAGGGAAGGTAGTCGATATTGGAAGTGGAGCTGGTTTTCCCGGCATTCCATTGAAAATCGTGTGTCCAGATATGCAAATGACTTTGGTGGATTCTTTAGGAAAACGTATAAAATTCTTGCAAGCAGTAGTGGGGAACTTGGGCCTTAAGGATGTGACTTGCCACCATGCCCGGGCGGAGGAGCTGGGACAGGATTCTAGGCATAGGGAAAGGTATGATGCTGCTTTAGCAAGGGCGGTGGCTGCCCTGCCGGTCCTATGTGAGTATCTACTGCCGTTAGTTAGGGTTGGTGGTGTCGCTGTAGCCATGAAGGGCCCCGGTGGAAAACAGGAAGTTGAGGAAGCAGCAAGGGCTCTCAAGGTATTGGGGGGAGAAGCAGCTGATGTGGTAGAATTCAATCTCCCCAGCGGTGATGAGCGGCAGCTCATCGTGATTAAGAAGGTTAAACCGACGCCTCGGGAGTATCCCCGTCGCCCTGGAACACCCCAAAAGGATCCACTGGTTTAGGCGGCACCCCGGGGGGACTAAATGAATAGAACATAGGGAGCCGGTCCCCCGTTGGACGGCTCTTTTTTGTTAGGAGTTGAGCAAAATCCGAAGAGGGTGTTGGGGCTCAATGCCGGTCTAGGGCCCTCCGGGTTTTCTATGGCCAAGGAAAGGGCAGGAATGAGGTGTGGGAAAAGCGAAAAGCAGAGTTAGGTGAAACATTCATTGATGGGGGAGCTGCTGGGGAGGGAGGCAAAGTATGCGGCTTGGTGATGTTCTAAGGGCTATGGGGAAAGATGCTGGAAGCAGGAGCCAAAGAAAGGATGTCCAGGAAGACCGGGATCAGGTAACTGAGATTCCCGTGGAGGCCATCGAGGCTAATCCTTTTCAGCCTCGTTCAGATTTTGATGAAGGGACCATGGCGGAGTTGGTCCAGTCTTTGGAGGAACATGGTCTTATTCAGCCGATAATAGTGAGGCCCTGCCCTGGAGGTTTTCAACTGATTGCCGGCGAGCGGCGTCTTAGAGCTGCTAAACATCTGGGCTGGCGGACCATTCCTGCCATTGTAAGAGAATTGAACGATGCGGCCAGTGCCCAGATGGCGTTGATCGAAAACCTGCAGCGGAAGGATCTGAATTATTGGGAAGAGGCTGAAGCATACCAGCGGCTGCTTGAGGAATTTGGCATGACCCAGGAGGAGCTGGCCAAAAAGATCGGTAAGAGCCAATCCGCCATTGCAAATAAACTGCGGCTTCTGAAGTTGAGTCCCCGGGTTCGGAGTCGTATTTCCCGGGAAATAATGTCGGAGCGTCACTGCCGTGCCATCTTGGCACTGGAATCAGAAGAAGCACAGTTGGAAGTCATTGAGGCAATAGAAAAGGGGCAGCTGTCTGTCAAGGAAACAGAGGCATTGGTGCGCAGGTTGCTGGAGAGGGATGGAGTGAAAAAGAAGCCCCGCCAAAAGGTGGTTAGAGTGTGGCGTGATGCCAGGCTTCTGCAAAACAGTGTACGGAAGCTGGTGGAAGAGATGCGAGCAGGTGGGGCAGTGGTGGAGTTGGAAGAAAAGCAAGAGCCAGGGCTGCTGGAGATGAAAATTAGGATCAAAGAGAAATCGGATATGAAGAAGGATGCGGTAGGAGGACCGGTGGGAGGTAGGTGATGTAAGTGGGAATATGCTTAGCCATAGTGAATCAAAAGGGCGGGGTGGGCAAGAGTACCACTGCTGTTAACCTGGGCGCTTGTCTGGCCGAATCAGGAAAGCGGGTTCTACTGGTAGATATTGATCCCCAAGGAAATGCTACCAGTGGAGTGGGGATTGACAAGAGGCAGTTGGATGGTTGCATGTATGATGTACTGATTGATGGTCGGGATATCAAAGAGGTTATTCTTCCCACCGAGGTTTCTGGACTAGAGGCTGCACCCGCCACGCTGGAGCTTGCAGGCGCAGAAATAGAATTGGTCTCCGCCATGTCAAGGGAGTATCGGCTGAAGGGCTCACTGGATGGGGTAAAGGGCAGCTATGATTATATACTGATTGATGCCCCGCCTTCTCTGGGCCTTCTGACCATCAATGCACTTAGCGCTGCCAATGCTGCCCTGGTGCCTATTCAGTGCGAGTATTATGCCCTGGAGGGTGTAAGCCAGTTGGTGAGTACAGTTAGCCTGGTGAAGGAGCACCTAAACCCGAACCTTGAGATTGCCGGTGTGTTGATGACAATGTACGATGCACGCACTAATCTTTCCCAGCAAGTTGTTGAGGAGGTAAGGCGGTTCTTTGGTGAGAAGGTTTTTGACACCATTATACCTAGGAACGTGAGGCTGAGTGAGGCTCCCAGCCATGGTCAGCCCATTATCCTATATGATCCCCAGTGCCGCGGTGCCCAAGCCTATAGGGATCTAGCCAGGGAGGTGATGGGAGCATGAGCAGGCCAGCATTGGGCAGAGGTCTGCGGGCGCTAATTCCCCAGGCCGAAGAAGAACGGGGTGAGGAGATCCGGCTGATTCCAGTAAATGTAGTACAGCCAAATCCCTATCAGCCCCGGCGTCATTTCGATGAAGAAGGTCTTTCGGAGCTGGCTGCGTCTATTGCGGAAAAGGGAGTCCTGCAGCCGATTACGGTTAGGGAGAAGGATGGGGTCTTTGAGCTGGTGGCCGGAGAGCGGAGATGGCGGGCAGCTCAAATGGCAGGTTTAGGCGAGATTCCAGCGGTGGTGCGGGAGCTGGATGACCGGGAAGTCATGGAGATAGCGTTAATTGAGAATTTGCAGCGGGAGGATCTCAATCCAATTGAGGAAGCCGAGGCCTATGCTGTTCTTATGCGGGAGTTTAGCCTTACCCAAGAGGAAGTAGCCCAGGCGGTGGGTAAGGGTAGACCCACCATTGCCAACCGCCTCCGTTTGCTGCGTTTACCTGAATCAGTGAAGGCGTGGGTTGCTGAAGGCCGCTTGAGTGCTGGACATGCCAAGATCCTGGTGGCCATGGATGATAAGCTGGCGGAAGAGCTGGCCCACCGGTGTGTGGAAGAAGGTTGGTCGGTAAGGCAGCTGGAGGAGTTCTTGGAGCTAGCCAAAGGCAAACCGGAAAAACAGAAGCCGTCGAGAGTGCCCAGGGAGCAGAGCCCACTGATTCGAGAAGTTGAGGAAAGACTCCAAGAGGTCTTAGGTACACGGGTTAGGATTAAGGACAAGAAGGGCAAAGGTAGAATAGAAGTGGAGTATTATTCCACTGAAGAGCTGAACCGTATACTGGAGGTAATCGGCGGTGAAGCTCTTTAGGTTTGATTGCTGATTGAGGCGTGGGGCAGCACCGGGCTGCTCTGCAGTACTAGAGTTTGGGTGGAGAGCATAAAGAGGTGGACGCTTTGGGAGACGATGTTTTGGAAAAGCTGTTAGTGCAGCTGGAGACCGGGGAGATAGATCGGAATACTGTCCTGCAGTATATACGAAAAATGCCCTATGAAGACCTGGGTTTTGCCAAGATTGATTATCACCGGGGGCTTCGGCAGGGCTTTCCCGAGGTCATTTATTGTGCCAGCAAGACCGCTGAACAGGTGAAGGAGATTTTTCGGCGGCTGGCTGAGCGAGCCAGCCGGGTTCTGGCCACCAGGGCCGACAGCGATATGGCTGCCGCGGTTCAGGACGCAGTGCCTGAAGCAAAATACCATCCATTGGCCCGGGTGATTACAAAGGGGTGGGAAGAGACGCCCCAAGATGTGTATGGAGAGGTCGCTGTGATCTGTGCCGGCACCTCCGACTTGCCGGTGGCTGAGGAAGCAGCCATCACCGCAGAAATTATGGGAAGCTCTGTGAACAGGGTGTACGATGCAGGAGTTGCCGGGCTGCACCGACTGCTCAACGAGTTCCACCGCTTCGAAAAAGCCAAGGCCATAGTTGTAGTCGCCGGTATGGAGGGAGCTCTCGCCAGCGTAGTGGGAGGAATGGTGGATAGGCCGGTAATAGCGGTTCCCACCAGCGTCGGTTATGGAGCCGCTTTTGGCGGTTTAGCTGCACTGCTGGGTATGCTCAACAGCTGCGCCTCCGGCGTGTCGGTTGTAAATATTGATAACGGTTTTGGCGCAGGATATACAGCGCATCTAATTGCAAGGCGAAGTGTATGAGAAGCGGGTTAAGCGCCATTTGCAAAACAAAGCAGATGGGGGAGCAGGTTAACTGCTAGCCTCAGAACGATCAGCAGCTGCCTTTATTTGAAGGGCAGCTATATCTATGACAGCGTTGATATATTGGGAACACCAGTGGATGTTCCACGTGGAACATTCCGGAACACCGGGGTGGGAGCAGAAATGAGATGTTCCACGTGGAACAACGGAGAAGAGTGGGTGAGGGAATTGGACAGGTGTTCCACGTGGAACACTAAATAGAATGTGAGTTAAGGAAGAAGACCGTGTTCCACGAGGAACATTCTGCTGCGGCTGCGGCCGCGTCCTTACAATTTTGTTTCTCTGAATAATCAAAAGCAAGTATCTATGTAGAGGAGGAAGTGAGACCCAGTGGCTCCCGATGGGAGGCGCACAAGGGCTTCGCGCAACTGATGTGGGCATACTTGGACTGTTTTTCTGGCGTCAGCGGCAATATGTTTCTCGGGGCACTGCTGGATGCGGGGGTGCCGATCGAGGTATTTGAGGATGTTATAGAATCATTGGGTTTAGAAGACGTGGAGATCAAGACTGCTTCAGTAACCAAACACGGGATAGCAGGATGCTATGTCGAGGTGCGTCATCCCGAGCAGCATGTGCACAGGCATTTGCAGGACGTTGTGGATATCATCGACGGGGCCGGATTTGAACCACAAGTCCGGGAGAAAGCTGTTGAGGTCTTTCGACGGTTGGCGGCAGCCGAGGCCGAGGCCCACGGGACCTCTATAGATAAAGTCCATTTCCATGAGATGGGAGCCGTTGACGCTATAGTTGACGTAGTATGTACTGTAGTCGGGTTCGATTACCTTGGGGTGAGTAAGGTTTTGGCATCGCCGGTTCAGTTGGGCACCGGCTTCATAAGAGTTGCCCACGGTATGATGCCGGTGCCGGTACCAGCCACCATGAATCTCCTGAAGGGCGTGCCCAGCTATTCCAGAGGAATTGAAGCAGAGCTGGCTACACCTACCGGTGCAGCTTTACTTACGTCTCTTGCCAGTTCATATGGGCCCCTGCCGGCTGGACGAATTCTGGAAGTCGGTTACGGAGCCGGTACTAGGGAGCTCCCCATACCAAACCTGCTGAGGCTAGTACTAATCGAACCGGCAAATGAAGATAGGAATCTGTGGTCCATGGATGAGGTTGCACTGCTGGAATGCAATCTCGATGATCATAACCCTGAGACTATTCCTCCTCTCATCAGCAAGCTGCTGGACGCCGGTGCCTGGGATGCATATGTGGAGGATGTGACTATGAAAGGCGGGCGTCCGGGGATTATCCTCACTGTACTGTGTCCGCCGGGAATCCAGACAGAGCTGGCGGAACTTATCTTTCGGGAAACAACAACACTTGGGATTCGAACAGACCGAAAGCTCCGTTACATACTGCCCAGGGAATCGTTAGTGGTGACTGTAGCAGAGCAACAAGTGGATATTAAGGTGGCAAGATTGGGGCAGGAAGTAATCACCATAGCACCGGAATACCGCGACTGTCTACGGGCTTCTGAAGCTGCAGGCCTGCCTCTCAAGGAAATCTATGACCGGGCCAAGATTGCCGCGCGCACGGCTTTGGACGTGGGCTAGATGCACCGGAGGAGCATGCATTAGTCTAAACTCCCTAGGAGACACTACAATTGTTGGACTCCTAGGGAGGTGATTTGGATGGGCATGCAGCCGATCATTGCTGTGGATGACCAGATGGCTGGTGTCAAACGGGCACTAGAAGAAAGAGGCTTTCAGGTTCAGGACCTGAGCAAGGGCCTGGACCAAGCAGCGGCAGTAGTTGTAAGCGGTTTAGATACTAATGTTATGGGGATGCAGGATATAGCTGTCAATGCTCCGGTGATCGATGCCGCCGGGAGGGACATCGATGAAATAGTGGCCGATGTCAGGCGGGTTGTTGAACTGCGAAGCTGAGGACATATCCATTGACGAAAAGGAAAACGGGCCTACACTTGGGCCCGTTCTTAAGTTGACTGCACTTATTTAGGTGGCTCAGAAGCTATTCCCCTGAAGATGGCGCAGCATGGACTGCAGCCCAGCCATCTGCATGGAGGAGAGGCATTGGCTTCTGATTCTTTTCATCCATACACAGATTGGGATGGAAATACTCCCAATACCATCCCAAAACTGCGGCCATGCTGTTGGCTATGACATCGGCCATTCTCATTACCAGGCTGAGACGGGTGTTCTGCAGGACGAAATACTCCATGAAGCCTCCTACATTTACTACCCCAATTAAGTGGGCGGAACCCACCTCTGTCAGATTCTTGTTCACACCGGTACCGGGCTTGAGAGGACCATCTTTGATGCTGATGTAACCGATGTTTTCAGATCTGCCCAGACAGGCATCTACAGCCAGTACAAATGATGACCTTCCTTCCTCCTGCAGCAGTCTAACATAATCTTCTAGATTAGCTGCATGGACCGGCTCATCCAAGGTCCCGAACAGCCGTACCCCGGGGGGAAATGAACCAAGTGAGGACAGTTTTGAGCCCACCAGTGGTCCTAAGCAGTCACCGGTGGACCGGTCGGTCCCTATACAGACAATTTGAAGGGGAGCTAATACCGGATGGACCCTGGGAAGGAGAAAATTCCACAGGTCGTGGGCTAAAGCCTCGACAGCCCCTGGGCCGTCGACATGGACTCGGGAGATAACAGCGATGTCATTTCCCAGCCCAGAGGTCTTGGTCAACTTGATCACTCCTCACAGCCTAACTGTTTACATTGAAGTATATGATGAAGGGCAGCCGTCTATACATGTAATAAGATTGGAGCCTTGGGGCGCTGCCCAAGGGCGCGGGCTGATTTGAGAGGAGCCTCTGATTGATGACGGGTAGGCAGCGGCAGATGGCAGCCGCATATATTGGAGCTGTTGTAGGTGCAGGCTTCGCGTCAGGGCAGGAAGCATTGACCTTCTTCGTTATCTACGGACCTTGGGGGCTGTTGGGAATCGTAGTTGTTATGGTGGGCTTGGCCGTGATCGGTGCCCTCAGCTTTGCAGCGACTCAAGAACTAGGAGTCGAATCATATAAGGAACTGCTGGAGACAGTCAGTACTCCTTTCTGGTCAAGACTCTATGATATCTTGATTACTTGCTTTCTCTTGGCCGGTGTCGGAGTTATGCTGGCCGGAGCCGGATCACTGGCTCAGCAGCAGTGGCACTTGCCGGTGATGTTGGGCGTAGGGGTAACTGCAGTAATTACCGGTATCAGCTGCTACTTAGGCATCAAAGGCGTATTTCTTCTTAATACATACTTGGTGCCGGTTATGGCTGCGGCTTCCGCTAGCCTGGGTCTGCTGGGACTGGGTGCTCTATGGGGTAAGAAAATCTTACAACCAGAAGCCCTTGCTATGTGGTCTTTAACTCCATCGCCTTTGGTTCCCTATTGGTGGCTTGGGGCTGTTATTTACCTATCCTACAACTCCATGCTGGGCATTGCCGCCTGTACGCCACTTGCCGCCTCCTTGCCAAGGCGCAAATGGGCAGTATGGGGAGGGGTAGTGGGAGGCCTAACCTTAGGATTTATGCTCCTCGGCTCCAGCCTTGCTATCTGGAATGCCGGTCCCCAGGCTGCCCAGATGGCAGTACCCCTGGCCTGGATAGCCTCCCAGACCGGCCCAGGCTTGGGCAGTCTCTATGGAATCATCATCTGGTTTGCGATGCTCACTACAGCAGCAACCAATTTATACGCCGTTGTCAAGCGCCTAGGGCGAAGTCCCAGACCGGACATTTTAGGTGTTCTGCTGGCCCTGGGCTTTGGCCTTTCACTCCTTGGTTTTAGCTCACTCATCGAGCTCCTTTATCCCTTTTTCGGCTACTTAGGATGCTTCTACGGGTTGCAGATACTAAAATATTATCTTCGTCGGTGGCATGCTGTTAGAAGGCGCAAGTAAGCACCTGGGATTGAACTGCTCCCCTAGCTAACCTGCTGTTAGTGCGATATAATAAGGGCAAAAATGGGAGGAGTTAGGCCCGGCATAGCAGCGGTGCCGCAATCCTAATGCCAATCAATAATGAGATAACCGAGAGAAGGTTTCGGATCAACCGCTTGATGGAACTAGGGAAAATGGACGATGCATGGTCCGAGCTGGATGCTTTGAGGGAGTTAGAGGGTGAATCGGCCTTTGTCCTCAACAAGCTTGGGGTTATCGCTGTCAGCAGCGGTAAGTTCGATCAGGGAAAGGCATACTTCGAGAAAGCCCTAACCGTCGATGAGGGTTATGTACAGGCATACAATAACCTTGGGAATATTTACAGGGAAATGGGCGATTTGGACCGAGCCATCGAATACTATCAACTTGCACTTAAGTATGATGAAGAATATGCCACCGCCCATCATAACCTCGGTGTTGTCTACAAGCAGAAAGGTGATATACATAAATCAGTCGAACATTTGAAACAAGCTAACCGACTTCAGACCGTGATGGCCCGGCGGGAACTGGCC
>LSQX01291392.1_pt1 | contig 11439 bp, 13 predicted proteins | sample 654561 | NCBI WGS metagenome assembly LSQX01 (sample SAMN04489861, study PRJNA283612) | anaerobic digester metagenome | isolation source: 4 biogas reactors fed with cattle manure at either 37C or 55C with and... | place: Denmark: Kongens Lyngby | collected 2014 | reverse complement strand
TCGTAAATGATGTCGAGTTCCTCCGTCGTAAGCGGCCTTGCAGGCGGGTTCTGGACGATGACGGTCTTTGGGTGGGGCTGGATCAGGGTGTCTTTCGAGAGGTACTGGGTCCTGAATGCTTCAGCATAGATCTCCTTTTTCACTACGTCAGGATATCCCGGAAGTACGGTCCCGGCCGGCGGATGTTCCCGGAACGCGGCTATGCTCATCGTGTAGCAGGTGCCTCTGATGTCTGTCAGGTCTTTCGCGCTTTCGCCGTTTTTCAGGCGGGAGGCGATCTCGATCAGCTGGAGTTCGCCCATGCCGTAGACGAGAAGCGAGGCCGGAGCGTCGGCAAGCATCCCCTGTTTGACGGTGTCGCTCCAGTAATCGTAATGAGCGAAGCGTCTGAGACTTGCTTCGATCCCGCCGATGATTATCGGGGTGTCTTTGAACAGACGGTGCAGGATATTCGTGTAAACGAGGGTCGTTTTTTCCGGGCGGGTGGGTTTTCCTCCGGGCGAATACGCATCGTCGTGCCGGCGGCGGAGTGCCGGAGTATAGGCGCTGACCATCGGATCGACGGCTCCGGGAAGGATGGCGAAGAAGAGGTTTGGTCTGCCGAATTGTGCGAAGTCGGTCCCTTCCCGGTCTTTCCAGTCGGGCTGGCTGATTATCGCAACGGAGAATCCTGCGTTGATCAGTGTTCGTCCGAGGAGTGCGGCGGCAAATGACGGATGATCGACATAGGCGTCAGCTGATACGAGGATGATGTCCGGGGTGTTTTTCCCGGTCATTTTTAACTCCTCAGCTGTTATTGGAATATAGTGCGGCTGCCCGGCGATGTTTCCGGTGGTGATTGAAGGCATGCTTATCCGTATGATGGGCTCTCTACGGAGATTAAGATTTACGCGGGATGTCCACGTTCAGAATCTATATATAGTAAAATGAATTATATACCAATTAATGAAGATCGGTTATACCGATACTTCATGACGCAGAAAACACAGATTTTCCCTATATAGAACCATACACACACACCAGCAGACCCCGGATCCGATCCACACCATCAAAAGAGATCCGGGGAGTTTTTTTAGTTTATTTTGACGGGCTTCCCGCTATTTGAAAAAAAACGGAAGCTATTTATTACATTATGTAAAATAGATTGTACGCTGAAGGATGGATCCGGTGAATGCCGCTCTCCTGTTCTTCAGTACCACAACAGAAAAAAGCAGAATCAGATTTTTTCTCATACCACCATACCAGTATGCCCGCCCCCTTCCCACACACACGCGGGCGGGTATTTCTATTTTGCAAATCCTTATAGTGTTCAATTACCATAAAGTAGGATTATCTGATGAAGAAAAATACCTTCTATATTATATTCGGTTTGATTGCCGTCTCGCTGCTTCTTTTATTCTGGCTTTCGGTAAAACTTACCAGTCCGTGGATCATCGCAATATCCGTACTCCTTTCCGCGGTAATTTTCTTCGTTCTCAAAAAACGCGTTACCGATCTTGATGAGGATGAGCGGAGTGTTCTCATCGAAATGAAAACCGCGTCGGCAACGATCAAGGCATCGGTCGTTCTTTTTCTGACGGTGAATCTTGCGACGACCGTTTATGTGTTCAGCGGCCCTCTGGGTTTTCATATATTTACCTACAGCCGTCTGAAAGATCCGATGATCCCTGCAGGCGGGTATGAATCCATTCCGTATTTTCCCATTCCTCCCGACATGATCCCGATCTGGGAACTCGGGCTGTTTGCTGTACTGCAGTTGGGTCTGATCGTCTCGGCGCTGTTCATTTATGTCGGATTCAGATTCTATTACGCCCAAAAGTTCAGTGTCTGGGGTGAAGATGAGGAATAAGATCAAGGTCTACCGGGCGATGCATGATCTGACGCAGGATGCTCTGGCAAAGGAACTGGGGGTGACCCGCCAGACGATCCTTGCAATAGAAAAGGGCAAGTATGATCCGTCGCTTGACCTGGCGTTTCGGATCGCCAGATATTTTCATACAACGGTCGAAGAGGTATTCCAATTTGACTGATACCTGATCAGAGTCAGGTGGATGAGCCGATCCTCTTTTCCCGTGTGTGAACACGAAGATTTGCTAAAAAAGGGTGTGGTTTATCCGATGACCACGCTGACGTCGCTGTTTTCCTGCAGACCCAGGGTGTCACGGAGCTGGGTCCCGGAGATTATCTCGATCACATCTTCCGGGTGATGGGTCCGTCCGGGCACAACGATCGCACACGGGATGTCAGATATCGTGCATCTGATGCAGCGTGCCTCGCCGAACATCCGGTGTTCATCTTTGAATCCGGGAACGGTCGTCCATTCCAGAGAGTCCATCCGTTTTCTGATCTGCACGCTCTGGGGATTGAGTTTTATATTGAGTGTCCCCGGATACGGCGTGAATCCGCAGAGTTTTTGAAACTGTTCCTGATAATGCGGGATCGACATGTAATATCTTCCCTCGCCCACTCCGGAGATGACGGTTCCCGTGAGGATATACTGTTCATCTTTTACATCGAATATCTTGGAATACTCGGAGAATTCCCGCCGGAGGTGCTCTTCGCCGGACCGGGTCACGAGAACGAACTGGCCGGTCGGCTCGGCGGTCCGTGAGATCATCTGTGCCTTTTCAAGCGACTGAAGTCTGCGTGATGCGGTCTGCTGGCTGATCCCGAGCTGATCTCCCAGAGTCTGCGTGGAGAGACGAACCGGTCCTTTACATCCGCCAAGCAGGGCGATCCGTCTCAGACAGGCCGCATCTTCTGCATCTATTGTATGCATAACCCATCGTTGAATTGCTTACTATTTATGGGTTGGTATGGGCGTTGTTCGCGCATTGACGAATTCGACAACCAACTTCTTATGTAAGTAACGAAATATAGGTAAGTATGAAGCCGGTACTTCGCCAGCAGCTTGCCGAAAAGATGGCAGGCGAGATCACCCTCTCCGATTCACCCGGAAAAGCCCTGAAAAAATGGCGTACAAGTTTTCAGATCGCTCCGGGCGTACTCGCAGACCATCTTGGAGTTTCTCCGTCCGTTATCAGCGATTATGAGAGCGGCAGGAGAAAAAGTCCGGGAACCGGTGTCGTTGGGAAAATCGTAGACTCGCTTCTGAATGTTGACGAAGAAAATGGCGGGACATACATCAAAAAGTATGGCAAACTCCTGTTCTCGGATTATGACGACGAGGTCATTTATGATATTCATGACTTCGCGACCTCTATTCCTATCAGGGAGTTATCGGAACTGATCGAATGTTCCCTCATCTGCGGGGAGCTTGATTCCCAGATCTTCGGCTACACTGTTATTAACAGTACGAATGCCATTTTGAACCTTTCACCCAATGAGTTCAACCGCATTTACGGCTGGAGTACGGAACGCGCTCTGATTTTCACGGATATTTCGACCGGAAAATCCCCGATGATCGCGATCCGCGTCACCCCGTTCAAACCCCCGTATGTAATCCTTCAGGGGATAGATGAGGAACATGTCAGCCCGCTCGTCAAAAAGCTCGCAGAAAAAGATCACATTACCGTTCTCTGTACGCCCCTGGGAGTTCAGGATCTCGTTACACGTTTGAGGAAAACACAATGGTAGGCATAATCACCTACGGGGCATACATCCCCCGTTTCAGAATTAAAATCGAAGAGATTGCTCGTGTATGGGGAGCGAACGCCGCGGAGATTACCGGCGGACTTGGCGTTTTAGAAAAAGCCGTACCCGATTACGATGAGAACACAGCCACATTTTCCGTTGAGGCTGCCCGCTCGGCTCTGTGCCGGCGTCCGGTAGACGTTGCCGACATAAAGGCGGTCTATGTGGGATCCGAGTCACACCCCTATGCGGTCAAACCGACCGCAGTCACGGTCGGAGAGGCGATCGGCGCAACACCGGTTATGACAGCTGCAGACTACGAGTTCGCCTGTAAAGCAGGAACGGCCGCCATCCAGACCGCGATGGGCCTGGTTTCGTCAGGAATGATGAAGTATGCCGTCGCGATCGGAGCGGACACTGCTCAGGGAGCCCCCGGCGACGCACTGGAATATACGGCGGCTGCCGGAGGCGCGGCATACGTTATCGGTAATGATGATCCGATAGCAGTCATCAATGAGACCTGCTCCTTTACCTCCGACACGCCGGACTTCTGGCGTCGTGAAGGAGAGGATTATCCGCGGCATGGCGGCCGGTTCTCCGGGGATCCCGGATACTTCAAACACACGCTCGGGGCTGCAAAGCTGATGATGGAGCTTCGCGGAACGAAACCTTCCGATTATACACATGCAGTCTTCCACCAGCCGAATGCCAAATTCCCGCAGAAAGCAGCACAGATGCTTGGGTTCACGAAGGAACAGATCAAGGCCGGTCTTCTGGCTCCAAGACTCGGCAACACCTACAGCGGCGCTGTTCCTCTCGGTTTAGCGGCCGTATTGGATGTGGCAAAACCCGGTGACCGGATCTTTGTTACAAGTTACGGAAGCGGCGCCGGATCCGATGCCTTTGATATCACCGTGACCGACGCGATTTTGCATAAGATCGACCGTTCCAAGGGTCCGACCGTTGAGCAGATGCTTGCCACAAAGAAGTATCTTGATTATGCCGTCTATGCCCGGCACAAGGGCAAGATCCGGATGTGAGGTGTATCATGAGAGAAGTAGCAGTAATTGGTGCAGGAATGACGAAGTTCGGAGAAAGATGGGACACATCTTTCCGTGATCTGTGTACAGAAGCAGGAATCGCCGCACTTGAAGATGCAAATGTGGCGGGAGAACAGATCGACGCATTGTTCGTCGGGTCGATGTCAGCCGGCAGATTCGTCGGTCAGGAACACGTCGGGGCGCTCGTTGCCGATTACGTGGGACTCGGCGGAGATCTCCACGTCCCGGCTACCCGTGTCGAGGCGGCCTGTGCGTCCGGAGGCCTTGCCTTCCGTCAGGCCGTAGCGGCCGTTTCTTCCGGCATGTCTGATGTCGTCATCGCGGCAGGTGTCGAGAAGATGACCGATGTCGGTGATTCGACGGATGTCCTCGCCGGAGCAGCCGACAGAGAATGGGAGAGTTTTGCAGGAGCGACCTTCCCCGGTCTCTACGCTATGATCGCATGCGACTACATGCACAAGTACGGACTGACCCGTGAGCAGCTCGCCCAGGTCGCGGTGAAAAACCATTTCCACGGAGCAAGAAACCCGTTCGCCCATTTCCAGAACGAGATCACCCAGTCGACCGTGATGAACTCGACCCTTGTCGCCTCCCCGCTTAGACTCTTCGACTGCTCACCCGTTTCCGACGGTGCCGCAGTCGTAGTTGTCTGCCCGCTTGAAAAAGCACGGGAGTTCACCGACACGCCGATCAAGGTCCTTGCCTCAGCCCAGGCCGGTGACACGATCGCTTTACACGACCGTCCTGACTTTTCCACGATGGGCGCAACCGTTGCCGCAGGAAACTCTGCGTTCCGGCAGGCAAAACTCGAACGAAAGGACATCGACTTTGTCGAAGTTCACGACTGTTTCACGATCGCAGAACTTTGTGCGATCGAGGATCTCGGCTTTGTTCCGAAGGGAACAGCCGGCAAGTTCACCGAGCAGGGCGAGACCCAGCTTGGCGGCAAGCTTCCGGTAAACACGTCCGGAGGTCTCAAGGCATGCGGCCACCCGGTCGGTGCCACAGGTATCAAACAGATCTGGGAAGTCGTCCAGCAGCTTCGCGGCGAGGGCGGCAAACGTCAGGTCGAAGGAGCTGAAATTGGTATGACACAGAATGTCGGAGGAACCGGCGCTACCGTTGTATCACACATCTTTAGGAGGGCCTGAGATGACCGTAGCACGATTCTGGAGGGAGATCCCCCAGAGGTATAATCTGGTCGGAACGAAATGCGAGGTATGCGGGGATGTCTTTTTCCCGCCGAGAGCGATCTGTCCTCACTGCCGCAGGGATGGAAAAATCGTCCCCTGTCAGTGTTCAGGCAAAGGAAAGGTCATGACCTACTCGGTCCTCTCCGCAGCAAGCGATCAGTTCTCAGCGCTGAAACCCTATGTTCTTGCGATCATCGAACTCGAAGAAGGAACACGGGTCACCTCGCACCTCATCTGTGAGCCCGAAGACGTCCATATCGGCATGCCGGTAAAATCCGTCTTCCGTGTTCTTGACCGCGAAGGTTCGGACGGGATCATCCATTACGGAACGAAGTTCGTTCCCGATCTCTAATTTTTTTCTTTTTTTTCAGCTTTTTACTGCGGGCGCGCTGTATCTGCCGGCCGGCAATGTCTTCCTGCAGGATTTCAGAGATTCCTATCCCATTCCGGTAATTTATCCGGCAATAATCTCTAGTAATCTGGAGAATAGCCAGGTATTTTTTTGTTCTTATCATAGAGAGACAAATGGATTTTCTTTTGGATCCTGCCTGGATCCCTGATACGTATCGGATCATTTCCGGCCGCATTTTTCATCCCGGCCAAAAATACTCGTATTCTCCCGGGGTTCATTAGAATGATTAATAATGATGAATGTCAATACTTTCAACAAGTGATATCTATGTACCCGCCGGAACTCATTGCCATACTGATATTGCTGCTTGTCCCTGTTTCTGCCGCTGTTCTTTTAGCGGTCTTCAAACCGGATCTTGTCCGCAATATCCTCGCAGGCATAACCTCGGTCATTATTATCGGCTCATCCGTCTTTCTGGCATGGAAAGCATTGCTTGCTCCCGTATCTTTGACCCTCGAACATACTGAATGGATCGGGATGCTGTTATTCATCGCTGAAATCGGTGTAGCTCTCGTTATTCTGGGCCTTTCGATCAAATACCGGAAAATACTTCCGCTTCTTCTTTCGGTTGTCCAGCTGATCCTTATTCTGATCCTCGAGCTCTTCGGCATTGCCGGCCCTCATGCGATGACCACGTTCACGGTCACCGGCCTCTCAGCTGTGATGGTCCTCATCATCGGCATCATCGGCACACTGATCTGTGTCTATGCTCTGGGCTATATGAAGGATTATCATGATCATCAGATCGGCGTTCCGGTACGCAAACGCTACTTCTTCGCTTTGATGTTCCTCTTCCTCTCGGCGATGTTCGGACTGGTTCTGTTCAATAATCTTATGTGGATACTTTGTGCGTGGGAAGTCACAACGCTGTGTTCCTTCCTTCTGATAGGATACTCACGGACCCCTGAAGCAGTGAAAAATGCGTTTCGTGCTGTGTGGATGAATCTGATCGGCGGGATCTGTTTCACCCTTGCGATATTCTTTTTGCTTCGCATCAATACGCCGGTGAATCTGCTCTCGGTAACCGATCTGCTCGCCTTCCCGAACGTCTCCGCTCTGACGATCCCGCTGGCATTCATCGCGGTGGCCGGATTGACGAAGGCTGCCCAGATGCCGTTTTCGACCTGGCTCACAGGAGCAATGGTCGCCCCGACCCCGGTATCCGCTCTGCTGCATTCCAGCACGATGGTCAAGGCCGGCGTGTATCTTCTGGTGCTCTTCGCCCCGCTGTTTTCGCAGACATGGGTGGGGATCTTCCTTGCTCTGATAGGGGCATTCACCTTCCTTGCGACCTCGGCCCTCGCGATCTCGCAGAGCAATGCGAAGAAAGTTCTCGCCTATTCAACGATCGCGAACCTTGGTCTTATCACTGCGTGTGCCGGAATAGGAACGGCCGAGGCTATTGAAGCGGCTATCCTCCTGATCATCTTCCATGCGGTCGCCAAGGCGCTTCTCTTCCTGTGTGTGGGAGCAGTTGAACACAAGATCGGGAGCCGGGACATTGAAGATATGGACGGACTTCTGGTCCGTCTCCCGCTTCTTGCCACAATGATGGTCATCGGTATCTCCGGGATGTACCTTGCACCCTTTGGTATGCTCATTTCCAAATGGGCGGCCCTGGAAGCTTTCCTGACCGCTCCGCTCGGATGCGTGTTCATCGCGATCCTTGCATTCGGCAGTGCCTTTACCATCTTCTTCTGGACAAAATGGCTCGGCAAACTGTTCATGAGAATGAACAGACCGCCTGCAGAAAAGATCGCCCTCCATATATCCGAGAAGCTCTCGGTGATCGTTATGGGTGTTTTGGTGATCGTATGCTGTCTCGGGTTCCCGGCGATCATAACGGGAGTGATCATCCCCTACCTTAACGGGATCCGTCCGTACTTCTATCTGGGCAATAAGGGATTCTTCTACTTCGATACCCTGGTCATGCTCGGTCTTATGGCTTTCATCCTGCTGTTCCTCGTGATCGGAGCTTTCCTTGGTTCCCGGGAAGGACGGACGATCGCTCCGTATCTTGGCGGCCGCGCTGTTGACAGCGAAGGCAGGTTCCTTGGTTCTCTCGGCGTATATAAAGAGGCAAAGACCTCGAACTACTATCTTGAAGAGTACTGCGGTGAAAAGGCCCTTCTCAAACCCTCGTGGGTCATCTCGGGAGTTCTGATCATCGTGATGCTTGTTCTCGGATTTATGGGGGTGATGATATGGATATAATGTTTTTTGTAGGGGCGCTGACCTTTCTGATCCTCGCTCCGATCCTCGGCGGACTCCTTACCGGATGCGACCGCGTGTTAACTGCCCGTTTCCAGTCAAGAGTCGGCCCGCCGCTTCTTCAGCCGTTTTACGATGTGGCCAAACTCTGGCATAAGGAAAAAGCGTTCTCCAATCCTGTGGAGATCATCTTCACCACGGCATATTTGGTCCTGATCGCATTCTCCGGAGCGATGCTTGCTACCGGAGGCAATCTGCTGTTTGTGTTCTTCTCGCTCGCGCTCGCCCACACCTTCCTGATACTTGCAGCATATTCGGCTAACGCTCCCTATGCTCATATCGGTGCGGAACGTGAACTTCTCAGCGTCATGATCCTCGAACCGATCCTGATCCTGTTCGCTGCAGGATGCTTCTTGGTAACCGGCAGTTTCGATACCTATCATATGCTCATTCTGGATGTGCCGGGAATCATCTACCTGCCTGGTGTGTTCATAGTATTCATCGCTGTTTTGACCCTCAAACTCAGAAAATCGCCGTTTGATATCTCGACATCCCATCACGCCCATCAGGAACTGGTCAAAGGTGTGACCTCCTCCCTGTCGGGAAGAAGTCTTGCCAAGGTGGAGATCGCCCACTGGTATGAGATGCTCATATTCCTCTGCATGATCTTCTTCTTCTTTGCCGGGTATCCAGTACTTTCCGCAGTAGCGATCATTCTCGTGTTCCTTCTGGAAATCGTCATCGACAATATCTTCCCGCGTGTGACCTGGAAGATGACGGTCAAGAGTCTGTGGATCGTCACTCTCGTCTTTGGAGTAGGAAACATTGTCGTTCTTGGCATCCTTGGAGGTATAGTATAATGAGTTCGGCATCAAAATCCCCCTGGCTTCTCCATTACAATGCATCCAGCTGTAATGGATGCGATATCGAGATACTCGCCGCCCTGACTCCAGTCTACGACGTCGAGCGGTTTGGTATCATCAATACCGGAAACCCGGCTCACGCCGACATCTTTGTGGTGACCGGCGGGGTGAATGAACAGAACAAAGCGGTTCTGAAAAACATCTACGACCAGATCCCTGAACCGAAGGTCGTGGTCGCGGTCGGAATCTGCGCATCGAGCGGCGGTGTTTTCCGTGAGTGTTACAATATCTCAGGCGGCGTCGATACGATCATTCCGGTGGACGTGTATGTCCCCGGATGTTCCGTTCGTCCCGAGGCGCTCATTGAGGGAATCGTGAAGGCGCTTGGCGTTCTGGAAGAAAAACGGGCAGCTATGGAGGCAAAAAAATGAATATGAAGATCGATTCCATTGAAGTTGCTGATGTGCAGAAAACCGCCGGCAATATGCGAACCGGCGGATACCGGCTGGTTGTGATGACCTGCACGCCGGCCGACGAAGGCTACTATATCACCTACTCGTTCGAAAAGGAGACGGATCTCCGGCATTACCGCATCGCCGTTTCCGAAGGGACGACGATCCCGTCGATCGGGTCATCCTACGGCGGGGCATTCGTGTATGAAAACGAGATCCATGATCTGTATGGATTTACGTTTGAAGGGATGTCTCTTGATTTCGGCGGAACGTTCATCAAAACATCCGTTCCGTATCCGTTCAAAAAGAAGGAGCAGCCTGCTCCGACGGTGACCGTCGTTAAGGAGGCGAAAGAATGACCGGCAGACAGACGATCATTCCGTTCGGACCCCAGCACCCCGTGCTTCCCGAGCCGATCCATCTGGATCTGGTCGTGGAGGATGAGCGTGTCGTTTCGGCGATCCCGTCGATCGGGTATGTTCACCGCGGGCTTGAGAGCCTGGTGGACCGCCGCGATTATCAGGACTTTGTGTTTCTCGCGGAGCGTATCTGCGGTATCTGCAGTTTCACGCACTCCTCGACCTTTTGTCAGGGGATTGAAGGGCTGATGGGTATCCAGGTCCCGCAGCGGGCGACGTATCTTCGGACGATGTGGGGCGAGTACTCGCGTCTCCACAGTCATCTTCTGTGGCTCGGCTTGTTTGCCGACTCGCTCGGGTTCGAGAGCCTGTTCTATCAGGCATGGAAGATCCGCGAATCGATCCTTGATGAGATGGAGGCAACGACGGGCGGCCGGGTGATCCAGGGGGTCTGCAAAGTAGGCGGTGTCCGGCGTGATGTCGCAAACTCCTTCCTTTCGGATATGGATGACCGGCTCGACGAGATCGAGGATGAGATGAAGGATCTTACGAACGTGTTCCTGAATGATTACACGCTGACCAAACGTCTGGTCGGCAAAGGCGTTCTCTCAAAAGAGGATGCCTATTATCTCGGAGCTGCCGGCCCGACGGCGCGGGGCAGCGGTCTTGATCTGGATGCCCGTTCTACCGGCTATCTCGCCTACGGCGATATCGGGTTCAAACCGGTCGTTGAGAAAGGCGGCGACGGATATGCCCGCTGTGCGGTCAGATGTAAGGAGTTGTTCCAGTCGGTGGAGATCATCCGCCGGGTGATCACCGATATGCCGGAAGGAGATGTTTTCACTCCTGTGAAGGGTAATCCCGACGGCGAATACTTCAGCCGCTCCGAGCAGCCGAGGGGCGAGGTCATCCATTATCTGAAAGGGAATGGAACCAAGCATCTTGCACAGTTCCGGGTGAGAACGCCGACCCTGACGAATATCCCGCCTCTGGTGTCGATCCTTGCAGGCTGCGAGCTTGCCGATGTTCCACAGATCGTGTTGACGATCGATCCGTGTATCGGCTGTATGGAGAGGTGAACTGTCATGAAGATGCTTAAAACGATCCTGAAACAGTTCCTCAACAAGCCGGCGACGACGATGTTCCCGTATGTGCCTCTGGAGAACTTCGAGGGGACCCGGGGTCATCTGGTTTTCGATCCGGCGAAGTGCACGTCATGCATGATGTGTATGAAAAGGTGTCCTTCACAGGCGATCACCGTTCAGCGGGCTGAGAAGATCTGGACACTCGACCG
>LSQX01181867.1_pt1 | contig 11439 bp, 12 predicted proteins | sample 654561 | NCBI WGS metagenome assembly LSQX01 (sample SAMN04489861, study PRJNA283612) | anaerobic digester metagenome | isolation source: 4 biogas reactors fed with cattle manure at either 37C or 55C with and... | place: Denmark: Kongens Lyngby | collected 2014 | reverse complement strand
ATGAAATATTTAATTGAACATCTCAATGAACATCACGAGCCAAAACAGATCATTATTTGTACCCTATTTGACAAGGTATACGCACGTAAAACCGAGATAGAAATTGATTATGTTGGCAAAGTGCTCGTAGAAGATTGCTTTTTAGTGGGCTACGGCCTTGATTATAACGAAATCGAAAGAAATACTCCGTACGTCTATATTGCCGAACAAGAAGATATAGATAAATGGAATGCGGAAATTCACAAATAATTATGAAGTTGCTAAAGGAGAAGATTTTAAAAGAGGGCCTTGTATTAAACAATGACGTTTTAAAAGTCGATTCTTTTATCAACCACCAAATCGACACGGCTTTAATCCGCGCTCTTGCTAAAGAGATCGCGGCTAATTTTAAAGCTGATCGTATTTTAACGATTGAAACTAGCGGCCTACCCATTGCTTTTGCAGTAGCAGAAGAAATGGGCAACCTTCCACTCACCTTCGCTAAAAAGAGCGAATCCGCGATTACAGGCACACATACATATATTACTGAAGTCAATTCATTTACTCGTTGTATCTCATCCGTGGTTACGGTGGATAAAAAGTACATTCAGGAAGGAGAAAGGGTTTTAATTGTCGATGATTTTTTAGCGGCAGGCAATGCATCTTTAGGCCTAGTTGATTTATGTAAACAAGCTGGAGCAAAAGTTGCAGGCGTGGCGGTTGCCATTGAAAAAGGTTTTCAAGGCGGCAGAAAAAAATTAGAAGGACTCGGAATCACAGTTTTTAGCGGCGCTAATATCAAAGCCTTTGTCGACAATAAACCAGTGTTTCAAGATGAAAAATTATTTTAAGTTATTTTTCTCAAGTATTGTTGGAGGCCTAGCGGTTGGCGTAGGCTCTTTTCTTTATCTACTGGCTAGTTATTATTTTCCCGATTCATTTACAATTGGAAAATTTGTGGCGACATCACTTTTTTCTACGGGTTTAATTATAATTTGCCTGTTAAATTTGGCCCTTTATACTGGACGTGTCGGCCTTTTTATCGATGAGCGGAGTAAAATCAAAGAAAGAATTATTGATTTACCGATTATTTTATTAGGAAATACCATCGGGGCTTTTGCAATCGCTATCTTATGCCATTTTATCTTTATTAATTTCACCGGTTTGCAAGATTTAGTGGTCACGGTTGCTAATAACAAAATTTCTTCAAACATGGTGTTTATGGAAGGCGTTTTGTGTGGCACGACAGTGTATATTGCTGTTTATTCTTTTAAAAACCTCAACAATTTTGCGATGAAAATTATCGGCATTATCGTTCCGATCGCCTTATTTGTGGCCACGGGCTTGCAACATTGCATCGCTAATATGTTTTTCTTTGGAATGGCTTTTAATTGGAACGTCGGTATGATTTGGAATTTAATCGTGGTCATTTTAGGCAATAGCGTCGGAGCTTTGTTCATCTGGGGCCTTGCGCGTCTATCGGCCCTAACGACAAAGAAATAAATTAAAATTACACAAACACCGTTAGGGTGTTCCGTTAACTTATTTTAAAAAAGAAAAACCCCGTTACGTCTTTGTGACGGGGTTTAAAATTTCACTAATTATCGGTCTTCTCGGAAGTACGACTGTCCTAATCCAGAGGGCGCTTTGCCCATTCGTTTAGAAAATATACTAGTCAAGATGAGAATGACAATCGTTGCCAAGTAAGGTAATAATTCGATAAGTTTTTTATCAGGACCAGAAACATTTAGGTATTTTGGGAAAATGTAAAGGAAAGCGAATAAGAACGAGCCGCCGATACCTATGTTTGTATTCCACATCGTAAAAATCACTAAAGAAACCGCTAACCAACCGTAAGCGTCAACGACATATTCAAAAGCCCCGGTAGTGCGATCAAAGAGGTAGAACATACCGCCTAAGCCAGAAATAGCGGACCCAATAATCGTCGCTAAGTAGCGATAGCGATCAACGCTGATGCCTACCGCATCCGCGGCAGCGGGGTTTTCACCTACCGCTCTTAAAGAGAGGCCGACCCTTGTTCTTTTCATCACGACAGCAATCGTAATGGCCAAAGCAATACCTAAATAAACAAGAATACCATAAGAGAAAAAGAGTTGAGTAAACCAGTTGGTCTCAATAAAGCTTGTGGGAAATAAAGTCGTGATATAACGATGGGCGATAGTTGAAAAACCAATCGTAATTTGTCCATCCATCATCGAAGTAACAAAAGGATATAAACCGACGCCCAGCGTAGTTAGGGCGAGACCGGTAACGTTTTGGTTGCACCGTAATGTCACCGCGAAGAAAGAGAAAAGAGCACCCGCTGCACCCGCAAAGAGCAAACAGAAGAGGACGGGCATCAAAAGTGATAAGAGCCAGTTAGCGTTACCAGCGCCACCAATTGCGCTTAAGTAAACGTAGGCACCAACTGCGCTACCCATAGCCCCGATACACATAATGCCGGGCGTTCCCATGTTGAGATGTCCGGATTTTTCGGTAATGGTTTCGCCGGCGGAGCCAAACAAGAAAACTGTGGAAAAACGGATTGAATCAATAATAATAGTTAAAAACATTACTTATTTACCTCCTTGTAAATCGGCGTCTTCGAGTTTTTTCTTTTTGGTAAAGACATTGAACTTGACTTGAAAATTAATGAAAAATTCGCTAGTTAAAATAGCCAGGAAGAAAAGGCCAGAAAGAACTTTGCCGACTTCTCCACTATAACCTAGGTTGCCTGCGGCATGGCTGCTACCAGTGGAAATAAAGGAATTTAGGACAGCATAAAGCATCATCTCTAAAGGGTTAAAGTGTCCGAGCCAGCTGATCATCACTGCCGTAAAGCCACGACCGCCAACGATCGAATCGCTAACCGTGTGGCTCGCACCAGAAACAATTAAAAAGCCCGCAATACCGCACACTAAGCCACAAACTAGCATCGTTCTAATGGTGACAACTTTGACATTAATGCCGACATATTCAGCAGTTCTTTCACTGCCGTTGATGACGGATATTTCATAACCGTGCTTACTAAATTTTAAATAACCCCAAATTATAACGACTAAAATAATAATAATAATAATGTTAATAATATATTTGTATCCACCGATTTCAGGCAACCACCCGATTCTAGTTTCCCGGTTGATAATTCCAATAGCGGTACCAGTTGGTGCTTTATATCTCAAAGAGAAGGAAGCGACAATTCCGATAGCCACGTAGTTCATCATTAAAGAAAATAAGGTTTCGTTAGTGTTGAACATCGCTTTAAAGAAGGCGGGGATAAAAGACCAAACCATGCTGAACAAGGCCGCGACCACGAACATCAATAAAAGAGCGACAATATTAGGCATTGAAGGAGCGACAAACTTCATAATAATCGCAGCGCCCAAAGCGCCCATTAAGACTTGACCTTCCGCGCCGATGTTCCAAAATTTCATTTTAAAAGCTGGAGTAATGGCGGCAGCGATCAAGAGCAATAAACCGGCATTCCATAGGGTGGCAAGAATCGTATTTGTCGAATACATCGTGCCCTCATACAAATAAACATAAAAATCAAGAAAACTACCAGGAGCGACGATGGTGGAAATTAAACCACACAATATTAAGGCGCCTAAAATAGAGACAATTTTAACGATGACGGTCGTTTTTTTAGTGACATCACTCCGTCGAGAAATATGGACAAATGGTTTTCTGACAATTGTATTTTCATGAGCCATTAGCGGTTTCCTCCCTGATGTTTTGGGTCATTAATAAGCCCACTTCTTGTTTAGTGGTTGTCCGACAGTCTAAGACGCCCGCTACTTCGCCACCTCTTAAAACCAAGACGCGATCGCACAATGCTAAGATAACGTCGAGATCCTCGCCGACATAAATAATGGCGGTTCCGCGATTTTTTTGCTCGTTTAAGAGTTGATAAATGAGGAAAGATGAGGCGATATCAAGGCCACGTACTGGATAAGCAACCATCAAAACTTTGGGTTCTGAAGAAATTTCGCGCCCAACTAAAATCTTTTGGATGTTGCCTCCAGAAAGCTTTTGTACAGTGGTAGTTAAATTTGGAGTTTTGACTTCGAGTTGACCGACGACTTGTTCGGCGAGCTGCTCGGGTTGGCGACGGCGCACAAAAATGCCTCTGCCTTTTCTAAAACTTCGCAACATCATGTTGTCAATGATGTCCATATTACCGACTAGCCCCATGCCGAGGCGATCTTCTGGAACGAACGATAGTTTAATACCTAAATCACGGATTTCTATTGGCTTCTTACCCTTTAAATCCATAATTTCATCTTCATAGAATAAAACTTCTCCATTGTTAACCATTTCAGTTAATTTTTTGTTGCTAATACCAGTTAAACTCAGAGGTTTTTTCCCATCAGTGCCTTTTAGGTAAAATTTATTTTCTGAAGCGAGAGCTCTAATTTGTTTAATAGTTTTATGATAGAAAGTTACGGGTTGATTTTCTTTAGGGTTGTGAAAAATAATTGTGCCGTCGGTATTTTTATTTAGGCCAGCAATCGTTTCTAATAGTTCTTTTTGGCCACTACCAGAAACGCCAGCAATTCCAAGAATTTCATTGCCGTTGATATCGATATTAATGTTTTTTAAGACATGTTGGCCATCACGATTAACTAATTGCAAGTTCTTAATTTTCAAACGTACTTTAGAAGCCGGAACTTCACTGCGATGGATATTTAAATCGATTTTACGACCGACCATCATTTCCGTCAAAATTTCTTCATTAGCGTTTTTGGTGAGAATGTCACCAGCCACTGCACCCTTACAAAGAACGACAACGCGATCACTAATTTCTAAAACTTCGTTTAATTTATGGGTAATAATGATAATTGATTTGCCAGCTTTTTTCATATTGCGCATCACTTGAAACAAGTGTTCGGCTTCTTGTGGGGTTAAAACGGCAGTCGGTTCATCCAAAATTAAAATGTTGACGCCCCTGAAAAGGATTTTAATTATTTCTAAAGTTTGCTTCTCGCTTACAGACATGGTACTTACGATTTGCCACGGATCAATTTTGAAACCGAATTTATTACAAATGTCTTGCATGCGTTCAGCGCTAAATTTTAAATTAAAACCTTGATATTTGACACCTTCCTGTTCTGAAAGGGCACGATAGTCCTTACTTTTTAAGCCCATAACAACGTTTTCTACAGCGGAAAAAGTGTCGACTAATTTAAAGTGTTGATGGACCATACCGATCCGATATTTATAGGCATCAGCGGGAGATTTAATCTCAACTCTCTCGCCGTGATAAAAAATCTCACCTTCATCAGGATAATAAATGCCGGCTAAAACATTCATCAAAGATGTTTTTCCGCTACCATTTTCTCCTAGCAAAGATAAAATTTCTCCGGAGTATAATTCAAGATCAACGTTTTGATTAGCGATGACGCGACCAAACGATTTACTGATTCCTTTTAATGTAATTGTTAATTCTTTTTTCATAATTCAAAATTTATTTTAGCGGGGTGGTTGGCCCCGCTAAAATATTATATTTTCATTAATTTATAAAATTGATGGTGGTTTAGGCTAGATCGTCAAGAGGGTTGATACCATCGATGATGACATCGAAGTAAGGAGCAGAACGATATTCTGACTCGTGATAATACCCATCGGAAACGAATAAGGTGCCTTCTGGATAATCAAACGTCCATTGTTTGCTTGGTGCCATGTTGGCCTCACTTGGAGCTTGACCGTCAACGGTAAATTTACTAGTGTCGAACACCTTTAAGGTGCCGGCTTCTAATTTGCTCTTGACTAGATCAACTTCAGCTTGGGTGTCGGGAGCGACACTATCGCCGAGTTCAGAAATTTCCACTGAACCTTCTGCAAAGCCACCGCACCAATCGGCAGGGATGACTTCTTCATCAAGAACGGTTTGCACGACAAATTCATAATATGGAGACCAGTTAATTTTGGAAGAGACCAAGAATGTATTCGGGGCCACGGCTTTGGTTGAGCCATTATAAGCAACATTAGGAACGCCGGCTTCTTCACAAGCTGAAGGAGCGCCATAGGAGTCTGCGTGTTGGCTAATTAATACTGCGCCACCTTGAATTAAGGAGTTGGCAGCAGCTTTTTCGGCTACTTCATCGTACCAAGAATTGGTATATTTAACATCCATAGTCACATCGTTAACAATGCTCTTTACACCGAGATAGAAAGAGGTATAGCCAGAAATAACTTCGGCATATGGGAATGCGGCTACGTAACCAATTTTGTTAGTAGGGGAGTTCATGTCTCTGAGTTTTAAACCAGCGACAACACCGGCGAGGTAACGACCTTCGTAAATAGAAGCGAAAGCATTGTGATAGTTAGGTAAATTAGTTGCCGCCGCTTTATTACCGGTCGCGTGGCAGAATTCCACGTCGGGATAGTTTCTAGCGGCTTCAATCATATAATCTTCATGCCCAAAACTATCGGCAAAAATGATTTTGCAACCAGTGTCCGCTAAGTTTTCGGCAGCTTCTTGACATGTTGAATCTTCAGGGATGTCCTCGCGGACAACAGGAGTAAAGCCTAATTTTTTAGCGCTGGCTCTAAAAGCGTCGACAAAGTTTTTGTCATAAGTTGATGAGGCAGCTGAATGCAGAGCAATTAAGCCTACTTTCATGCCTTTTGCAACGCCGCCACTACAGGCGACGACAGAAGCTGTGGCGGCAAACATTAAACCACCAAGAGCTACGATTTTGAGAACATTGTTTTTCATTGGTTTCAATCTCCTTTAAAATAAAAAACAGCTCCACTAATCGGAGCCTCTACTTTTTAAAAAACAACAAAGAAACAAGCATATTTGATTGTTTCGACAGTCATAATTCGTAGTGCTAGATATTACGGCCTAGCGTAGAGACAACCCACCAATTAGGGAATTATACGAAATCAATGATTTTTTATCACCACTGACATTACTATTATTGTCTATAAAGGGATAAATGTAAATGATAAAAACGCCATTTTTTCTTTTTTCTTAAGAAAGTCGGGCGTTTATAAATTATTTTTAAATAGATTATCAAGTCTCAATGGGGACGATGGACAACACTTTGTATTTGCTTAAAGCTTCACGGCCCTTTAAAGGCGTTAATTCAAGATAAAATAGTACACCTGAGACTTCAGCCTTATTGAGTTCGATAATTTGACCTAGGGCTTTCGCAGAGCCACCGGTGGCTAATAAGTCATCAACAATCAAGACCTTATCACCAGGTTGAATGGAATCTTTTGATATTTCCAGCGCTTCAATGCCGTATTCAAGCTCATAAGATATTTTTGTACCAGGGAGGGGTAATTTGTTTGCTTTTCTTGCTAAAACAACGCCGGTTTTTGTCGCTAAACCGAGTGGGACACCGAACAAGAAACCGCGAGCCTCTGGACAAACAATTTTGTTGAATTCAATTTTGTTTTCTTTGAGTTCATCAAGCATGACATCGATGACTTTTTGGCAGTAATCGATGTGTTCAAACACGGGAACTATGTCTTTGAAAAGCACACCTGGTTTTGGAAAGTCAGGGATGCTACGTACATGTTGATCAACTTCTAAGATCACTTGTTGTTTTTTGTTCATGATAAAACCTCGTTAACTTCAAAATTTATGTAATAGTCCGAGCGAGTCATCGGCCAGATTATTTTGTAAAAATGCACTTTATATGTTAGCCGAATAACCGGATAAAAACAATTGTAAAAATTGGTTGCAATATTTTACTCATGTGATAAAGTTTTAGTCAAAGAATTATGATGATGCAGAAAGTTGGAATGGTGATAATCCCTGAAAAACGAGAGGGCACAATCGCTGTCTCTAGTCTTTCTATCTCTACTATTTGTTGGAGGACCCCTTAATTGTAGGGTCTTTTTTTTGAAGGAAAGGAGAAAGCTATGTTGATAGACAACCTTAACGATAACAATAAGAGCAAACCTAATGTCGGTAAAATCTTTGTTTTCGCTTTTCAACTAATGTTGCCTGTTCTAGTTATGGCGATTGCGTTAATCTCTCTCTCCTTTTTAATTCCGTCTATTACAATGTTGCAAAAAATAGAGTTAACCAGTAGTAAAGATTTGCTTATCGCGCTCGTAATTTTTATTACTAATGACAGCGAGACATTCATGAAAATTCTTTATATAACTAATACCCAAAGCGTAGCTGTGATACCGACTATTCAAATTACTTCTATCGCTTTGGCCTTTGTTTTAGGTATTATAACTATGGTGGTCAGTAACGCTACAAAAAAGCGAAACAGTCCCGAAATTGAAGATTGTTATAATACTGATTTCGATGAATGATTGAGGAAGAAATTATGACTGACAAAAATTATCCAAACGTGACAATCTTAGACCATCCACTCCTTAAGCACAAAATTACTAAACTCAGAGACAAAACAACTAAAACTAATGAGTTTAAAAATTTAGTTAAGGAAGTATCCATTTTGTTAGGGTACGAAGCCTTTAAGCATCTTAAAACTCATTTGGTGGAGATTGAAACCCCACTTGAAGTATCGATGCAACCGATAGTTGATCGTAAATCACTATGCTTTGTCCCCATTCTTAGAGCGGGCCTTGGCATGGTCGATGGGTTGCTTGAGCTAGTACCTGGTTGTACTTGCGGACATATCGGCTTGTACCGTGACGAAGTCACCAAAGAGCCAGTTGAATACTATTGTAAGTTGCCGAGTGACATCTCCGAAAAAGACGTCTATCTTGTCGATCCAATGTTGGCAACTGGCGGTTCGGCGATTGATGCGGTTAAAATGCTGAAAAACCATGGCGCTAAAAGAATTACTTTTATTTCCATTATTGCCGCTCCAGAAGGCGTTGAAGCCTTTTGTAAGGCCTATCCAGATATTCCGCTTATACTCGGCGTATTGGACCGCTGCTTGGATGAAAAGGCTTATATTTGCCCAGGTTTAGGCGACTGTGGTGATCGCATTTTTGGCACGACCAAAGGAACTACTAGCGATTAAATTATTTACCTATCTAAAAATAATTACATTCCTTTCAGTTGAAAGAGGGAAAGAAAGTTATGATAAACAAAGAACAAGTACTATTATTTTCTTTAACATCTTGTGAAGAGTTGACTAACAAGGTGTGTAAAGAACTCGGTGTGAAAAAGTCGCCTGCAACCGTTAGGCGGTTTGCAGATAACGAAGTTTTCGCCCGTCCAGAGGCGGATGTCAAAGACAAGGATTGCATCATTATCCAATCAACCTGTGATCCGGTTAATGATAAATTGATGGAATTATTAATTTTTGTGGATGCTGTAAAAAGAGCAAAAGCGAAATCGATTACCGCGATCATTCCTTATTTTGGGTATGTGCGTCAAGACCGCATTATTGATGTCGGTGACCCAATTTCTGTCAGATTGGTGGCCAACTGCTTAAGAGAAGCAGGGGTCGATCACGTGGTTTCAGTTGATTATCATAGCGATAACATGGCTTCATTTTTTGAAGGTGTAAAAGCAACCGAGTTATTATCCACCGAGGTATTTGCGAAATATTATCAAAAAAGATTAAAAAAATTAAAAATTGCCCTTGAGGATGTCGTGCTTGTTTCTCCTGACGAAGGCGGCTTAAAACGAGCGACGAATTTGTCTAACGCTTTAGGGGGGCTACCAATTGCGACGATGGATAAGTTTCGTCCCGAACCAAACAAGGCGATGATTACGAGCATCAAAGGCGCTGTTGTGGCCGATAAGTACTGTTTAATGATTGATGACATCGTTGATACTGGCGGGACTATTATTGCCGCTTCTGGAGAATTGCTTAACAATGATGCTAAAGGCATCTTAATATGTGCAAGCCACGGTATATTTTCCCAAAACGCTTTAGCAAAACTTTATCGGTGTGGTATTTTGGATATCGCTATTACTGATTCCATTCCGCAAGAAGAAGATGTCGTTTCCATCGTCTCATTAGCGCCAATCATTGCTAAATTTATCGATGAAAATTATTAAATTAAATTTAAAAAATATAATTACAGCCCTGAATTTTCAGGGCTTTTTTATAGTTTTTCATAAAAAAAGGCAAAAAAATATCAGCCACTTATTAAGTAATAAAGGGGTTTTAGTTTTTATCGTAAACATAGAAGTGTGAAAAAGAAAAAAAGTCATTAACAAGCGGGGACGATTGGCTTATACTTTAGGAGTGTTTTTCTTGTCGTGTATGACAAAAAAAGGAGACTCTATGAAATACGATATTGTGATTGTTGGAGCTGGCCCTAGTGGCTATTTTTGTGCTTATGAATTAGCAAAAAAAGACCCTGCTCTTAAAATTTGTTTGATTGATAAAGGGCTGCCTATTCAAAAAAGACGTTGTCCGATTCTTGAGCGCAAATTAACTAAATGTCCGACAAACGCAAAAGGTTATCAAGAATGTTACCCCGCTTGCTCCATTACAAATGGTTTTGGGGGCGCTGGTGCTTATTCAGATGGTAAGTTTAATATCACCACAGAATTTGGTGGCTGGTTACAAGATTATATGAGTGATGCCGAGTTATTAGAGTTAATTCATTATGTTGATGGTATTAATTTATCGTACGACGCCACTCCAAAAATAACCGACCCTTTTACTCCCGAAGTGCGCGAGATTGAAAAAAAAGCGATGTCGGTTGGACTTAAATTATTACACAGTAAGGTTCGACATCTTGGCACTGAAGAAAATTTAAAAATTTTAACGAAGATCTATATCGATTTGATAGAAAAAATCGACTGCATGTTTTCCACTGCTGTTAAAGATATCGTTGTCGAAGAAGGCAAAGTTGTCGGCGTTATAACTGATAAAGACCAAGAAATTGCAGCTGATTACGTTTTATTAGCGGTCGGCAGAGAAGGAAGTCAGTGGTTGGCGAATACTTTTGATCGCTATAAAGTTGAAATGACTCAAAACCAAGTCGATATAGGCGTCCGTGTTGAATGTCCTAATTTAGTGATGGAAGAAATTAATCACAATTTATACGAAGGCAAATTTTTATATAAAACTTCTACGAATAGTATGGTCAGAACGTTTTGTTCTAATCCCGGTGGCCATGTGGTCATCGAAAACTATCAGGGCGTCGTTAATGTTAACGGCCACTCTTTTAGCAACCCTTCTCTTGCAAGTGACAACACCAACTTTGCGTTACTGGTAACTCATCACTTTGAAGAGCCGTTTAAACAACCAAACGAATACGCCGTAAAAGTGTCTTCTATCGCCAATCAATTGACGTGTGGTGGCGTATTAGTCCAAAGGTATGGTGATTTACTCCAGGGGAGAAGAAGTACAGTAAAACGTATTAAAGAAGGTTTTGTAATTCCCACCTTAAAGGAAGCTGTTCCTGGTGATTTGGCATTATGCTTACCACAAAAAACCTTACAATCTATTATTGAAATGATTAAAGTGCTCGACCATATTACACCAGGTATTGCCACTGAGCACACCTTGTTATATGGGGTCGAAGCTAAATATTATAGTGCCCACCCAGATATTG
>LSQX01174782.1_pt1 | contig 11439 bp, 10 predicted proteins | sample 654561 | NCBI WGS metagenome assembly LSQX01 (sample SAMN04489861, study PRJNA283612) | anaerobic digester metagenome | isolation source: 4 biogas reactors fed with cattle manure at either 37C or 55C with and... | place: Denmark: Kongens Lyngby | collected 2014 | reverse complement strand
ACCCCGACCGCGAGGGCGAGGCCATTTCGTGGCACCTTTGCTCCATCTTGGGGATCGACCCGGAAGAGGCTAAACGCGTCATCTTCCACGAGATCACCGAAAAGGCCGTGCGAGAGGCTTTCTCCAAGCCGAGACCCGTGAACCAGAGGCTCGTGAACGCACAACAAGTAAGGCGGGTGTTGGACAGGCTCGTCGGGTACAGCCTAAGCCCGCTCCTCTGGCACAAGATTAGGCCGGGCCTTTCTGCGGGCAGGGTTCAGTCTGCCGCTCTAAGGCTCATAGTCCAGCGCGACCAGGAGATCGGCTCATTTGAGCCCGAGGAATACTGGACCCTTGACGCTTATCTAAAGGGTGAACACGGAGAGGTAAAAGCCCGCTATTTCGGAGAAAACGGGCGTAAGAAGACCCTTTCCAGCCGAAAAGACGTAGATGCGGTCCTCTCTGCCATCCAAGGTGAACCGTTTGTCGTGGCTTCAGTGAAGCCCAGAGAGCGAAGGAGGCAGGCGCCGTTTCCGTTCACAACATCAACGCTCCAGCAAGAGGCTTCGAGGAAGCTCGGGTTCTCGGTGAAAAAGACAATGTCGGTCGCCCAGACGCTGTATGAGGGTGTAGAGATCGGAAATGAAGGCTACACGGGACTTATCACATATATGAGGACCGACTCGGTCAGAGTGGCCGAAAGCGCAGTGGCCGAGGCACGACGGTTCGTAGGCGAGGTGTTCGGATCGCAGTATGTGGGTTCCGGGAGAGCCGCGCGGGCAAGGCCTCTTGAACAAGGGGCACATGAGGCGATACGTCCCACGTCGCTTCTGAGGACTCCCGCGGATCTCAAGAGGTTCCTCAGGAACGACCAGTACAGGTTATACAAGCTGATATGGGAAAGGTTCGTCGCCAGCGAGATGGCGCCGGCGGTCTACGACACCGTGACGGCCGACATAACGGCGGGCCGGGCAACGTTCAGGGCCACCGGTTCCAGGATGAAGTTCCCCGGCTTCACGAAGGTTTACGAAGAGGGCCGGGACCACCCCGGAGAAACGGAAGAAGAACGGGATATCATCCCTCTCGCGGAGGGAGAGGTCCTGAGCCTCCTTAAAACCGAGCCTTCCCAGCATTTCACCGAACCACCTCCGAGATATACGGAAGCAACGCTGGTTAAGGCGTTGGAGGAGAACGGGATAGGCCGGCCGTCCACCTATGCCCCGATAATAGCTACCCTTTTTGAACGAGAGTACATTGCGCGAGAGCAAAAGCGCCTTTTTGCCACAGAGCTGGGTATCACCGTGGACCGGCTGCTTACAGAGAATTTCCCTTCCATCGTTGACCTTGCCTTCACGGCAGACATGGAGAAAAAGCTCGATGCCATCGAAGAGGGTGAAGGCGACTGGGTTTCAATCTTGAGGGAGTTCTGGGAACCGTTCAAGGAGCAGGTCGACCGGGCCGAAGAAGAGTTGGCCCGCATCAAGATTGCCGACGAACCGGCGGGGGAAGACTGCGACAAGTGTGGCCGTCCAATGGTTGTAAAACGGGGGAGGTACGGCAAGTTTATCGCATGCTCGGGATACCCCGAGTGCAAGAACACCAAGCCTGTCTTGGAGAAGACCGGCGTCAAGTGCCCCAAGTGCGAAAAGGGTGACATCGTAGTGAGGCGGACGCGCAAAGGGCGGGTTTTCTACGGGTGCACCGAATACCCCGCGTGTGACTACACGACATGGGCAAGACCCGTGGCAGGCTCCAAGTGCCCTACCTGTGGTGCGTTCCTCGTTGAGGCTCAAGGCGGGCGGCGGGGCTTCCGCTGCTCAAACACTGCTTGCAGCTATCGCTCGCAAAAGGTAGAAAATTACGAAAAAGTTGCTCGTCTTTCACGCTGATGTTATCATTAGTTGCGAATTGGCTGCCATTGCAGGCATTTCTTTGATTGTGAGAAGGTGTGGCGTTGAGATCTATCTTGGAAGTAGGAGAAGAGGAATTTCTGGCCCAAGTGGGGGTATCCAGAACCCAGAGTCCCAGTACCCTTAACGCATACGCCAATGATCTCGGCCAGTTCATGGCCTTCCTTACCGAGAAGTACGGTGGAGACCCCTCCAATTTACCCCAGAAGATATCCGGAGACGATGTCAGGGGGTTCATCCAAGACCTTTCGAGGAAAGGGTACAAACCCTCATCTATTGCCCGAAAGACGTCTTGCATCCGGAGCTTCCTAAAGTTTTTGGAAAAGCGAGGGGCTCTCGCGCCGGAAACCGCCAAGGCGGTATCGCCGAGGAGGGCTAGGCAAGAACTACCCAAGGTCCTCTCCGAAGGTGAAGTGGAGAAGCTCATGGAGGCCGTGGATTCGAGGACTCCTCTCGGCAAGAGAGATAGGGCAATGCTTGAGCTCCTCTACGGCTCAGGGCTCAGGATAAGCGAACTAAGAGGTCTCAACGTTGGCGACATAGACTACTCCCTGGGCTTCGTCCAGGTGCTGGGGAAAGGCAGCAAAGAACGGTTTGTCCCCGTGGGCTCTGAGGCGTTGGAGGCGCTCGGTGACTACCTTGAAAACGGCCGCCCGTTCCTAGAGGCCGGTCCGAAAGCTCTTAACCGCGCCACGGGCAAAGAGCCTGCCCGGGCGGGAAAACCGGCCGTCTTGACCAGCCTTAGGAGGCCCCTCTTCTTGAACCGGTTCGGTAAGAGGCTTTCGGTAAGGTCAATACGCAGGGTGCTCGAGAACCACCTCATAGCGGCCGGGTTGGATCCCGCGAGATGTTCGCCGCACACGCTCAGGCATTCTTTCGCGACTCATCTTCTAAGAGGCGGGGCAGATTTGCGGTCTGTCCAGGATATGTTGGGGCACGCAAGCGTCCGGACCACCCAAATCTACACCCACGTGTTGCCTGAGCATCTTAGGGAAGTGTACCGGAATTTCCATCCCCGTGCCGGAGCCGAGGACGCAACGGAGAGCCGGAAGGGTACCGGAGAAAAGAGAGGGTGATGAGCATGAACGGGCCTTTGATAAGGAGCACCACCATCCTCGCGGTGAGAGCGGGGGGTAAGGGCGCCATGGCAGGCGATGGCCAGGTGACTCTGGAGGAGAGCCGCACCATCCTAAAGAGCGGGGCGAAAAAGGTACGAAAGATCCACAACGGCAAGATACTAGCCGGTTTTGCAGGCTCTGTCGGCGATGCCCTGGCGCTCTTCGATAAGCTCGAGGGACACCTTGAGGAAACCAGGGGCGACCTGCAGAGGGCCGCGGTTGAACTGGCCAAGGAATGGCGTACCGACAGGGTCCTCAGGCAACTCAAGGCCATGCTCCTATGCATGGATAAGGATCACATTTTGCTGGTGAGCGGGACCGGCGAAGTGATCGAACCCGACGACAACGTGCTGGCAATAGGGTCCGGAGCGCCGTACGCTACCGCAGCCGCCAAGGCGCTCTTACGCCACAGCTCTCTTGCCGCCGGAGAAATAGCCAGAGAATCTCTTAAAATAGCGGCATCGATCTGCATATACACGAATGAGAATATCCTGGTCGAAGAGCTTAACTAGGCTTAGGAAAGGGAGGCTTTTGGATGGCGGACCTTACGCCTCGTGAGATAGTTTTCGAACTCGACAAATACATAGTAGGTCAAGAAAAGGCAAAAAGAGCCGTTGCCATCGCGGTCCGGAACAGGTTAAGGCGGCAGATGGTTCACGGAGATCTTCAGGACGACATAATCCCTAAGAACATCCTCATGATTGGCCCTACGGGAGTAGGCAAGACGGAGATATGCAGGCGCCTTGCCAAACTGGTGAATGCCCCGTTCGTGAAGGTGGAATCTTCCAAGTTCACCGAAGTCGGCTACGTAGGGCGGGATGTGGATTCCATCATACGTGATCTGGTTGAGGCGGCCGTCCGGATGGTTCGGAATGAGCAACTTGAGATGGTCAAAGGGAAAGCCCAGGCGCTTGCGGAAGACCGGTTGGTTGACATCGTTTGTCCGCTTCCCAAGAGGAGAGAGTCGTCCCGGAATCCTTTCGAGTACCTGTTTAACCCGGGCATGCGCGACGACACGACAGAAGATGACGACTTCGAAGAAAAGGTCCGAAAAGCCAGGGCCGAACGACGTCTGTTCCGGGAGCGCCTCTCGAGAGGCGAGTGTGAAGACCTAGAGGTCGAGATCGAAGTGGAAGACACCTCAATTCCGACCTTTAACTTCTTCGACGGCAGCGGTATTCAGGAGATGGGCCTTAATATGCAGGACCTCTTGGGCGGTATCCTTCCAAAGCGGAAAAAGATCCGGCGCCTCAAAGTGAAAGAGGCAAGGAAGGTCCTCGCGCAGGAAGAGGCCTCCAAACTCGTGGATACGGACTCGATCACCGCGGAAGCCATAAGGCGCACCGAAGCTCTCGGCATAGTGTTTCTCGACGAACTTGATAAGATCGCAGGCCGCGAGCAAGGATCCGGGCCCCAGGTATCGAGAGAAGGAGTCCAACGGGACCTTCTGCCCGTAGTCGAAGGCACAACGGTGATCACGAAGTACGGACCTGTTAAGACAGACCACATCCTTTTCATCGGGGCAGGGGCTTTTCACGTCACCAAGCCCTCTGATCTCATCCCCGAGCTTCAGGGAAGGTTCCCCATAAGAGTGGAACTGGACCCACTTACGGAGCAGGATTTCGTCAGAATTCTCAAAGAACCCGAAACTTCCCTAACAAGGCAGTACAAAGCTCTTCTCGCTACTGATAATGTAGAGGTAGAATTCACTGAAGACGGAATAGCCGAGCTGGCTGCCATGGCTTTTAGGGTGAACCAGGAGACGGAGAACATAGGGGCAAGAAGACTTCACACCGTCATGGAGAAGCTGCTCGAAGACGTCCTTTTCGAGGCGCCCGACTTGGCTGAGCGAAAAGTTACGGTGGATGCCGAGTACGTGAGAAGGAGGCTAGCGGGCCTAGTTTCAAATAGAGATGTCTCCCGCTATATTTTGTAGCGTGAGAGCAAAAGAGGAGGAAAACCGGTTGCAGACTCTACTAGACAAAACACGACGTATGAACCAGCTGCTCAGAGAGGCGGCAAGCGAAGTTGACTTCCACGGTAGCGCGAAAGTCATAAGAGATGTAGTTGAGTGCAACGTATACGTCCTGGACAAGTTCGGTAAAGTCCTAGGGTATGCACTCATGGACGACTTCGACTGCAAGGTGATGAAAGAAGACGTCCTCGAGTCGGAAGGCTTCCCGCCGTCTTACAATGAGCGACTGTTCATGTACAGAGAACCTGCAGTCAACATTAAGAACGATGAGGGTGTTTGCGTTTTCAAGGATGGCACTTCATGCGAGTACCCGCGGAAGATAACCACGATCCTGCCCGTCATGGGTGGCGGAGAACGGCTGGGCACCTTGGTCTTGGCTCGCACTACCAAAGACTTCAGCGTCCACGACCTCATTCTCGCAGAACACGCAGCGACCGTGGCGGCCATGGAGATCCTCCGCTACAACCAGGAGACGGTTGAAGAAGAGACGCGGCAGCGCACCGCCGTCCAGGTAGCCCTCGGTACGCTTTCTTTCTCAGAGCTCAACGCCATGCGACATATTTTTGAAGAGCTGGGCGGGACCGAAGGATTCCTGGTGGCATCGAAGGTGGCCGACCGCGTTGGAATAACCAGGTCTGTTATCGTGAACGCCCTCAGGAAGTTCGAATCTGCAGGCGTTATTGAGTCGAGGTCGCTGGGCATGAAAGGCACTTTCATAAGGGTCTTGAATACGAAGCTCCTGGAGGAGCTCAAGAAGCTTCGATAAGAATCCGCTTTCCGAGGAGGCGGGCGAAGAGATCAGTTTTCTTTGCCCGCCTTCTTACGTATCTAAAAAAATCTCCGAAATTAGTAACGGGAAGAAGGATTTTTGGATTTTGTGTAGAATATGAGGCGACCACAGCTAAATAGGTCCAGTTACCGCGCACCGATAAAGGCAAAACTGTCGAAAGGCAGTGACGCAAAGCTGCGGGTCTAAAGCGACAAGAAAGAAAGAGTCGCCATGACAGCCGGGTTACCGAAGAGGGCGGTTATAATTTTCGCTGCCTCTCGGCTTGGGTGCCGGGAGGCTCGTTTCATCTACGGGGGGGAAAGAGCATGAAGGATGTATCGCTTATCATGCAGCGCGCGTTGGACGGGGCCTGGCGAAGGCACGAAGTGCTCGCCAACAACGTCGCCAACGCAGAAACACCGGGCTACAAGCGACTCGACCTTGACTTCCGGACAGCTCTCGCCGAAGCAAGTGCCGCGAAACGTCCCACCCTCGTCTCAACTTCGCCGCGCCACATCGTACCTTCAAACACGGTCGAACCGGGCTGCTTGGGGCAGGACCTTTCGGCCATTACCCCCGACGGCAACAGCGTCGACATAGACCGTGAAATGGGCGAAGTGGCTGCCAACGCCCTGTACTACTCGGCAGTCTCCGGCCAGCTTCGGGCCCATCTGTCGCTTCTAAGAAAAGCCATCACTGAAGGGAGGCGCTAGACCACATGAGGTTGTTCGCTGCCATTGAGGCCAGCGCATCGGGTCTTACGGCCGAAAGGCTGAGGCTCGACCTTATTGCGTCAAACCTCGCAAACGCCGAAAGCACGAGGACCGAGAACGGTGGTCCCTACCGGCGGAAAGTGGCTCTCTTTTCACCCAACGGGGCCCGCTACTCATTCCGGGACATTCTCGCCCGTGAGGTCAGAGAGCTCCCGCGGGGCGTCAGAGTGTACGGTATCGCCGAAGACCGGAGCCCCCTTCGAAGGGTGTATTCGCCGGGTCATCCGGAGGCTGACGAAGAGGGTTATGTGACATATCCCAACGTGGATGTAGTAACGGAGATGGTTGACATGATGGCGGCAACCAGAGCTTACGAGGCCAATGTAACGGCCATAGAAGCCGCCAAGACAATGGCCCAGCGGGCGCTTGAACTGCTTCGGGCATAAAGCCAAGTGTGTGAATCCGGCGCTCATCCGGCGCCGGTCTCTCGGGGGGAGGAGAATCGATGTATCTTAGAGCTGCTTCTATACCTGGAGTGGGGCCTCTGGTTGAAAGGACCGTGGCCCGTCCTTCTGAGTCAACTGCCAGTGAAACACTGTTTTCCAGCGTGCTGGAGAAGGCTGCCGCAAACCTTACCGCCCTTGATCGCGAGATGTCTCAGGCACAAATTGACTTGGTGACCGGCAATGCCCGCGATATGCATACTGCCGTCCTTTCAGCCGAAAAGGCGAGCCTGGCGCTGGACCTTGTGATCTCCGTCCGCAATAAAGCTCTCGAGGCGTACCAAGAGATCATGAGAATGCCTATATAGCGGGGGAGACCGATGGGAACCAGTGTCGCTCAACTCACAAAGGGCATACGGGACACCTGGTCAAAGCTGGGCAAAACACCCAGGCTCGTCATCATAACCAGTGTCGCCGTAGTGTTCGTCGCTTCTCTCTTGGCGCTGGGTCTCTCGGCGCGGGGAAACCGGTACGAGGTCTTGTGGTCCAACCTGGACCTACAAGACGCCGGGGCCATTGTCAGCGAGCTGGAGAGACAAGGCATTCCATACGAGCTAGCGGACGGAGGCCGTACCGTGAAAATCCCCGGCGAAGAGATCCACAGGACCAGGCTATCCTTGGCTACCCAGGGCCTTCCGTCCTCCGGGATTGTCGGGTTTGAGAGTATCCAAGGAAACTCCATTTGGGCGACGGACTTTGAACGCAGAGTGCAGTACACCCGGGCCCTCTCGGGAGAACTCGTGAGGACCATCAAGTCGATCTCAGGGGTTAAGGACGCGAGAGTCCACATCGTCATCCCGGAGAACACTGTCTTCGCTACCCTGAAGACCCCAGCAACGGCCGCAGTCCTTTTGGACCTAACGCCCGGCAAGGAGCTTGGAGGCCCGACGGTAAAGGGCATTATGAACCTGGTGGCGAGGTCGGTCGAAGGGCTTTCTCCCGATGACGTGACCGTCATGGATACTTCGGGCAAGCTCCTATCTCAGGACTTAAGAAGCGATCCTTTGGGAGGCCAAGTCTCCACAGCCGCATTCGAGATGACTTCGCGGGTGGAACGGGAGCTGGAGTCCCGCCTTCTCGCAACTCTCACCCCCGTCTTGGGACCGGGGAACGTCGTATGCCAGGTCCGCGCCACGTTGAACCTCGACCAGGTGAGGATCGTTGACGACGAATATGCAACCGACCCGCAGGGGGCTCTCAGGAGCACGCAACAGGTGACCGAGAGCTACCAGGGAACGGGGACGCCCGTCGGTGGAGTGGCAGGTGGCCTCGATGTCCCGACCTATGCAACAGGAGGCCAGGGACAGTCACAGTACCAGCGTACAGAGACCATCACCAATTACGAGGTTAACCGGAGGACGACCGAAACGCTCGTGACTCCCGGCAGCATAAAGAACCTTTCCGTCGCGGTCATGGTAAACAAAGAACTGGACGACGACGAAAAGGGCCTCATCACAGAAGGAGTTACCGCCGCCCTGGGGCTCGATCCGCTCAGACAGGACAGGATCAGCGTAATCGGAATGCCGTTCGACACGAGCCTTGTCGACACGATTCAAGCCGGCATGACGCCGCCCGACCAGGCATTCCCCAGAATCTACATCTACGCCATCGCGGTTACAGCAGCTCTCATCCTGGGTACCGTCATCCTATTCCTCTTGAGGCGCCGCCGTGCCCAAGCTCTGGAACCCCTGCCTGAACCTCTTCCCATAGTCGAAGAGGCGCCGGCGCTGTCTCCTGACCTTTTGACGCGGCAGAAAATTAGGGAAGACATCGAGAGGATGGCCCGAGTAAACCCGGCCGGGCTGGCCGCACTTCTCAAGACCTGGTTACTGGAGGATGAGTACTGATGTCCACTCGTAGAGGCGTCCTGTCAGGAAGAGAAAAGGCGGCCATTCTCCTCATCACCCTGGGACCAGACCTTTCGTCTCAGGTCATGAAACACATGAAGGAAGAGGATATAGACATCTTGACCCTGGAGATTGCCGGCACCAAAAGGGTCGACCAAGACGTCAGAGACCAGGTGCTGAGCGAGTTCGCCGATATGGCCATCGCCCAACAGTACATAGACGAGGGCGGCATTGAATATGCCAAGGTGCTCCTCGAGAAGGCGTTGGGGAAGGACAAAGCCGTTGATGTCCTGGGCCGCCTCACTGCGTCGCTTCAGGTGAGGCCATTCGACTTCGCGCGGAAGGCTGAACCGAGCCAGCTCTTAAACTTCCTAGAGTCCGAGTCTCCCCAGACCATCGCCCTTATCCTAAGCTACTTGGCTCCGAACCAGTCAGGCGCCATTCTCGCTTCGCTGGCTCCCGACCTTCAGGTCGAAGTCGCCCGGCGGATCGCCGCGATGGAAGGCACGAGCCCGGAGGTCATTAAGGAGATCGAGCGCATCCTGGAACGCAAGCTGGTGAACGTTGTCGGTCAGGATTACACGCGTACGGGCGGAGTGGGCGCCATCGTCGACATTCTGAACAATGTAGACAGGCAGACAGAGAAAACCATTCTGAATGCCCTCGATGTTGAAGCGCCCGAACTGTCTGAAGAGATCAAGCGGAGGATGTTCCTGTTCGAAGACATCATCTATCTCGACGACAGAGCCGTGCAGCGATTCCTGCGTGAAGTTGACATGTCCAAGGACCTCCCGCTCGCCCTCAAAGCGGCGTCCGATGAAGTCAAAGAAAAAGTCTACAAGAACCTCTCGTCCAGGGCCGTTGAAACGCTCAAAGAAAGCATCGATTACCTTGGCCCTGTCCGTATGCGCGATGTTGAAGACGCCCAGCAGAGGATCGTTGCGATCATACGGCGGCTTGAGGACCAGGGCGAGATCGTTGTAGGTCGCGGAGGAGGAGACGATGTCGTTGTCTAGAGTCTTCCGCTCCCAACCCATCCGCATAAGGCGCCCGGTTCCGAAGCCCGTGGAAATCGAGGCTCGGATTGAGCAGCGTCTTCCCGACCCGGCCGAGATCCTCGATGCCGCAAGGAAAGAGGCACAAGCCATCCTTGATGAAGCCAGAGAAGAAGCCGAAGCCCTTATCAGCCGGGCCAGAGACGAAGCCGGGAAGATCGCCAATGAAGCCAGAGAGGCAGGCAGGAACCGAGGATATTCCGATGGTCACGCGGAGGGTTTGGCCGAAGCTCAGAAGCTCGTAGAAGAAGCGGGAGCCGCCCTAGAGGCGGCGAGGGAGGCCTACTCCAGGATGCTTGCCGACTCAGAGCCGCGCCTCCTGGCCCTGGTCATCGAGATTAGCCGCAAGGTCCTGGGAGACGCGTTTGAGGCCGATCCCAAGGTGGTGCTTGACCTCATCCGCCAAGGCCTCACGGCCCTCCGAGATGAGAGGGAGTTCTCGCTCAAGGTGCCGCCTGAACTGGTTTCTCTTGTGGAAGGAGAGGTCCCCACTCTTAAGAGAGAGTTCGGCGCAAGGTCAATGGAAGTCGTAGGCGATCCGGAAATCGCGGGGGGAGCTATTGTTTCTACGCCTCACGGCTACGTGGACGTGACGATTGAGTCCCAGATACGCTCGATCGCAATTGCGCTGGCCGAAGCCCGCAAGAAAGTCCTGGGGGTTGAAACGGCATGAACGACGTGTCCTTCCAGATGTACGAAGAGACGGTCAGGACTGTCCAGCCGCTCACTTACGGCGGCGTAGTACGGGACGTTGTCGGCCTTCTAATCGAGTCCTCGGGACCCAAAGTCAAGATGGGGGAGATGTGCTATCTGCTTCCGGATTCGGGCGTTCCGGTCCTCAGCGAAGCGGTCGGCTTCAAGGACGGCCGTGTCCTCCTTATGCCCTACGGTGAACTGGACGGCGTGGCGCCGGGCACCCCGGTGGAGGCAACCGGCAGGCAGCTCAAGGTGCCGGTGGGAGAGGGCATGCTCGGCAGGATCGTTGATGCCCTGGGCTTCCCGATGGACAAGAAGCCTTGGTGGGCCGTGGACACGTACTATCCTGCCACTGAACGGCCGCCTTCGCCCCTTGAGAGGGACAGGATCCTCGAGCCCCTGGCAACCGGGGTGAAGGCCATAGACGGTCTCCTCACCCTCGGCGAAGGTCAGAGGATCGGCATTTTCTCCGGTTCGGGCGTGGGCAAGTCGACACTCATGGGAATGATTGCTAGGAACACCTCGGGGGACATGAACGTAATCGCCCTCATCGGCGAGCGCGGTCGCGAAGTCAGGGAGTTCATTGAAAGAGACTTGGGCCCCGAAGGGCTCAAGCGATCTGTCGTAATTGTTGCAACCTCGGATGAACCCGCCCTCATGAGGATAAAGGCCGCATGGGTGGCCACGGCCATAGCAGAATACTTCCGTGACCGCGGGATGTCGGTCCTCCTCATGATGGATTCGCTCACCAGGTGGTGCATGGCCCTCCGGGAAGTCGGGCTGGCAACGGGTGAACCTCCCACCACGAGAGGATATACTCCGTCGGTTTTCGCCCATCTCCCGAAACTCCTGGAACTGTCTCTTATACACATCT
>LSQX01335739.1_pt5 | contig 11440 bp, 10 predicted proteins | sample 654561 | NCBI WGS metagenome assembly LSQX01 (sample SAMN04489861, study PRJNA283612) | anaerobic digester metagenome | isolation source: 4 biogas reactors fed with cattle manure at either 37C or 55C with and... | place: Denmark: Kongens Lyngby | collected 2014 | reverse complement strand
CTCGGGCGGGCCATCCTTACCGCGATAGATTCCGGCGCCCGGGAGATAATCGTCGGTCTCGGCGGCAGCGCCACCAATGACGGCGGCGCCGGGATGCTCGAGGCGATGGGGGTCCGGTTTTACAACGCTTCGGGCGAGGCTCTTAGCGGTCTTTGCGGGGGGAAGTTGGGCGAAATCGCGGCCATTGACGCCGGAGATTTTTACAGAAATATTGCCGGCGTCAGTTTTCTCGCGTTAAGCGACGTTACGAACCCGCTGCTTGGCCCAGAAGGCGCCGCCCAAGTTTTCTCCGCGCAAAAAGGAGCGGACGAAAGCGCCCGCGCGAAGCTTGAAGCGGGGATGGCGAATTACGCGGCGGTTGTGGAGAAGGAGACCGGGGGAGCTTATCGCGATCTTCCCGGCGCCGGCGCCGCCGGCGGTCTTGGGTTCGCCTTTTACGCTTTCTTCAACGCCGACTGCCAATCGGGAATCAAGTATCTTTTGGACCGATACGGTTTTTCCGTTCTCGCCGAGCAATACGATTATATCATTACCGGCGAGGGGAAAATCGACGGACAAAGCCTGCGGGGAAAAGTGATCTCGGAAGTAATCAGGCAAGCGGAAGGAAAGAATGTCATACTGGTCTGCGCCATTAACGAGCTTGATCACCGCGAGATTGAAGAATTGGGCGTTTTGAAACTGTACAAAATCGTCGGCGATATCGCCTCGGAGGAAGAGTCGCTTTCGCAACCGGAAAAATACTTTCGCCGCCTGATCGCAACGGTCGCCATGGATTTGACCGGCGAAGAAAAATAGCGTTATGCCATTTAGAGCGCTGGCTTTATCGGCGCTCTTCTTTCATTTCGGCGAAGCAAATACATCTACATTCGTTTGCGAAAACATACTTTTGAAGTATTGGATAAGGCGTTTGTTAACAGTCTGATTTGTACTTTTTATTGATTTTTTTCGCATAAGGCGATAAAATATAGTTATATTACGATAAAAGAAGGTATTAAGCATGAAAATAATCATTGTCGGCATCGGGAAAATCGGCCGGATTGTTACCGAATATCTCGCGAACGAAGGCCACGATATCGTCGTTGTTGATATCGACGCCGCGATCGTGCAGGAGGCGGTCGACACATATGACGTTCGCGGCGTCGTCGGCAACGGCGCCAATTACGATATCCAAGTCCAGGCCGAGGCCGAGCGGACCGACGCGCTGATCGCCGTCACCGAAAGCGACGAGCTTAATTTGCTTTGTTGTTTGGTCGCGCAAAAAAACGGCGTCAAGCACACGATCGCCCGCGTCCGTAATCCCGAATACGGTAAACAAATCGACTTTATGCATGACGATCTTGGTTTAAATATGATAATCAACCCGGAACTGGAAGCGGCGTCGGAAATCATGAAAATCCTGAGATTCCCTTCCGCCTTGAATATCGACACTTTTGCCCAGGGCAAGGCGGAGATCGTCGAGATAAAGGTGCCGGAGGAGTCGATTCTGGTCGGAAAGACGCTTTCCGCGCTTGGCCGGGAACTGGAAGTAAGTTTTCTCGTTTGCGCGGTCGTCCGCGACGGAACCGTCCATATCCCGTCCGGCGGTTTCGTCCTGCGCGCGGGGGATCATATTCACATTACCGCCGCCGCGAGCGAGATCGGGAAGTTTTTCCGGAAACTAAAAATCTTGAGGCAACGGGCGCGGAAGATAATGCTTATCGGCGGGAGTAAAATATCTTATTATCTCGCGCGAGAACTATCCGAAAGCCGCCTGGATATAAAAATTATCGAAAAGGACCGGGAGCGCGCCCGCGAGCTTGGCGAGCGGTTGCCGGGCGTCGCCGTAATTTGCGGCGACGGGACGAACCAGGAGATCTTGCGCGAGGAGGGGATCTTGGACGCCGACGCTTTCGTGACCCTGACGGGGAACGACGAGGAGAACATTATCCTATCTCTTTACGCGAAGACGCTTGAGGTGCCGAAAATAATCACTAAGGTTAATCATATCTCCTATTATAATATCCTAGAAAAGCTTGATTTGGGGACGATTATCTCGCCCAAGGCTTTAACCGCCAATCAAATTCTACGCTACGTCCGGTCGCTCTCCGATTCGATAACGAGCGAGGTGAAGACATTATATAAACTCGTTAACAATCAAATCGAGGCCGCCGAGTTTTATATTCCCGCCGAGACCGATTATACGGGCATTAAATTTCGCGATCTCTCGCTCAAGAAAGATATCTTGATTGGCTGTATCGTCCGCAATAAAACCGTGATCATTCCCCACGGAGAAGATTATTTCCGGGCAGGGGATAGCGTTATTATCGTTTCGACGCAAAAACTTAAAGATTTGGAAGATATATTGAGCGGGTAATCTATGAATAAACACGCGGTTTTTTATAATATCGGCAATTTATTGAAGGTTGAGGCCGGGTTGCTCGCGCTGCCGCTCGCGATTTCCGTTTTTGACGGCGACGGCAATTTCCTCGCTTTCTTGATCCCGATAACCCTGCTCGCGGCGCTGGGGTTTTTGCTTGCGCGCCTGGGGAAAAAGGACGCCGTGATCTACGCGCGCGAGGGTTTCGCGATCGTCGGATTCTCGTGGCTATTGATCTCGCTTTTCGGCGCCCTGCCGTTTGTTATCAGCGGCGAAATCAAAAATTTTATCGACGCGTTTTTTGAGGCGACATCGGGGTTTTCCACGACGGGCTCGACAATCCTAAAGGACGTGGAGGCGCTCTCGCGGAGCATGCTTTTCTGGCGCAGTTTTACCCAATGGATCGGCGGGATGGGGATCTTGGTATTCGTTCTCGCATTTATGCCGACGACCGAGGCGCGAAGCATCTTTATCATGAAGGCGGAAAGCCCGGGACCGAAAGTCGGGAAAATCGTTTCGAAAGTTAAAATCACGGCGAGGATCCTCTACGCGATCTATATCGCTCTCACCGCGCTTTTGATAATCCTCTTATCTTTCAAGATGCCGTTTTTCGATAGCGTCAATCACGCGCTCGCGACGGCCGGGACCGGCGGTTTCTCAATCAAAAACGCCGGGATCGCTTATTATGACAGCGCGTACGTGGAAACGGTTTTGACTATCTTTATGTTTCTTTTCGGGGTGAACTTCACCGTCTTCTATTTGCTTCTTATCGGCAAGGCAAGCCAGGCGTTAAAAAGCGAGGAGCTGCGCTGGTACGTCGCGATCGTCGTTTCCGCGGTCTTTTTGATCGCGGCGAGCGTGAATTCCTTTTACGCGTCTTTTGGCCGCTCGCTCCGTTATTCGGCGTTTCAGGCCGTCTCCGTCATCACGACCACCGGTTTCGCGACGACCGATTTTGTTTTGTGGCCGGCTTTCGCGCAGACGGTTCTCGTTCTTTTAATGCTCGTCGGCGCCAGCGCCGGCTCGACCGGCGGCGGGCTTAAAGTCTCCCGGGTCGTGATTTATTTTAAAATGATTCTAAAGGAGATTAGATATAGCATTCATCCCCGCCAGGTTTCGACCGTGATGTTTGAAAAAAAACCGCTCTCCGATTCGACGCAAAAAGGGGTGGCGAATCATATTGTGGCTTATCTTTTTATTCTCGCGATTGGAACCTTGGTCATCTCTCTCGACGGTTTTTCCTTCGCGACCAATTTTACCGCGACGCTTTCGTCTCTAAGCAATGTCGGCCCGGGATTGGGCGCCGTCGGCCCCTCGGGTAATTACGCCGTTTTTAGCCCGATATCAAAACTCGCGCTCTCGTTCATCATGATGGCCGGGAGATTGGAAATATTCCCGATGTTAATATTGTTCTCGCCCCGGATTTGGAAATACCGATAAAGGCCCGTTCGGGCTTTTTTCTTTACTTTTTTGGGAAAATATGATAAAATGGAATTGTAATCTGGAGCAAAGAATGAACAAACGTTTGGACGAAATAAAAAACAACATTTTTACTAATTGGGATATCGCGGTCAATAAGGGCGGAGAAACAATCGCGGAACTGAAGCAACTCTACGAACAAACAGGCGACCCGGAGTGCCTATGGTTAATATCGGAACTCTTGATTCACAAAGCCAGGGGCGGTCTCCAGGAGGCGATTATTTACGCGACCGAGGCGCTCTCCCTGCGCGGGGATTCCGACGCTCTGCACGAGAATTTCGCGGTCGCGCTGGGCGGCTATACCGGCGAATTTAAAAACCGCAATCACCGGCAATTGATCGAGTATTATTCGATTTTTTGCAGGCTATATCCCGATTCTTTTATTGCCCGGAAAATATTGATTCTTAATTTGCTTGATGATTACCGCCTGGAAGAAGCGGAGACGGAAATCGCCCGCGCGTTTGATGATTTCCCCGACGCCGAAGAAGAGCTTTTGATTTACCGCGGAGAGTTTTATTACCGGTCGGGAAAACCGCGGAAAGCCAAACAGGTATGGAAGGAAGTCGCGGAAACCGTCGCGACCGCCCGTATTCATTACGAGCTAGCGGAGGTCTACGCGAAGTTTGGCTTATACAAGCCCGCGGAAAGGCAGTATAAGAAAAGTTTCGCGATGGAAGAGCCGCCGCGGCGAATCGACGCCTTGATTTCGCTAATCCATATTTCCGAGATTAGGGGCGACTATCGCGCCGCCCTCCGTTATAACAATAAAATCATCGAGGTGTTTAAAAAAGACTATAATATCACCAGCGGTTTGGAATTACAAACCTTTATAAACAATAAGGATAAGTATCAATCATTGATTTTCGAGTGACTCGGACGGCGGAGCCGTCTTTTTTTTTATGAATCAAAACAGTTCCGGGCGGGAAAAACGGTTTTGCTGAAGAGACGAAAGATAAGACCGCGGCCGGCAATTCACCGGATAACCGAATTGCCAATAATTGTGTGTGTCTTTAACGTCTATAATATGGTAGAATATATTATAATTGCGAGAAAAAACAGAGAATGAATTTGAGGGATTAGGATGAAGAAGTTATATTTAATCTTGTTTTTGGCGTTCGCGTCAATATTGTGCGGATGCGAATTTTTCATAAATCATAAAAACGCGGTTTCCGTTTCCGCCGTCTATCTTGACGCGGAAAGCCGGGGAATCGGCGTCGAGGTTTCTTTTTATTCCGGGCGCCTCCCCGCGGCGGCCGGGGACATTTTAGAAGCCGGCGTCGTCGCCGCGAAAGGGGAGATCGAAAACCCCGGGAAAATCTCGAAGGAAGATTGCGATTATGTCCTGTCCTCCGATTATGATAACCCGGCTTTCTACGCCATTGAGAATCTTGATGCGGAAGATTATAACGTCACGTTTACCTTCCGCGCTTATTATGTCTATACCGATAAGTCCGGCGCCGAGAAAACGGTTTATTCTGATAACTTCCTGCAGGCCGTCCCGTACGAGCTTGCGAAAGGCGACGACTCGGAGTTCGCGCTGGAAATCGTCGCTATCGTGGAAGGCGTAGAAGACGAGGACGAATACGTACCCGTCCGGGTGACCTTTGATTTAAACGGCGGTCGTTGGACCGACGGGATCGCCGCTTACGTGATCAAAAACGGCGAGCCGGAAGCAAACCTTACCGTCACTTCCTTAAACGACAAGACGGCGAAGGAATATACCCTGCTTAACAAACAGTCGATGTTTTATCAGTATTATTATAAGCTCTTCATCAAGGAGGCGGGCGGGGCGAATACTTATCGCGTCGTCGCCGTAGACGCCGCGACCCGCGACATCATCAGATGCGGAGTGGATGATTATGATTTTGTCCTGGCCGTTCATGATCTATGCGAAGACGGTGAAGCGTACGCGGTAATCAAAGATTTGGCGACATCCGGATTCGTCGGCGCCGTCGTCGTTTTCGACGAGGATATCCGCTTTTTTACCGGCGGCCAGCTTACAAGCTCTTTTTACCCGGTAAGGCATGACGAAAACCTGGAAATGGAGTTTAAAGACAAGGAGACTCTGCCGCCGGCGGAGAAGGAAGGATTTCATTTCGGCGGCTGGAGCGACGGCGAAAACGTCCATACCGTTTTCCCCGGATATCAAAGGAAGCAAAACGTCACCGCGGTGACGTACGCGGCGGTTTGGGAATTATACTCTGTCGAGGAATTCAGAGTCTTTATGAGCGCGCTGCTTCCAGACGTGATTGACGGCGATTTGGAGTTGCCGCTATCATACAGCGGCTATGCCGTATCCTGGAAGAGCAGCCATCCCGAGATTTTAAGCGACGACGGAAAGTACGCGCAGCCGTTTGACGAGACGGTCGTCACCTTGACCGCGACTCTCTCGGCCCCCGGCGTTAGCGAGGAGGTCAATTTCCACATGCGAGCAAAAGCGTATAAAACCTTGGAAGGCCCGATTGCCTCGAGCTATATTTACCGCGATTATAACCGCGTCGACGACGCTTTCTTCGAGACGTTGGATATTATCAATTGCGCGTTTCTAACCGCGGCGAGCGACGGGCATATCTACGGCTCTAACACCTTAAACAATATCATGACATACATCATGCCGGGCGCGCGGGAACACGGCTGCTGGGTGATTTTCTCAATCGCCCCCGAATCGCAATGGCATCAGATGGCCGCCGATCCCGCGGCGCGGGTAAAATTTGCTGAAAATATCGTCGAGATTATTAACGAATATGGTTTCGACGGTGTCGATATCGACTGGGAGGGCTCGGTCAACGGGACGAACTTCACATATTTGATGGAGGAAGTCTACGCCAAGGTTAAGGCCAATAACCCGCGGCATCTCGTTACCGCCGCGATCGCGGCCGGACCCTATCAGCCGCCCTACTATAACCTTAAGAATTCGGGCAAGTACATTGATTATATTAATATGATGGCTTATGGTCTCGTTTCCAGTTACGGCCAATATCAAAACAACCTTTATCCCCGTTCGGGCTATCACAATCCCGATCATAAAGCGGGCGCGACGCATAACAAATGCTCTATTCAGGAAAGCGTCGACCTTTTCAAGGGATACGGCATTCCCGCTTCGAAGATCATCATCGGCGCCGCGTTCTACGGGATTAAGCAGATCAAACAGGGAGACGAATGGAAGAGCGCCGGGTCGGTCTATTATACCTCGATTGCGTCGAGCTACCTTAACAATCCGGACTACACCGTTTATTTTGACACGGTCGCCGGCGTGCCCTATATCCTGAAAAACGACGGCACGGAATTTATCTCCTACGACGATCCCCGCTCGATTCAGTTGAAATGCGATTATATTTACCAGGAAGGATTGGCGGGAATGATGTATTGGGAAAACGGCTGCGACTTAACGGGAACTTTGTTAGCCGCGATGCGGAAGGGATTGAATAAATAAACAAAAAAGGCCGGAACCGGCCTTTTTCTTTTATCTTTTTCGTTGCCTTCGCGCGTAAGTTGTGATAAACTTTTATGCGGTGATAAAATGCGGACGATTATTAATAACGAAAACGATCCATATTATAATCTCGCGCTTGAGGAGACGCTTCTAAAAAGCGAAACCGCGCCGGACATGCTCGTTTGGCTCTGGCAAAACCGCCCGGCGGTAATTATCGGCCGGCACCAAAACGCCCGCGAGGAAGTCAATATCGCGGCGATCCGGAAACGCGGGATCGACGTCGTCAGGAGAATCTCCGGCGGCGGCGCCGTGTATCATGATTCCGGGAACGTCAATTTCACTTTCATCGCCCCGGCGCGGGGGAAAGGCGAGGAGCTTTTCCGGCGTTTTACCGAGCCGGTGATTGACGCCCTGCGCTCCCTCGGCGTTCCCGCCGAGTTTACCGGGAGAAACGATATCGTCGCCGGGGGAAAAAAAATATCCGGCAACGCCCAGGCGTATTACCGGGACCGGATGTTTCATCACGGCACGCTTCTTTTCGATTCCGATCTCGCGACCGTCGGCGCCGTTTTAAACGCCGCCCCTGACAAGATTAAGTCAAAGGGCGTAAAATCGGTAAGAAGCCGCGTCGCGAATATCAGGACATATTTAAAAGAAGACATCACTATTGAAGAATTTAAGTCGCGCCTGCTTTCCCGCCTGCTGGCCACGGACGATATCCAATCCCGGGAGTACCGTTTGTCTCCGGCGGAGGAAGAGACGGCGCGGCGCCTCGCCGCCGACAAATACCGAACCTGGGAATGGAATTACGGCCGGTCGCCGGCGTTCGAAACGGTAAAAAGCGGCCGTTTTGCGGGCGGGAAAATCACTTTTCATCTCGATATCAAGGCGGGGAAAATCGCGGCCTGCCATATCGGCGGCGACTTTTTCGGAAAACTCGAGATTGCGGGTCTGGAGATGGCGCTCGTGGGCGCCTTGTTCACTCCGGCCGCGGTCGCCGCGGTTCTTGATTCCGTCCCGTTAGGCGACTACCTTTTCAATATCGCGAAGGAAGATATTCTCGCGTGCTTGTTTAATCAGACGGTTTAGCCGTCTTTTTTTGACAGAAGGCCTCGATTTGCCTGATTGTCTCCTCGCTTAAAACATGCTCGATCTTACAGCAATCCCTCTCGGCCACCTCGGCGCTCACGCCCAACATGCGTAAAAACTTGTTGATTAGCAGGTGGCGTTGATAAACTTTTTCCGCCTCCGCCCGGCCTTTTTCCGTGAGGGTTATGTCGCTGTAATCGTCTTTTTCGATTAAGCCGCCTTTTTTTAAAATGTTCATCGCTTTATTGACCCCGGGCTGGGAGACGCTTAGCATTCGCGCGATTTCGACCGATTTGACTTTTTTCTTATTTTTCTCCAAAACCAAAATCGCTTCCAAATAGTCCTCGTTAGCGGGAGTCAGTTTATTTTTGTTTTTCATAGTTTAATTATAGCATTTATCGCCGTGATATGCAACGCGGACGTTTTGCGTTTTACCGGTAAGGGTAACCGTTTACCTCTGTTTTTCCATGCGATAATACTTGACTTCCAACCGCGTTTTGATATAATATTAACCGAGGTTAACTTTTATGAGAGCGAGAAGAAGATGCGGAAGACAAAGAAAATATAATGATTCCCCGATTGTGCCGTTGGGGGAACTTTCGGCTGGTGAGGCGGGAAGGGTCGTAAAGATATGTTGTCGCGCGGGGGGCCGCAGGCGACGGCTTTTTGATATGGGGATTACCGTAGGGACCGTAATTGCCGTCAAGCAGATCGCCCCGCTGGGCGATCCCGTGGAGGTCGCCCTCCGCGATTACCGGCTTTGCCTGCGGCGCGACGATCTCGATCTTATCCTGGTCGAGGTGGTCGAATGAGAATCGCGCTCGTCGGCAATCAAAATTCCGGGAAAACGACGCTTTTTAACGCGCTCACGGGAATGAACCAAAAAATCGGCAATTGGCCGGGCGTGACCGTCGAGAAAAAAGAAGGCGTCATTAAAGGAACCGATCACACGCTTATCGATTTGCCGGGCATTTACTCCTTAAGCCCCTATACGACGGAGGAAAAAATCGCTTGCGAATACTTGCTTTCGGAAAAGCCGGATGCGATTATAAACATCATCGACGCCGTCAGCCTTGAGCGCTCGCTGTATCTTACTCTCCAGCTGCTTGAGCTCGATATTCCCGTGATCGTCGCTTTGAATATGACCGATATTTTAATCAAAAAAGGCGGCCGGATTGACGCCCAAAAGCTTTCCGAGCTCCTTGGCGTCGAGGTCGCGATGCTTTCCGCCCGGCGCCGCGTCGGCGTCGGCGAACTCATCGCCAAAGTCCTGGAAAAACCCGTGAAGAAGACGCGTTTCCGCTATAGCGAACGGCTCGAAAAGTTGGTTTCGGAAGTCGCGGCCGGGCTTCCCGGGGAAAACGCCCGGTTCGTCGCGGTGAAGTTATTGGAAAACGACCCGCGCTTCGCCGGTCTCGCGACGCCCGCGGCCGAGAAAATTTTGCAAGGCGTCAAGGACGAGGATTTAGAGGAGAGAATCGCGTCCGAACGTTACCGTTACATCGATTTTGTAAAAAAGGCGGTCATGATTACCCCGGATTTAAAAGAAACTTTTTCCGACAAAATTGACAGGATTATATTAAATAAATATCTCGCGTTCCCGATATTCGTGGCGGTGATATTCGGGCTTTATTTCGCCGTTATCATGACCGGAACCGCTCTCGGCGACTACATGGCGTCGCTATTCGATCGCGCCGGGAATCTCGCCGCAAGCGCGCTTTCTTCATGGGGCGCTTCCGACTGGGCCGTGAGTCTTATCGGCGACGGCGTTCTCGGCGGCATCGGCGCCGTATTGACTTTCATTCCCCAGATTGTGATGCTCTTTTTGCTCGCGGCCTTGCTCGAATCAAGCGGGTATTTGTCGAGGGTGTCCTTTCTTCTCGACAAGATTTTCACCCGCCTGGGTCTTTCCGGGCGCGCCCTGATTCCTTTTATCGTCGGCTTCGGTTGTAGCGTCCCAGGAATCATGGCCACAAGGACGCTGGAAAACGAGCAGGAGAGGAAAAGCGCGGTCATCCTCGTTCCTTTCATCCCCTGCGGGGCGAAGCTGCCGATCATTTCCCTCTTCGCCGGGTTCTTTTTTACCAAACATCGCGTTTTGGTTTCCGCGTCCCTGTTTTTCCTGTCGATCTTTATAATTATTATCGCGGCTTTAATTTTAAAGAAGGTGTTTAAAACGCCGGCTACGGCATATATTAGCGAACTTCCGGAATATCGCCTGCCCGATCCCCGCTACGTCGCGCGCTATGTCTGTGAAAAGACGATGGCGTTCGTTTCGCGGGCGGGTTCGGTCATTTTGGTCGGCTCGGTCGTAATCTGGTTCTTGCTCTCGTTTTCGCCCGCTTTCAAGTACGGTGTGCCCGTCGAGAATAGCATGCTCGCCGGGCTCGGCAATTTGATCGCCTGGTTCTTTTACCCGATCGTCGGCGAATGGAGTTGGGCGGCGGGGGTTTCCGCCCTGCAGGGTCTGGTGGCGAAAGAACAAGTCGTCGCCTCGCTCAGCATTATCGCCGGCTTTGCCGGGGGCGCATCCGGCGCCGATATTTTTTCGACACCGGTGTTCGCTTTTTTCACGCCGGCCGCGGCCTACGCATTTATGGCCTATAACTTGTTCAGCGCCCCCTGTATCGGCGCGATCGGCGCGATGCGGAAAGAATTGGGCGGCGCCGCCGCGACCATAAAGGCCGCCCTCTTCCAAACCGCGATCGCCTGGGTGGTCTCGGCGTTATTATATCTTATCCTTACATTCGTTGGGGGCTTGTCATGACGTTTGCCGACATTATAATTCTTATCGTTTTGACCCCAATCATGTTTTTGGCCGTCCGACAAGTCTATCTATCCGGTAAAGGCAGCTGCGCGGGTTGTAAGAAATGCGGGATCGCGAAGAAAAACCTCGATGAGATTAGGCGGAGCATAAGAGAATAAAACGGCTTCTCGCCGTTTTTTCTTAGTTTGGACGCCGATTCCAATTTCCGTAAATAAATTCGCCGATATTGCCTAAAATAAGAACGTTAAGTCCTCTTTTTCGTAAATGCATAAAAACCCGGCAAATGTCATATAAATAATTAAAAAAATAGCACTTA
>LSQX01216240.1_pt1 | contig 11440 bp, 9 predicted proteins | sample 654561 | NCBI WGS metagenome assembly LSQX01 (sample SAMN04489861, study PRJNA283612) | anaerobic digester metagenome | isolation source: 4 biogas reactors fed with cattle manure at either 37C or 55C with and... | place: Denmark: Kongens Lyngby | collected 2014 | reverse complement strand
CCGCTCCAGTAAGCAACCGGAGCAGGTAATCTTGCCCCGTTTCACGGGTTTAACAGGCGACGTAGCCAAGTGGCAAGGCAGGGGTCTGCAAAACCCTTATTCAGCGGTTCGAATCCGCTCGTCGCCTCCAGTTATTATCTTCTGATATGATAGACTGCTGTGCCTACCAGCGGCGATGCGATAAACATAGAGCCAAAAATAACGTCCGGATTGCCGATCAGATCTGCCAGGATAAAAACAATCACAGGAGCAATCAAAGAACCTGGGATTCCCAATAAAAGTGAACCGGGGTATCTTACAACGAACCTTGTTATTATCATGCCGATTATCACCCCAATAGGGTAACCAGCTACCATTCCAAATATGGCTCCGACGAGGTCGCCCCAGCCACCAGAACCTTCTTCCATCAAGCGCGAGGCAATGAAAGCAACCAATAAACCCGAAGCAAACCCGCATAAAATTAAACCAACCATCATCATTGCCGCTTTAAATAAAGTTCTGCTATTCACATTAAACCTCTATTAAAAACTACTGTGATTTATGGATTATTCTAAATAAATGCTCATTTTATACAAACATAACCAGTTTGCATAAAAACCTGGAGGGAGCACCATTATAGCAATAGCCAAAAAGAATCTGGATTTTACTTGTGGAAAATTATTACCGATAAATAACATGATTTCATATCGCGTTATTTAATTACGAGGTTGGCAAACCGGACATAAATAGGTGCCTCGCTGACATACCATAATGCGTTCAACGGGAGTGTTGCACCGAGGGCACTTGCAACCACGCTTGTGCGCAACACAAAAATCATCCTGGGCCTGCCCGGATTCCCCTCCCGGCCGAGTGTAATCAGACACCGTTGCCCCTTTTCGCTCAATAGCTCGCCGCAACACGAACTGAATGGCGCTGTGAAGACTTAAAATCTGCCTCTGGTCCAAATTTTGGGCCGGCTCAAGTGGATTAATTCGGGCTTGGAACAATGCCTCATCAGCATACATGTTGCCTATCCCCGCAATCCTTTGTTGATCCAGAAGCACTGCCTTCACAGGACTTTTCCTGCCGACAAGCGCCGCCCTAAGAATTTCTGGGGTAAAATAATCTTCCAACGGCTCTGGACCCAATTTATCAAGCTTCGGCTGGCAACTCTCAAGCATCTCAATGGAGCCAAATTTACGAATGTCAACAAAAAAGAGGCTCAAATTATTATCCATTTTTATCAAAGCTCTGCAATAAGAAGGTAAATCGTCACCCTCTGAGCCAGTTACTATTGAGCCAGTCATTCTAAAATGAACAACAAACCCTCCCCCGCGGTCAGTCTTAAAGATAAGATATTTTCCCCGCCTCTCAAGGCCAATAATAACGGCTCCGCCAAGTATACGATTAAATTCAGCGGCGGATATTTTCTTGAGCGTCTTTTCCCAAAACAATTCAATTGAAACAATCTTAAGCCCAAGAATTTCGGGTTCAAGTTCGCGGCGGATGGTTTCAACTTCGGGTAGTTCAGGCAACCAAGGGCTCCATGTCACCCCATGTTTTACCGAGTTGTAAATCAACCTTAATCGGAACATCAAGCTGGATAGCGTCAACCATCAACTTTTGTACTATTTTTGATACCATCTCGATTTCAGCTTCGGGCACCTCAAAAATAAGTTCGTCATGTACCTGTAACAGCATTCGTGTTTTTAAACCAAGGTCCCGTATTTCCTTATCAAGGTTTATCATTGCAACTTTGATAATATCTGCTGAAGTGCCCTGAACCGGCATATTGATTGCCATACGTTCAGCGGCTTCACGTATGTTACGATTTCGCGAATTAATTTCGGGAATCATGCGCTTGCGGCCAAGAACCGTTTCCACGTAGCCCTGACTATGTGCCAATTCTTTGGTTTTTTCCAGATATTTACTTACTCCGGGGTATTTTTCAAAATAAGTAGTAATGAATATCTCGGCTTCCTGGCGGCTCAATTCTGTTGCTTGTTCAAGACCATATCCGCTCATACCATATATAACTCCAAAATTTACCGTCTTTGCAAGACGTCTCATTTCAGGTGTAACTTCAGTAGCGGCAACGCCATACAATTGCATTGCAGTTGTGGTATGAACATCTTCATCTTGCTTGAATGTATTTACCAACACGGGATCACCTGACAAGTGCGCCAGCGCTCGAAGATCGATTTGAGAGTAATCACCTGATAATAAAACTGCGCCTTCAGGAGCAGTAAATGCCCGGCGTATCTCCCGTCCTAAATCTCCCCGCACCGGAATGTTTTGAAGATTAGGATCAGATGATGATAATCGACCGGTTGCGGTTCGAGTCTGATTAAAACTGGTATGTAGTCGACAAGTTTCCAGGTTGACCATTCCAGGAAGGGCGTCGACATAAGTTGTTTTTAATTTTGCCAGGGTACGGAATTCTGTGATCTTCTCTATCACTACATGGACGCCTTTCAAAGATTCCAGAACAGATGCGTCAGTACTATACCCGGTTTTGGTTTTTCTTCCACCGGGCAATTTTAAATCCTCAAACAACACCTGCCCCAATTGGCGCGGTGAGTTTATGTTGAAACGACGCCCTGTGTCGTTATAGATATTTGCCTCAAGTTCCATCAGTCGTTTTGCCAGACGATGTGAAAGATCATCCAAAATCCTGGTGTCAAGCAAAATCCCGGCTTTTTCCATTTCCACAAGCACCGGCAATAAAGGCATTTCAACATCGATAAACAACTCATCCAAATGTTGTTTTTTGAGTTCTTCGGTAAAAATTTCAGCGAGCCGAAGTGTAATATCGGCATCAGCGCAAGCATATTCCGAGGCGGCTGATATTTCTACCTGGCTCATATTAATCCGCTTTGCACCAGTACCAATAAGCTCCTTTATCTCAGTCATTTCAATACCAAGACGATTAAACGCCAGCTCTTTGAGACCAAGGGCTTTTTCACCCAGGAGATGGGCGGCAATTATGGTATCAAAATATAGTCCCTTTACTTCAATGTCCAGGCCAGCTAATGCCCGTATGTCAAATTTGGCGTTATGGGCAATTTTCTTTACGGACTCATCTTCCATAATCGATTTTAACAGGCAGGATACCTCTTGTGCTTCCATCTGACGGGTTTGCTCCCAGCCAACATGTCCGATTGGAATATAATAAGCCTCTCCTGGAACGCATGAAAAGGAAAGCCCGACAACAGGGCATTTTGCCAGGTCAAGCCCTGTTGTTTCTGCATCAAAAGCAAAACTCCCGGCTTTTACAAGTTCTGACACGAGACTCTGAAGAAGTTCTGGGGTATTCACAACATTATATTCACGTGTTTCTACTGGAGGTGGCGTCAGTCCACTTTCTGATTGCTGAACGAATAAGGCTTCTTCCGGTTGAGGAATCTTGTTAATAAGGCTGGAAAAAGCAAATTGCTGAAACAATTCTATAACCTGGCTACGGTCATATTGATTAAGACGGCATTTATCCAGGTCTAAAACCACCGGCAAATTGGTAACAATAGTTGCAAGAACCTTGCTCTGACGTGCTGTTTCTTCATTTTCAATAAGCAGGTTTTTGATGCGCTCTGGTTCTATTGCCGTAATCTTTTGATAGATTTCTTCAATGGATCCATAATCGCTGAGCAGTTTTACCGCTGTTTTTGGGCCTATCCCAGGAACCCCTTTGATGTTGTCTGACGCATCGCCTACCAGCGCTTTATAATCCGCAACCAGTTCGGGCTTAACTCCAAATTTTTCCGTAACTTCATCTTCCCCATAAAGAATAGTATCGCCAAACTGACGCCCGGTTTTTGGGTACAAAACGCTTATACCTTCCTGTACCAATTGCATTGCATCAGCATCTCCGGTGACAATTATTACCTCAGCTCCGGCTTCCTTCGCCTGATGGCTGAGTGTTCCAAGCACATCATCTGCCTCAAATCCGTCCATTTCAAACAAAGGCACATTAAAAGCCCTGACCACCTGACGAACCTTATCAAACTGCGGAGCCAGATCTTCAGGTGTTTCCGGACGGTTAGCTTTATAATCCTCACTTATTTCATGACGAAAAGTAGGGCTTTTTTTATCAAAAGCAACAGCTACGTATTCGGGATCTATTTCCCGGAGGATTTTAAGAAGCATGGAGGTAAAACCATAAACTGCATTTACAACCTCTCCATTCCTGTCAGTTAAAGGAGGGAGCGCATGGTATGCACGATGGATCAAGGCATTGCCATCAAATATAACAAGGTTTTTATTAGACATAAGTATATTATACCAGATAATAAGAGCTTTCGAGATGAAGGAGCAGGGAGATGATTCACCTATGCAAGAGCAAGCACCGGGATAAAACCCGAAAAGCTTAAAGGCTGGCTATCATCTTTTTAATGGAAGCTGCTGATTCTGCGAGTAATGACTGCTCATCAAAAGTAAGATCGATCTCGATTATACTTTGGACTCCGCCTTTTCCTAATTTCACAGGTACCCCACAGACGACATCACTGAGACCATATTCCCCATCCAGATAGACCGCACAGGGAAGCTGTTCCTTCGAATCTTTCAAAATAGCTTCAGTAATGCGTACCACTGCTGCTGAAGGAGCATAATATGCACTGGAGTTTTTCAATAAACTTACAACGCTGGCCCCGGATGCAACTGTTTGTTCCGCCAGGCGGGCAATGGCTTCTCCCGTAAGCATTTTTGTAATGGGGATACCCCTGACAGTATTCAGGCGAGGGATAATCACCATTTGCTGACCATGCTCACCCCAAACGTATGCATCGACATCTGTAACGGGCACATCAAGTTCCTGGGAAATCAGATATGCCAAACGAGAGCTATCCAGAACGCCGGACAGACCGATTACACGTTTCGTGCCGAATCCACTCTTTTGGATCGCCAGCCATGTCATCACATCAACCGGATTAGTTACCACCAACAAAATTGCTTCAGGGGATGTTAAAGCCACCTTGCTCGCAACGTCTCCAACAATGCCTGCATTGATTTCAACCAGCTGGGCTCTCGTCATTCCTGGCTTGCGAGCAACCCCGGACGTTATAATGACAACATCTGAATTCGCCGTGTCTGCGTAATCATTAGTTCCAATAATCCAATTGTTCAAACCGATTATATGAGCTGAATGAGCAATATCCAGAGCCTTGCCTTGAGGCAAGCCTTCGACGATATCCAGCAGAGCCACGTCGCAGAGATTTTTTTCAAAAAGCCTCTGGGCAGCAGTCGCACCAACGTTCCCTGCACCAATAATCGTAACTTTTGCCATTTTTTACCCCAGCTTCCCGATTATAGCGTCGGCAACCTGAGCAGTTCCTACTGCCTGACTTTGTCTTTCTGTTGGCAGAAGATCATAAGTAATATTTCTACCCTCGCTGATAACTGCGGCTATTGCGTCTTCCAGCCGCCTGGCTGCTTCGCTCTCTTTAAGATGCTCAAGCATCATAACACCGGAAAGCATCTGAGCCATCGGGTTTACCTTGTTCAACCCCTTATACTTGGGAGCACTTCCGTGAGTCGGCTCGAATAATGCAATTTCATCACCAATATTTGCTCCCGGAGCAAGCCCAAGCCCGCCAATCAGCCCGGCGCCGAGGTCAGATATAATATCTCCGTAGAGATTAGGGCAAAGAAGGATATCAAACTGGCCAGGGTTTTTAACCATTTGCATGGTCATATTATCTATGATGCGTTCTTCAAACAAAATGTCCGGGTATTCTTCCGCTATTTGCCTTGAGACAGCAAGGAAGAGCCCGTCAGAAAACTTCATGATATTAGCCTTGTGTAAAGCAGTAACCTTGCTCCTGTTATTGGCACGAGCATACTCAAATGCAAAACGAGCAATCCTCTCTGTTCCAGTTATTGAAATAGGTTTTATAGAAATACCTGAGTCCTTCCGTATCTTGCTTCCTGTGAGCTTTTCTACCAGCTTAATGAGTTCCGCAGTATCGTCCTTACCCTGCTCAAACTCTATGCCAGCGTAAAGATCTTCTGTGTTTTCCCTGACAATTACTATATCGATGTCATCAAAAAAGGTTTGGGTTCCTGCATAGCTCTTGCAAGGGCGCAGGCAGGTATACAGATCCAGTTCTTTTCGGAGCGACACATTAACACTGCGGATCCCATAACCTACTGGCGTGGTGATAGGACCTTTAAGAGCAACCTTGTTTTTACGTATGGAATTGATAACATGTGGGGGGAGAGGAGTACTATATTCTTCTATTACATCAACTCCAGCATTGACTATATCCCAGTTGAATTTAACTCCGGTAGCTTCCAAAACACGCAGAGTTGCCTCGGTGAGTTCCGGCCCGGTACCATCTCCGGGAATAATGGTAACATTATGAGCCATGAATAAACGGCCTCCTGTTATCATTCATATCAGGCATTAAAATCTCCATATTTGTTGATGTAGGGGAGCAAACCACCCCCATCAAGAATTTTTAGCATGAATTCCGGTATCGGCTTAAAATCTATCTCCTGACAGCGAGTAAGGTTTTTTATCTTGCCAGCCGACATGTCTACTTCAAGTTCATCGCCATCATTGATTTTATCTGTATCGCAAATCAGAACGGGGAGGCCCCTGTTAATCGCATTGCGAAAGAAAATACGGGCTACAGATTTTGCCAGCACAGCACTTACTCCCGCCATTTTAATAACCAATGGTGCATGCTCTCTGCTTGAGCCCAAACCAAAATTTGAACCCCCAACAACGAAGTCCCCCGGTTTAACTTTGGTGGCAAAACCCGGATCAGCGTCCTCCAGAACATGTTTTGCCAACTCGGGAAGATTAGAACGTAAGTGAGCAAGCCTCCCAGGGACAATATGATCTGTTGAAATATTGTCACCAAATTTAAAGGCTCTTCCTTTCAGCATTACAACATCTCCCGTGGGTCAGTAATTTTACCGGTTATGGCTGAAGCCGCGGCAGTAGCAGTGCTGGAAAGATAGATGCCACCCTGAGGGTTACCCATCCGCCCCTTAAAATTGCGGTTAGCCGTCGACAGACAAACCTCTCCGTCTCCCAACACTCCCTGATGAAGGCCAAGGCATGGCCCACAACCAGGAGGTAATATCACCGCTCCTGCAGCAAGCAGAGCATCTATATAGCCTTTTTTCACTCCCTCCCTAAGGACTCTCGGCGAAGCCGGGCCGATTATCAACCTTGTACGTGAATGGCGCCTCCGTCCTTTTAATATAGAAGCGGCAATTTCAAGATCTTCCAGGCGTCCATTTGTACAGGTGCCAATCACAACCTGATCGACCATAATATCTTTCAGATCTTTGGCTAGAGCAGTATTATCAACCGTATGCGGTTTTGAAACAGTAGGTTCAAGACTGGCCAGATTTATATCTATCTCTTCCGAGTATTCAGCGTCATTATCCGGTGCAAGCGGCGTATAGTCTTTTTCGCGTCCCATACTTTTCAAATATTGAAAAGTCATTTCATCAGACGGGAACAAGCCAACCTTGGCCCCAGCCTCAACTGCCATATTGGCAATTGTAAGACGTTCAGCAACCGGCATCTTGCCCAGGGCATTGCCTCCAAATTCCAACGCTTTATAAGTGGCTCCATCAGCGCCGATCTGGCCAATCAGGTGCAATATCAGGTCTTTGGCGTACACCCCCTTGGAGTATATTCCTGAAAGATTAATAAAAAAAGTTTCCGGTACCCGAAACCAGGTTTTTCCTAAAGCAAATGCCACTGCAATATCAGAGGAGCCCATTCCTGTTGCAAAGGCTCCAAGTCCACCAGCCGTAACCGTATGAGAGTCAGCCCCTACTATCACATCACCTGGCTTGGCAAGTTTTTCTGCCACGATCTGATGGCACACTCCTTCACCAACATCGGATAAAATACAACCGGTTTCCCTGGCAAATTCCCTTAAGAGGATATGATCATTGGAAAGCTGCCAATTCGGACTGGGGGCAGCATGGTCTAAAAATAATACTGTTTTTTCATGGTTGGCAAGTTCACAAAAACCGGCTTCCCTGAATGCACGTATCGTCAATGGTCCGGTTGTGTCCTGAACAAAGGCAAGATCAACACTGGTTATGGCTATATCGCCAGCTTTATGTGAGACGCCAGACTTTTCTGAAAGTATTTTCTCTGCAAGATTTTTACCCAATAGTAATTCCCTTCCTTGTTTGCTAATTACGTTGCTCTATTCAGACAAGCTATCCAATAACCGCGAGCACGTCATCACGAGCGACGTAATCCCCATCCTTAAAGTTCAATTTTTTAACAATGCCATCGCAGGGAGCAGGTAAGTCTATAGCCATTTTCATGGCTTCAAGAACCACTATATTGTCCCCGGCTTTTACCGCATCCCCAACTTTTACTTCGTACTTGATGATTATTCCAGGCATTGGGGCAACCACACCGGTTCCATCAATTACTGCCTCAGGTTCTGTACGAGCGGCAGATACATCTTCTTCAACCACTGCTTTCGTTGCCTGGCCAGCCATGGCGTTAGCATATCCTTCCGACCCGTTGTCTTCTCCAATTTGTTCAACCCCCAGCGAGACCACATTATTGCCAAAATAAAGTTTGTAATGCTTAAAGCCTCCTGCAGCCTTGACGCTTCCCGCTTCTACCAACTTGCCACTTTTTGCTTTGGCGATAAGGTCATCTTCCCGTTTGATATCTTCCAAAGTTTTTGCCTTGGTCTCCGGTGGAGGAACTTCCTTGCCATATTTCCACTTCAGAAAACGCAAACCGGTGGTTGGATATAATGCATATGTCAAAATGTCTCCGATATCATCGGTAATATCTTTTACTTCAGCCTTGGCTTTCTCCAGTTCAGGTTCGATGATATCTGCAGGGCGACAGGTTATCGGGGTTTCACCACGTTCATATCCTTTGAGAACCTGCTTTTGAACCTCTGGATCGATTGGCCTCGGAGGACGTCCATATAATCCATAGACATAATCTTTAACCTGAGCAGACACTACCTTGTATCGACCAAAAAGCACGTTTTGAACCGCCTGAATCCCTACAATCTGGCTTGTTGGAGTAACCAGTGGCGGATAACCCAGCTCTTTTCGCACTTTCGGCAACTCTTCATAAACTTCATCAATCCGGTCAAGAGCATTTGCTTCACGTAACTGAGACACCAGGTTCGAAATCATACCGCCCGGCACCTGGTGCTTCAACACACCTGTATCGATGGGGCTCATTTTTGTATGGTCCATATAATCCCGATACTTGGGAGCAATTTCTTCCAATTGCTGGTCGAGCTCAAAAAGCTGGTTAAGGTCAATGCCGGTGTCATATTCTGTTCCAGACAAGGCTGCCACAAAAGGCTCCGCGGCCGGATGAGATGTCCTCAATGCGAACGGGGCAATGCAACAATCTATCATATCGACGCCGGCTTCAATAGCCTTCAAGAACGCCATAGATGCCATACCAGAGGTATAATGGCTATGAATATTAATTGGGATTTTGATATTTTTCTTTAAAGCCTTCACCAGTGTATAAGCATCATCGGGGCTGATAATACCAGCCATATCTTTAATACAAAGGGAGTCAGCTCCCATTTTTTCAAATTTAACTGCTTTTTCGATATAATAATCGAGGTTGTAAACAGGGCCTCCCATTTTCCGCTCAGTAAGAGAATAGCTGATAGACAACTGAGCATGTTTTCCGCATTCTTTTATAGCCGAAAGCGCCGGTTCAAAATTTCGCTCGTCATTCAAAGCATCAAAAATACGAAAAATATCAATACCTGTCTCCGCGGCATGTTTTATAAATTCTTTCACCACGTCATCAGGATAATGGCGATAACCAACCAGATTTTGTCCACGAAGGAGCATCTGTAAAGGAGTATTTGGCGCCATCTTCTTAATTTTAGCCAGCCTCTCCCACGGATCCTCATTCAGAAACCGTGTTGGAACGTCGAAAGTCGCCCCTCCCCAAACTTCAAGTGAGTAAAAACCCGCTTTATCCATTCCGGGGACCATTTTTAAAATATCATCTGTTCTCATTCGGGTAGCCAGAAGTGACTGGTGACCATCACGAAGAGTCAAATCAGTAATTTTAATACCTTTATTTTCCATCCCGGAAACCTCACTATAAAAAATTACCCAGTAAACAACAAAATAAACAGCGCCTGAACAATAGGTGGGGATGCACTTGCCAACGAGTGCCGTAGCGGTCATAATAGCATAATGCCTATTTACGGGCAACTGAATAATGCCTGTAGAGTGGCCTTTCACGGCAGGTGTTTACGCTGATTTACTCCTTGATATTATGGCAAACAAATGCCAGGCTCCAGACTGCAATCCATATTATTTGGACATCGGCGCTTCCAGACGCTAATTTAACTTTAGCTTTTTTCACAAGGTGAACAGGATTGGAAAATAACAAGTATAGTCTGTTTGATATTATTGGTGTTCGTTATCAGGATATTCTGAATATTCCCGAACTTGCAATTGGCGAAGGGGTAACAACGTTCTTTGGCCCAAGTGGAAGCGGAAAAACCTCAATACTCAAGTTGCTAAATCGTCTTATTTCCCCAACCAGCGGGCAGATTTTTTACAAAGGAACTGCGCTTGAAGACACCAACCCAATTGATCATCGGCGAAAGGTTGTAATGCTCTCCCAGAATCCAGTTATGTTCAAAGGAAGCATAAAAGATAATCTCAATGCTTCCTTCCGGTTCCGAAATCATCTTGTGCCAGAAGACAAAACACTCTCCGATGTCCTTGAAAACGTCGGACTGGACAAAGATCTGGGCTTCCTGGTCGACAAATTATCAGGAGGAGAGAAACAAAGGCTGGCTCTGGCTCGCGTCATACTTTTAAAACCTGAAGTGTATTTGCTGGATGAGCCCTCCTCAGCACTGGACGATAATAGCGCTGATGTTATTATTGAAACTCTTTATCAGAGGGTTCGCAGTGAATCGAAATCAATGATAATGGTGACCCATTCCAAATCTATTGCACAAAAATATTCAAATAACATCATCAATGTTGCCGGTGGAAAAATAATTAGCAGAGGCTTTTCCGATGAATAGCATAATTGAATTGACTTTTTGGCAGATAGCAGCTGCATATCTTTTTGTAGTTATAACCCTGATAATCGTTAAGAGCAGAGGAATAAACCGGGATAAAGAACTTGTTCTTTCCACAGTCAGGATGACCCTTCAGCTGGTTATCGCCAGTTATGCCCTTGTTTACATACTGGATAACCCTAATCCTTTTATCACGATTGGGGTAGTCATATTGATGACTGCTTTTGCCATTTACACCATCGTGCGCAAATTCAAAGGGGTGATAACTAACAAGCTGGCGAAGGTCATTACCCTTTCAATGGTACTGGGAGCCGGTGGATGCCTGCTTTACCTTATATTTATCGTTATCGGAGGCAAGCCATGGTACCATCCCCAGTACTTTATTCCAATCGCCGGCATGATAATTGGAAACTCCATGACAGGAGTCTCTCTGG
>LSQX01374610.1_pt1 | contig 11441 bp, 11 predicted proteins | sample 654561 | NCBI WGS metagenome assembly LSQX01 (sample SAMN04489861, study PRJNA283612) | anaerobic digester metagenome | isolation source: 4 biogas reactors fed with cattle manure at either 37C or 55C with and... | place: Denmark: Kongens Lyngby | collected 2014 | reverse complement strand
CTGACCAACTGAGCTAAAGGCCCTTCCTTAAGACAACAAAAATTAGTATAATGGATAATCTGAGAATAGTCAATGGATTTTTATTGGAAATTCAATATTTTTATTTCTAAGTATATTAATAATACCTGCTGTTTTGATATAATCTATAAAAGTATGTTATATATAACATTGTATATAAAAATATAAAAAGATGACGAGGTGGCTTAATGGAATATATAGAGGCATTAAGGGAGCTGAATTCGTATCCCGGCGTTTCGGGTCATGAAAAAATGCTTGCATCCCACGTAGTGAAGTTGTTTGAAGAATACTGCGATGTTGTAAGAATGGATGAATTTTATAATGTGGTTGGGCTTATAAAAGGAACATCGGGCGAAAAGAAAAGGGTAATGCTTTGCGCCCATATGGACGAGATAGGATTGCTGGTTACAAAAATTGATGAGAAAGGGTTTGTAAAATTTTCAAATATAGGAGGTCTCGATGCTAAGATATTACCGGCTCAGGAAGTTATAATACATGGGAGAAAGGATATTAAAGGTATAATTGGAGCAAAACCTCCACATTTATTAAAGCCGGATGAAATGAAAAAGGCTGTAAAAATTGAAGAAATGTCTATTGATACAGGTCTTTCGTCAGAGGAGGCAAAAGAAATCATATCTGTTGGCGATATTATAGCATTCAAGGATGAATCCCTTGTACTGCTGAATAATAAGTACAGTTCGAAGTCGCTTGATAACAGAGCCGGTGTAGCTGCTTTGCTGGATATAATGCAAAATCTTAAAGGTTTAAGGCATGAATGTGATGTGTATTTTACTGCAACAGTCCAGGAGGAGGTAGGCTTAAGAGGGGCAAAGATTGCTTCGTATAACATTTATCCTGACATTGCAGTTGTTATAGATGCTTGCCATGGGGATGTTCCTTATGCGCCTAAGGATGAAACCTATGGATTGGGTAAAGGTCCTGCAATTGCCGTTGGACCGAATCTTCACAAGAGGTATACAAAGAGGATGATTGAGTTGGCAAAGGAAGAGAATATACTATATCAGATTGATACGGAACCTGGGAATACAGGTACTGAAGCTTGGGCAATACAGGTTGCAAGAAGCGGAGTTCCGACAGTGCTGGTTTCAATTCCTTTGAGGTATATGCATACTACAATAGAAACCATAGATGTAAATGATATTAAGTATACAGGAAGGTTGGTTTCAAGATTTATTTCTACAATAGAAAATGAAACGGAGGAAACATGATGCTGATTAAAGAATTGACGCAGTTAAACGGAGTTTCCGGAAATGAAGATGAGGTAAGGGATTTTATAAAAAGAGAAGCAGAAAAATATGCTGATGAAATAAAAGTAGACTCAATGGGTAATCTCATATGCTATAAAAAAGGTTCTTCTCCTGTTTATAGGGTAATGCTTTCTGCTCATATGGATGAAGTAGGTTTTATGGTAACGGGATACTCGGATTCGGGAATGCTGAAGTTTAGAGCTGTAGGCGGTATAGACGAGAGGATACTCCCCGGCAAAAGGATATTTGTTGGCGACAGGAGGATACCTGGCGTGATTTCTTCGAAGGCTATTCATCTTCAGGAAGCACAGGAAAGAACCAATAACATCAAAATTAAAAATATGTATATTGATATTGGTGCGGATAAGAAAGAAGAGGCTGAAAAGCTGGCACCTTTAGGCGATTATATTGCGTTTAACAGTGCATATACAGAACTAGGAGGAAGTCTTATAAAAGCCAAGGCTCTTGATGACAGGGTTGGTTGCAGTATTCTTATTGAGATTCTGAAGGAAAGCTATGAATTTGATCTTTATGTGTGTTTTACGGTACAAGAAGAGGTAGGGTTAAGAGGGTCGGAGACAGCTGCTTTCAGTGTGAACCCGGATATTGGACTGGTGATTGAGGGCACTACCTGTTCCGATGTGCCAGGTGTTGAGGAATATGAGTATTCCACTGTTTTAGGAGACGGTGCAGCTCTAACCATAATGGATAGAACTTCATATGCAAACAAGAATCTGGTTAAGTATATTTATAATACTGCAAAAAACAACAATATAGCTGTTCAGTACAAGCAGACTACATCAGGTGGCAATGATGCGGGGAAAATCCAGCAGACGCATGAGGGGGTGGCAGTTGCATCAATTTCTGTACCTTGCAGGTATATTCATTCACCGGTTTCGGTTATGAGCAGAAAGGATTATGAGAGCACTCTTATGCTTGTTAAAACTGTAATGAAAGAACTTGGCAAAAATCAAAAGATAATTGGGAGTTTTAGCAATAAAACTTCTGTCTTAAAATACAATTCTACAAAAACGGAGGAATAAAACTTATGTTTGAATTGCTAAAGAAGCTTACGCAAAGCTTTGGGGTTTCGGGAAATGAGGAAGAAATCAGGGAAGTGATTATAAATGAGATAAAGGACAATGTTGACCAAATAAGTGTTGATGCGCTGGGCAATCTGATTGCGGTAAAAAAGGGTATGGGTAAAAAGATTATGCTGGCTGCGCATATGGATGAGATAGGAATTATGGCAACGTATATAGATGAAAAAGGGTTTATAAGGTTTTCAAATATAGGCGGAGTTTCTGCTTATAACTCTATAGGACAAAGGGTTAGATTTAAAAACAATACAATAGGTGCAGTTTATTATGAAGATAAGCTTGAAGATATTAAGAATCTCAAGTTATCTAAAATGTATATTGATATAGGTGCAAAGAGCAGGGAAGAAGCTGAAAAGGTAGTGAGTATAGGTGATGTGGCATGTTTTGAGGGCAGTGCTGTAAAACAGGGAGATATAATTATTTCAAAGGCATTAGATGACAGGAGCGGCTGTGCAGTTCTTATTAAGGCTATTAAAAACTTGACTCAAACAAAGAATGAATTGTATTTTGTTTTTACGGTACAGGAGGAGCTCGGCTTGAGAGGTGCAAGAACTGCTGCCTACAGCATCAGACCGGATATAGCAATTGCCGTGGATGTAACTCTTACGGGCGACACACCACAGTCTCATCCTATGGAGGTAAAATGCGGAATGGGTCCTGCAATTAAGATAAAAGACAGATCTGTTATTTGTCACCCGGAAGTAAAAAGGCTTTTAGAGGATGCGGCAAAGAGAAAAAAAATACCTTACCAGTTTGAGATTCTTGAGGTAGGTGGCAGTGACCCGGGCGCCATCCATATAACTGCGGGAGGTATTCCATCAGGCGCAATATCTGTACCTGCAAGATATGTGCATAGTCCCGTTGAAACTGTCAGCCTGACGGATATGGAGAACGCTGTCAAGCTTTTAGTGGAAGCTGTAAATTAAATCTCCTAAAATTACCTACTGGTTTTTAAGGTTTTTATGATAGAATTATTAATGTCTTAAAAAAGTATTTTTATAAAATTGGAGGTGCTTATGGTAAGGAAGAAGATATGTAAGTTAGCTGTGACTTTATTTATTTTGCTTTGTGCAAGTTTTGTCATGCATTGTGAAGCGAGTGCAATCTCTGAGGAGATTTTTATAACTGTCAAAGTAAACGGTAACTGTATTAAAACAGATGCGAAGCCTTACATAAAAGACAACAGAACATTTGTATCAATACGCTTTATTGCTGAAGCATTAGGAGCAGACATTGAATGGGTGGATGAAGAAAAGAAAGCGGTTTTTACATTAAGCTCTAAAGTAGAAGATGGAGCTGTTATTGACAAAACAATTGCAGGTGCTTATGAAGAAAAAACCATAGAATTGTTTGTGGGAAGCAGCAAGTTAACGGTTAACGGAGTTGATACTGCTATGGATACTCAAACAGAAATTTCTAACGGTCGTACTATGGTGCCTGTCAGGTTTATTTCAGAAAATCTTAATTGTTCCATCGAATGGGACGAGCTTGTATATACTGTATCAATCACTAACAATGACGCTGTTGTGCCAGCGGCTTGTATAGACAACAGATATTATACCGACGATGATATAATATGGCTTGCAAGGATAATTAGTGTTGAAGCAAGGGGATTGTCAGTGGAGGGAAAGCTGGCTGTTGCAAATGTTGTTGTTAACAGAATGAAGAGTAATGATTTTCCAAATACCATACATGATGTTATTTTCCAGAAAGATTATAATGTGCAGTTTCCACCGGCACACAAAGAAGGTTTCCGTGAGAGTGTACCTTCTCGTCAGTGCTTTATTGTAGCAAAGATGGCACTAGAGGGTATAAATAATATTGAAAACTGCTTGTTTTTCAACAATCGTCCATTTAACAGTAAAAGTATTACATTATTTAAGATAATTGAAGGAGAATACTTTTACAAGAAGAAAAACTGATAACAGTATTAAAGAAACCAGATGGGTGATACGAAAAAAGAGAGGGACACAACGTTCCTCTCAAATATTGAAAATATTTCACAGAAGTGAAACTTGGCTAAAGCTCGAAAAAATAAAGCCCCTGAATTTTGTCAGACCTTTTGTAGTGAAATGAAAGAGGCGAAATTAAGTACCATCAATGGGGATAAGATTTATTAGCTGACGTCAGTTTTGCCTGCAAGAAGCTTTTTTTGCATGTCATCATACACAAACCTGTACATTTTAAACAACTCATTGGCTGCAGGGTCAGAAGTATTAATGTCCGGATGGTAATTTTCCACAATTTGCTTCCAACCGAGTTTTAATATTTCTTCTCTCATTTTAAGTACTTTTTCCAGTGCACCGGTTCTTTTGTTTATGCTTGTGAGTTCTTTTTTTAATTTCATAAGCTCCTTAAGCATAACATCAAGATTATCTTCTTTATTACTCATATAAACTACTCCCCTTTTACTGCTCTTACCTTATATACACTTAAGAATGGTATCAATTACAGAAATACTGCACAAATAATACATCTTCAATTAATACAAAATAGCATTTCTGTTCAGGTATAAAAGAAAAAACTTAGAGAAAAGGATTTAAGACGTACTGCCGAAGATTTGAACTTCCCCCTTAAAAGCATAACCAACCAAAAACAGAATCAAACAATTTATTTTTTCATTCTTAAATGCCTTGTTTTTTGTGTAATAATTAATATTATTATATCACACTAAGGTTAAATATGACAGTAAAAGATCATAATTATTTTGAGAAATAATGCTTCTATAATCCTAAGCTAAACTATTATGGTGTATTATGCTTTACTGGGATACATGTTGCTGTATTTCTTTTACTTCTTTGAATACAAATTGTTGTACTTTTTTTATTTATCCTATATAATTAAGGCAAAAGAAAGAAACGGCAGTTGCTTGTATTGCATAGTATAGGGGTATGTTATGACGAAAATAGGTGTATTTGCAAACAGGGAAAAAGATGAAGGGCTTGAATATACGAAGATTTTATTGGAGAGTATCAGGAAAAACGGTGCTGAAGCTCTTTTAGATGAAGATACTTCTGAATATGAAGCCGTTAACCCGAATAGAGAAGATATAACAAGTGTTTCGGACATAGTGATTTGTTTAGGCGGGGATGGGACTTTCCTTCAGGTCGCAAGAAAACTTTTCGGAAAAGACATACCGATTATCGGTGTCAATCTTGGCAATCTGGGTTTTTTGGCTCAAGTGGATAAAAACGAAATTGATATGGCAGTTAAGAGGATTATTGAAGGCGATTACAGGATTGAAGAGAGAATGATGCTTGAAACTGAAATAATCAGAGAGAATAAAGTTATTGCCAAAGATATTGTACTAAATGATGTGGTTATTTCAAGGGGAGCACTGTCAAGAATATTGCATTTGAAGACATATATAAATGGCTCGTTTATTGATCTTTATCCTGGAGATGGGCTCATAATATCTACTCCGACTGGTTCAACAGCTTATTCGCTCTCTGCGGGAGGCCCTATGGTAGAGCCGGATGTCGAGCTTATAATTGCAACACCTATATGCCCGCATCTGCTTTATTCAAGACCGTTTGTAACTACAAGTGACAGGGTGATAAGGGTTCTTATAGAAGAAAATCACTGCCATGATGCAATGGTTACAGTGGACGGGCAAAACGGATATGAAGTACGAGGTGGTGACAGTATCATAACAAGAAAGTCACGCCATTTTTTAAAACTGATTAGAATAGATTCAACGAACTTCTTTGATGTTTTAAGAGGGAAAATATATGACAGAGGAGAGAAGAGCAAATAGCATGAAATATAATAGACAGGCAAAAATACTTGAGATAATAGAAAACGAAGTAATTGAAACGCAGGAAGAAATTGCGGAAAAGCTTAAGCAATTGGGAATGGATGTCACACAGGCTACCATATCAAGAGATATAAAGGAATTAAGGCTTATAAAGGTTATGAGTGCTGACAATCGTTATAAGTATGCTCCTTTCTCAAAGACAGAAAATGTTGTTATAAACAGGTTGATAACTATATTTGCAGAATCGTATGTATCAAGTGATTATGCAAATAATATTGTGGTTGTTAAAACTTTGCCAGGCATGGCTCAGGCTTCTGCTTCAGCAATTGATTCCCTGAGTCTGACAGAAATTGTTGGCTCAATTGCGGGAGACGATACGGTAATGATAGTTTGCAGGGCTGAAAAAATTGCAGAAGAGCTTGTTGAGAAGTTTAACAGGCTTGCAAAAACAAATGCAGATGATAAAATATAACAAATAAAATGCGGAAAAGGTTTTATAATTTATTATGAAGTGAGGGTTATAATAGTGCTGTTGCAATTGCAAATACAAAATGTTGCCATTATCGACAGGGTTGATATTGAATTTGAAACAGGGCTTAATGTATTAACCGGCGAAACTGGAGCTGGAAAGTCTATAATTATTGACTCAATAAACGCCATACTGGGAGAGAGGATTTCAAAGGATTTTATAAGAACCGGTAAGGATAAGGGAATGGTTGAAGCTGTCTTTCAAATAGACAATGAAAAGTTTGCTGATTTGTTTGAAAGTATTGGTGTCGATGCCGAGGAAGACGGAACCTTAATTATATCAAGAGAATTAACAGCTACAGGGAAAAATACATGCCGCATAAATGGCAAGATGGCTACTGTGTCAATGTTGAAGCTCTTAGGCGAAAGGCTTATAGATATTCACGGGCAGCATGACAATCAGTCACTGCTCAGGACAGAGAGTCATATAGAGCTGCTGGATTCATTTGCAGAAGAAAATATACACTCTATAAAAGAAGATTATGTTAACCGTCTAAACAGTTACAGGCAGATAAAAAACAAGTTGAAAAGCCTCGCGGGCGACAATAATGAGAGGGCGCGTAAAATTGACCTTCTTAAGTATCAGATAGATGAAATTGAAAAATCACAGCTTGTTGAGGGAGAAGAAGCCGAGCTTGAAAGACAGAGAGATGTTTTATCAAACTCAGAAAGAATTATCGCTACACTATCAAAAGCATACGACCTTTTAGGTTCGGGAAGCAAAATTGAAAAGGCGGTATCAGACAATATAAATGAAGTATTATCGGATCTTAACGATATATCCGGTCTTGATGAAAGATACGCTTTGGTTACCAAAAGAATTGAGGTTTTATACTATGAGCTCGAAGATGTTGTAACGGAAGTACGCAATATGAGGGACGAGATAGAGTATGACCCGGTACTTTTAGAACAGATAGAAGAGCGTCTTGACCTGATATACAGGCTGAAAAAGAAGTACGGGGATACTGTAAAAGACGTAATAGAGTATTCACAGGAAGCAAGTAAACAGCTTGAAGATATAATAAACAATGAAGAAATAGTCAATAGGCTGTCCGCGGACTTGAAAAAGGAAAGCAGTGAGCTTTTTAAAATATCAAAGAAGCTGAACACTGAGAGGGCAAAGGCTGCAAAGCTTCTTGAGGATAAGATTGGTATTGAGCTTGAAGACCTTGAGATGAAGAATGCAAGGTTTAAGGTCAGCATAGAATTTGATGATTCAGAGGATTATAATAACAAAAGGAAATTCAACCAAAACGGATTGGACAAGGTTGAATTTTTGATATCGGCAAATGTTGGCCAGCCTTTAAAGCCTCTATCAAAAATTGCGTCCGGCGGGGAAATGTCGAGGATTATGCTGGCAATAAAGACTATACTTGCCAATGTTGATGAAATGCCAACGTTGATATTTGACGAGATAGACATTGGTATAAGCGGAAAGGCAGCACAAAAAGTAGGAGAAAAGCTTTCATTCATTTCAAAGAACCATCAGGTCATATCGGTGACGCATCTAGCTCAGATAGCCTGTATGGGCGACAATAACCATTATATCGAAAAGATTGCAAAAGGGAATATTACTGAGACAAAGGTGAAAAGACTTGATGAAAAGGAAATAAGAAGCGAGATAGCGAGAATGATAGGAGGAGCCAATATTTCCGAAATTACTATAAAGCATGCAGAAGAAATGCTAATGAATGCAAAAAAGTTCAAAGCATGATCAAGGTGTAATAAATTCATATCTATTAGAAAAAATACCCCGAAGCATAAAATAAAATAGACTATTTGACATAAAGACAGTTGCTTAAGTGGCAGCTGTCTTTTTTAGCGCCATTTCCTGAAAGGAAATCAAGCAAAATCTGCTTAAAATTATTGTGATTTTCAATGCAGTATTTGGCTGAATAAATAAGTTTGTTATAGGTTAATTTAAGATTAGGAATGTTGAAAATATAACTTCGGCTATAATTTTGCTTCAGGCTTTATTTGACACAAATGAGCCACGTGGGAAATTCCAAGTAATATTTCAGCCATTTCCCGGCAAAGTCAGTATATTTAATAAATAAAAAAAGTTAAATTTTTTTGTTGTACTTAAGAGGGAATATGACACCAGGAGAGTGATTTTTTAATGAAATATACACGGTCTACTGGAAGGAAGCTGTTTGCTTTTTTATCAATTTGTTTTGTTATTTTAGCCCTAACATATGTTAGGGCAATTTATAGTTTGCCAAACCAATTAACACTTTTTGAAAACCAGGAATATATCTACAATTTTAAAAGTCCTTTTCTTGTAAACATAGAAACTGATAATAATGATATGTTAATGTTTGAAAGCTGTGATAATAAAGTTAAAGGAAGTTATTACAAATTATCCGACCCCATAATGTTCAAGACTAAAAAGATGGGCAGGGTAATGCTGAATATAAAATTATTTGGCTTAATACCCCTTAAAACCCTTCAGGTGGATATTGTTCCTAATAAAGAGCTTGTAGCATGTGGAAACACTATCGGAGTAAAGCTAAAAGTAAACGGTATACTTGTTATTGGATTATCGGATGTTACAACTACGGATGGGAAAAAGGAGTTTCCAGCTAAAAATTCAGGTATAAAAGCAGGGGATCTGATTGTGGAAATTAATAAAAAAAGAATCGATACTATAGAAGAATTGATTAATGAAATTGATGCATGTAATGGTGATAACATACTGGTAAAATACAAAAGGGAAAATACTTTTAATAATATTTTGATAAGACCTGTTATATCTATTGAAGATAACAAATACCGTACCGGTATGTGGGTCAGGGACAGTACAGCGGGTATTGGCACATTGACATTTTATGATCCTGATAGCAAAGGTTTTGGTGCGTTAGGACACGGTATAACGGATATTGATACAGGTATTCTGATGCCGGTAGAAAAAGGTGAAATAGTAGAGTCTAATATATTGGCAATTAAAAAGGGAAAGCAGGGAAGCCCTGGAGAACTCAAAGGAGTACTTATAGAAGATAGGAATGAATTGGGTATCATTAGCAGGAATTCCAGACACGGTATTTATGGAAAACTGAATGACAATGCGCTGACAAGGTTTGGAACCCAAAAGTATCCTATAGGGCTTAGAAGTGAAGTTAAAGTAGGACCTGCAGTTATTTTTGCGAATATTGACGGAAAAGAAGTACAGACGTATGATATTGAAATTGTAAAGCTATCAAATAAAAGTACCAGCGGTTCAAAGGGTATGATTATAAAGGTGACAGATGAAAGGCTTTTAGAGGCAACAGGAGGTATTGTTCAGGGAATGTCGGGAAGTCCTGTTATCCAAGATGGTAAATTGGTAGGTGCAGTTACTCATGTTTTGGTTAATGATCCCACCAGAGGTTATGGTATTTTTATTGAATGGATGGTAAGGAATATTACCGATGAGCAAAAAGATGTGTTGGCAGCTGCATCATGAGGTTGTACAATATTTGAAAGATATTGGTAAGTTGTAAAATAAAGTGACGGAAGAAGCAAAAAATTAAAACTCATGGTAAAATCCATTGTATAATGTTTAACAACCAAGAAAAACAAACAAAGGAGAAAACCATGAGCCACATTAATAATACCGCAAAAACAAAAAAATATAAACACCTAAAAGCAAGAGAAAGATATACTATTGAAATATTGTTAAAAGAGGGCTTAAAACCTTATGAAATAGCACAACGCATGCAAAGAGGTATCAGAACAATAGAAAGAGAAATATCAAGAGGAAAGATAAAGCTTGTGAACTCTGATTTGACTTATAGAGAAGAATATTGTGCAGATGTAGGGCAACGAATATATTATGAGAATGCAAGGAACAAAGGACCTGGATTGAAGATAGGTAAAGACCACAAATTAGTGAGGCACATAGAAAAAAAGATTATAAAAGAAAAGTATTCTCCAGATGCAGTGATTGGAGAGATAGAAGCGAAAGGATATGAGTTCGATACCAAAATATGTACAAAGACAGTATATAACTATATAGATCGAGGAGATGTGTTTTTAAACCTTACAAATAAAGATCTACCAGTGAAAAAAGACGGCAAAAAGAGAGACTATAAGAAAATAAAGATACCGCATAAAAATCTTAAAGGAACAAGTATTGAAGAAAGGCCTGCAGAGATTGAAAAACGTGAGGAATATGGACATTGGGAAATGGATTGTGTTGTTGGAAAACGTGAAGGGAAAGGTGCAGTGCTACTGGTGTTAAGTGAGAGAAGTATACGCGAGGAAATAATAATCAAAATGTCATCAAAGACACAAGAATCAGTGGTAGAAGCATTAGATTGTTTAGAGAAGAAATACGGTAAATTATTTAAGGATAAATTCAAAACAATAACAGTGGATAATGGTAGTGAATTTTTGGATTATGAAGGCATAGAACGATCCGTAAGGGCTGAAAAAGATAAAAGGGTAAAATTATATTATGCACATCCATATAGCTCTTGGGAGAGAGGCACAAACGAAAATACAAACAAGTTAATACGACGATTTATACCTAAAGGAACAGATATAGGGAAAATAAGTAAAAATACAATAAAATGGGTTGAAAGTTGGATAAATAATTATCCAAGACGAATATTAGGCTATAAGTCAGCAAATGATTTAGCTGTAAGTTAAAACCTTGGGACTCTGTCCCAAGCCCTGTCCTCGCCGGAAGGCAGCCGGTCTGTCTTAACAGACCGGAAAGCAAAAGGATGTATGCGCATTGGATGTCAAGGGTCAAGATGAACTCGCTTACGCTCGCCCTTGACATCCTCA